>Ga0315326_10001533_pt1 | contig 12018 bp, 9 predicted proteins | sample M180m32315metaG_FD_203457 | JGI IMG/M metagenome (GOLD analysis project Ga0315326, IMG submission 203457) | Ammonia-oxidizing marine archaeal communities from Monterey Bay, California, United States - M1 80m 32315 | ecosystem: Environmental > Aquatic > Marine > Coastal | place: USA: California... | reverse complement strand
CGTGTTTCTTTAGAGATCTCAGTAATTAGCCATAATTTTCCCACTTCATCCATAGCATCTACGGCATTATTCACAAAATTCGTAATAACTTGCGTAAGTTCAGACGAACTTCCTATTACTATAACATCTTCAGAATATTGTTTTATGACTTCAATAGATTTCAAATTTCTAGTATGCTTTGAAATTTCCATAGATTTGTCGGCTACATCATTTAAATTTATTGATGAATTCCCAGTAGTTCTTGCATCTCTTGCATGTGTAGATAAATCATTAACAATCTCAGAAATTCTCTTTGATGCTTCCACAATGTCATGAGCATCACCTTGAATACGAGGCAAATCATCATCGTCTACGATAGATTCGGAAAGGGCCATAATGACTTGCAATGGGTTTCGAATTTCATGAGCAATTCCAGAAATAACGACACCTAAACTCGCCATTTTTTCAGCTTGGATTAATTCTTGATTTGTTTCTTCAGCTTCATTCAGAGCGTCAATCTTTTCAGTAATGTCAACACCATAAATATTCACGTATGAATGCGTTTTAATTGGGACAAAAGTACAAGCATAAATTCGTTCACCTAGTGTATGATTAACATCTATATATTTCTCATCTTTAAGGCATTCATCTATAGTAGTTTGTAAGATTTCAGGAACAGTTTTACCTACTTCCGAGTTTAGCTCTACTAAGATCTGTTTTTTTGCTGGAGCGTTTGCAAAAAGAACTTTTCCATCTTTTGCCACCCTAATAACAGAATGTGGATTTTCTTCTGGAAATCTAGCTAAATTCTCGATTTCTTTTTGACTTTCAGTAATATCTACTCCATAAACAATCACATAATCTTTTTCTTTAAACGGGACAAAAGTGGTGTTGTAAACACGACCTTCAAACATTAAAGTTTTCGAAACAGGTTCACCATTTCCTTCTAATGCAGTTCGCATGGTTTTTAGAAAAGTGATAACTATATTTCTATCTTTTAAAACGTTTAAATTATTGAATATAGTATTTTCAGCAGCTTTGTTAGCGAATAAAACATCTCCATTTGAAGAAATTTGAGTTACGTAATGGGGATTAGATTGTGGAAACTCAACAGCTTCTTCTAGTTCTTTTGCTGTACTCTTAAGTTGTTCTTTTAGTTTCTTAATATCTGAAGATTCGCTAGTCATTTCTTTTACTCTTATCTATTTTTTCGAATAAATCTTCTAAATGCTTATCTGAGTTTTTCAATAAACTTTTATCTCCATTCCAATTTTCTAGAGATTCCATATTCTCAAGTTCAAAGGCAATTAGAGTATCTGTCACAGAATCTTCAGCATCTTGACCTAATTGCCCTAAGTAAACAACAGCTATGTCAGTATATGCACCCGATGCAAATTTGATGTGAAACTCACCAAAAGTAATGTCATTTAACGATTCATTGCTCCCTGAACTTACAGCATCCTCCATGAAATCTTTTACAGCTGTAAACATTCCACCCATAATATCGCTGTCATTTTCTTTAACATTACTTGTAGATAAATTAGCTATCACAATACCTGATTTTGTTAGTAAAAATATGTTGTGTATCCTACCTCTTTTACTTGGATGTATAAGTTTTTCTTGAAGTATCCTAGTCAACTTAGAAAACTCTGAAGTTCTTGCCCCAGAATCATTTAAGCCAGCTTTTTCCATCGAAAAATTTTCCACTATTTTTTTGAAGTCATCCAATTCAATAACATCAACATCTTTTTTCGTTTCATCCTCAACAAATTTAAGAGCATTATCTATTGTTTCTCTAACACTTGCTGTTTGCATTGGTTTTTGTAAATAATCCATAGCTCCGTCACGGAATGCTTGAATTGGGGTTTTAATGTCTTGATTGCCTGTCAACATAACTACTGGCATCTTTGGATATTTTTCTTTTACTATTTTTAATAATTCTAATCCGTTCATTCCTGGCATATCTATATCACAAAACATCATTAGATATTCATTTATTGCTAGCTTTTCTAAAGCGTTATTTGCATCTTCAGCAACATCTAATTCGATATCATTCCATTTCCTAAACATTACATTTAGAGAAATTCTTACCGCATTATCATCATCAACAGCCAGTATTTTCATCCAGGCCTAAAGTGAGCACTACAAAAAGTAAAGCATCTATTCTAAGTATGCATTCAATATAGGCTTCTGATCCATGTGGAAAAAGCTGTAGGTTGCCCACCAAGTAATCATATCTAGTGAATTTACTAAATTATTTAGTCCAGTAGCATTATTTCCATATCCTCTAGCCTCATTATCCATCCAATCTACCATTTCTTCTACGGTGTCACAGGTCTGGTGATAGCACCAGTAACCATCAACTAAACCACCAAAACCAAGAGTTATTGTTTCTAAATTATCCTGGAATGAGGCATGATCACTTCTCGCAGTAGTATCTTCATATATGATGATTTCAGGACGATCTTGTTCTACCCATACATCATACTTCCAAGTATCTTCACTATTATTATCCGATCCTACTAATATATCCTGTTGCATTGAAACATTAATTGCATCAGCTCCTATCCATTGACTAAGAAAAACCATGTCTGGTTGGTCTAATTTATTGTAATTTAGAGAGGGGCCAATGTAGATTCTCATAGGCCAAACTTCACTATCTTTTGGATATCCATCAGTATCTGGTTGTGGGTCGGGATCGCAACCACTTTCTCCCCCGCCGTGTTCATCACCACAAGGAGCACCACCACCGCCTGGCCAGTTAACACCAGCCATATCCAAATTGATATAATTCATAACAGTCGCATCAGGATATCGGTCAGACAGCGTATCTGTCCAGTAATCACTACCTCGTAACCCTCCTTCTTCTCCTGACCATAAGCAATAGACCATTGTTCTTCTAGTATCATACGGCATGTTAGCCATTGCTTCTCCTGCAGCAAGCACCATTGATGTTCCTGCAGTGTTATCGTAAGCTCCAACTCGAGTTCCATATGTTCTAGATCCAGTTATGTGTGGATCAACTAGCCCCACGTTTGCTGGAGGGGCAATATCAAAATGCGCTCCAAAGACTAACCACTCATTTGGATACAACGTACCATCACGAAATCCACATACATTGTAAGCTTCCGGATTAACATTTCCTAGTATATCGGTTATTTCGAATCTTTGAACTTCTACACGGAGTCCGTAAGCAGTCATTTCAGCAATCAAAAATTGGGCAGCATCTTCGTAAGCTAAGTTTCCTTGTCCTGCCCACCTATCTAGATATCCAACAGCACCATCTGCAGGGTCTAAGATATCCGGAGTTTCATCAGAAATACGAGCTATGCTATTGTATACAGTTCTGCCATCAACAAATCCTGTTGAGAATAAGCTCCCTTCATTTACAGTATAGGCTGCAGAAACTTCACGTTCAACATCTATTTTGACAGGAATGCTAGTGCCAGCTCTCTCTTCAGTTGAGTTTAGAGTATAAAGTGAGGCATATTCTTCGGGATCCACTCTTGATACTGCCAAACTTTCCAGGTTCATTCCTCCTCTCTCAACCCAGTCATTCCAGCTTTCGCTTGGATTCCTAATCGGCCAGTTTTCAGTTCCATACTTAGACAGAAAGATAAATGCAGTATCTATTCTAGGAGGGGCAAGAATTGTAAGTTGTTTTGTTTCCCCTGTTCCCATATCTAAAATAGTTCCATTTTGAAGATAATTTGATGCAGGGTCAACAACCATATGAGGAATGAAAACAGAAACGTCACGTTTTGCAGAAATTACTAAAGGTTGGAACTCTCCTCCAATTAGAGTAATTGGGTTGACTACAATATCATTCGGAGAAATAGTATTGTCTTCATCATTTTCTAGACATCCTGCAAATGATACAGATAAAAATAACGCAACTACACAAATGTTTAACATTTTATTATTAGATGAGTTTCTGCGCATTATTTTATCCTATTATTCCTAGATTATATAGTTTGGTTATTCTGCTAAGCAATCTTCGTGCATACATACAGGAGGTTCAAAAAAGATTTTTTCGTTCGTATTTATTTCGTGCAACCTTAAAACACTATTTCCTGAAATATCTATTCCAATAGCAGTCTCGATACTTGGAGGTAAATAATCTTCACCAATGTCTCTGAGTGAAAGACGTATTTTGTGACCTTCGGGCACCAAAGCATCCATTGCGAAAAACTCCATTTTCGCTCTTATTGTTTGCCCAGGTACAATATTTTGATATTCAGTTCCACCTTCATGATATCTCAAATCCATTATTGCATGCCCAATATGTATACATTCTCCGGCATCACTACAATCTTCCATTAATGCATATATTGAACCGCCAGGACTAGTAAAAGGCGTAACATCCATGTGTAATTGGGGTAAACCTCCGAACCGGAAATCAGAGTTATATGTTTCAGTTTCAAAAATTAACCAATCATCAGCAGCTTCCATGCCTGGGTAAACTGCAGCACCCAATGCACTTTCTCCAACTAAGCTTAGATTGTTTCCTCCCAATTCCATTTCTATCACATTAGAATCTTTGGCAGGGTATCGTTCTTCAACTCTCCATTCTCCACGATTGTTTTGTATTTCTAAGTATAAACTTGGTTTAGGCCCTTTCTCCTGTAAATAGTATGTGAACCATTCAAGTAAGTCTTGCATCCAGTCGAATCGAACCATTTGCGGATAAGCTTCAGATCCTCTTCCAGGGTCAGATCTTTGCTTCTGATAATCGGGCCTATCTGGATAATCATGGTCCCATTGCCCCATCAATACTTTTGCTTCTATCCCTGTATCTAGTAATGTATTGATTACTGGCACAGCCATATGCGGATCTACATTCCAATCATGAAATCCTTGGACAATGTAAACTGATCCTCTATAATTCTCTAAAACACGTTCAAGAAAGTATCTTTCATCCCAATATCCACTAACTTCACTTCCTCCAAACAAGTAAGCTTCTCCTCCATACAAACTAGATGCGAGGTAGTCGGGACAGGCATTTTGCAAATTTTGTTCTTCTTTATCTGCCTCATAGCCATATGAACCATAAACAACATTATGCATGAAAGGGGCGCGAGCTTCAGAGGAACCATTTTTCCACATCAATTCTCTTACGCCAATAAGTCCAGAAATAGGGACTATGGTTTTCAGGTATTCATTTCCATACATTGCAGCTTCCCATGGAGTAGAACCATCGTATGATTTCCCAATCATTCCTACATTTCCATTTGACCAATCTTGCGTCCCAAGCCATTCGACAGCAGCATTGATTCCTTCCTGCTCAGCAAACCCCATTAAATCCATACAATGATTAGAGCTTCCAGTGCCAGTTACAGATACTTGTGCGAAAGCAAATCCATGAGGTAAAAGATTTTGAATTACACTAATACCTAGCCAACTACCTGGTTGTGAAACGTCAGGTGTAGAAGCTGAAGTTTCTCCAAAGTAAGGCCCAAACTCAGCAATTACTGGAACTTTCATTCCTGAAGGAACTTTAGGTCTCCAATATGCTAAACTAATTTGAGGACATTCGCCTCCAAATTCGCATGAGGCTGCAGCACCACCTTCAGTTAATGGTAAATTATAAGGAATCATTATGTGAACTGAATCAAATTCATTGTCGGTTTCTAATAATTCATAGCTTCCTTGATTTAAAACGAAACTGTAAGGTTGAGTAGTATCATAATCTAGTTGCCCTCTAGCCCAAACAGGAACTCTCATATCGTATTCTTGATCTATTGTTTCTTCAATAAGTAAAAGATATGAACTCGAGACTAAAACTAGAGCAACAACGATGGAAAAACTTTGCTCAGATAAAGAATTAATTTTCATTTACTAACAGCAACTATCGCTTGAACCACAGCTACACTGACCTTTTACGCCTTCAGGAGCTGGATTTGGATTGTTTACTCGAAAACCTTCACCCATTTCACTTACAATGTAGTCGATTTCAGTTCCATTTACCTTTTCTACATCTTCGCTCTTAACAAGTACCTCTAATCCATTAGATTCGAATACGGAATCGTTGTCACCTTTTGAATCAAAGCCTAAAGCGTATTGGTAACCGCCACTACATCCGCCGGGAAAGACACCTATACGAAGCATTTTGTCATCCATTTCTTGACCATTCTGAGCTTCTGAGATTTTTTTAGCAGCCATGTCTGTTACACTTATCATAGTTTAAGGATATTATACTGATTTTTATAGTTTACTGAGCATTACAATGTTGTAGATTCTTTAGCTATTGGGCTCGAGAGTCTATTTCGACGTAGAGGATTGTAAGCTCTTAATGTATTTTTTAAGCCATTCAACAGAACTTTTGTCCAGTTTGGTTTTATTTTTAAATCATAAACAATAAATGGATTTCTGTAAATTTCTTTTGCAGTCCATAAATACATATCAGATGCAGTCTTAACAGCAATTCGCATATTAGTAGGGATGAATTCGAATCCTAATTCGGCACGTTTTTGCCACTTGAAATATAAATGAATTTGAGATCTAATGAAAGCTTTGAATTGCTCAGGTTTTCTTCTGGCTTCACCTCTAGTTAATCCAGATAAACCGAAATCGTTTAAGTCTTCCACAGGAAAATAGGTTCTTTTCAAGTCTAAATCTTCATCTATGTCTCTTATAAAGTTTATAAATTGCATAGCTTTCCCTAGATATCTTGCAGAATCATTGGCACGGTTATCGATGTTCATTACCTTATTCATCATTAAGCCAATCACTTCAGCAGATCCGTATAGATATGTGTCGAGTTCATCTAAATTTTCGTAAGTAGATTTTCTAGTGTCCATTTCCATAGAATAAAGGAATGCTTCAATCCATTCGGCCTTAAACTCTCTTTTTTCCGAAAGTTTAACGAAATCAGTAATTACGAGATTATCAGATTTTTCCCCAGAAAGAACATTATAATATTCTTCTTTAAAATTTAAAAAACCTTCAAGATCTTGAGGAACTGAGTCAACATAGTCATCGGCAATTCTAACAAAGTTATACAATTGCGTTACTTCTTTTCTGATATTGGCTGGAAACAATTTTGTACTATAGTAGTAAGTTGTACTTCCTTTTCTGAAAATTTCATCAGGATTTGTAGGGGATGTTCTGTTCCCGTAGGTTTCCGATGAGTAGACGTTCTGTGCCATGCTAGAGTCTATCTGCTTTTTGTAGGTATTTAAAGGAGACAACTTAGTGCCTAATTTAGTTTTCATAGCTTATTTAATGTCCTCAATGTGTCTTTATTTGCTAGAATTATGCCTTTCTGAAGCTCACCGTCTACGATACCCCTTGTGCCTAACCCGCCCAGATAAATCTTAGTGTTCGGCAATTCTTTAACTAATTCTCTAGCAATCATTTTTGCGTTAAACAGATATCTTGCAATAGTAACTGAAATAAAAACAATATCAGGTCTAGAATGCGTTACGAAATCAATAATTGCCTTATTTGTCACGGCTCTTTTATCTCCCATGTACCATGCACCACCTATGTTAGTTACACGATATTTCCTAGTTTTTAGGAGCCCTTCAAGAACTAAATTTGACATACTATGATCGTCGCCTTCAGGGTTACATATTACAGCTAATCCTTCAACTAAACCCTTCATTTCGATTTTAGCGTTAAACTGTTGAATGATTTTTCTCATAATATTAGTAATCATGTGTTCTTGTGCAATGCCTATTTCTCCATCTACCCAGAGCTTTCCAGTTTCAGTCATGACTCCAGTTACAGAATCAACGTAAAAGCGTTGTAATCCTACTAAGTCAACCAGTTCTTCAGCCTTTTCAAAAGACATTTCTTCATCACCAGTTTGCAAGCATCTTGCAAGCAAAATTTCTAATTCTTTTTGCCTTTCAACTACTTTATCATCTAGTTTAGTTTGATTCTTAACAAAGAATTTTCTAACAGATCCAGAGTGATATTCTTTTGGAACATCATCAATAGTTAGTTTGTCTACAGATCCTAGGTATTCAATAACCTTCTGTTTCGATGTCTTTTTTTCGCTATCCCATTTACTTTCAACAAGATAAGCGTATTTTTTGCCTTTAATGTTTTTTGTTCTTACGTATACTATGCTAACACCCCCTCCTTTTTCATTTCATTAACTAAAATTTGAGAAGAAATAACAGTGGTTGGAACCCCAACGCCAGGATGGTTGTATTGTCCAGTGTAGTAGAGATTTTTAACTTTGGAGCTTTTATGTTTTGGTCTAAATACAGCAGTCTGCCAAAGCGTATGGGCCATCCCTAACCCAGTTCCCTTGTAGGCATTATAGCGGCTTTTGAAATCACGGTGAGTGAATAGTGATTTTGTAACTATATCATCTTTTATTTTTTCCCCCGTCCAATTTTCAAATTTGTTTAAAATTTTATCAAAGTAAGCTTCACGAATGGTGTCTGAATCTTCCAAATCAGATGCGACTGGAACTAAGAAAAATAAATTTTCCATGCCTTTTGGAGCTACATTATCATCAATTCGTGATGGGCAACAGACGTAAAAGTTTGGATTATCTGGCCATTGAGGATCCTTAAAAATTTGGTCGAAATGGTTGTTCCAATCTTCATTAAAAAAGTAATTATGATGAGTTAAACTATCTATCTTGCGATTAACTCCTATGTAAGCGAGATGCATAGATACAGCCATAGTTTTTTTCTCCCAATAACTTGATTTGTAAGTTTGGTCTTTTTCATCTAATAGCTGAGTTTCACCGTGATGATAATCGGCATTATTTACTACCAGGTCAGCAGAATATTCGCCCCTTTCAGTGATTATATTACTTACTATCTTACCCTCTACATTAATTTTCTTAACGGCTTCATTAAATTTGAATTCAACACCACTTTTTAGAGCAATTTCGTAAATTTTTTGAGCAAGTCCATTCATCCCTCCCTTAGGATAGTAAATGCCATGATGATGATCTAGATATGACATCATGCAATACATGCCAGGAACATTCCTTGGATCGCCACCTAAGAATACGGTAATCCATTCAAGTAATTTTTGAGCTTTAGGATTTTTAAAATATTTTTTTACGCCTGTGTGATAGTTCGAGAAGGCTTTTAGTCTAAGGCCATTTACAACCATACTTGGGCTGAAAAAATCAAATATTGAATTATAAGTTCGATACACAAACCCATCCATTGCAACGTCATACTGTTTTTTACAAACTTCTAAGTATTTGCGAAGTTTTTCTGCACCATTTTCTTCTAATCTTTCAAAAATGTCATAGTTTTTTTCAATATTGCTTGAAATATCAATGATTTCTCCATCATCAAAGAAAACACGATAAGAGGGATCCAATTGTTTTAATTCTAACAATTCAGTTGCGTCTTCTCCGAATTCTTCAAAAAACTTTTCAAATGCCTGAGGCCACATATACCAAGAAGGCCCCATGTCAAACTGAAATCCATCTTTTGTTAGTAAGCTAGCTTTTCCTCCAGCTTGTTCGTTTTTTTCTATTACTGTAACCTTATGTCCTTCTTTTGCCAACAGAGCGGAAGCAACCAGTCCGCCATATCCTGCACCAATGACTACAATATTTTTCATTGCAAGTCCTCCGCAGATCTCTTACCTAGTAAATGCCTAAAGCAATCTTCTAAATGATTAAATCTGAAGTTGTATCCAGAGTCTACCAATTTTGCTGAATCTACTTTGATACTAGAAATAGCTAGAACGTCTCCAAACTCTCCTAGAATTGCTTTTAGGGCAAATCCAGGTATCGGAATTAAACCAGTAAGTTTTCCAAACCTTCCCCAGATTACCTTTGCTAATGTAGAGGCCCATTCACCTTGTCTAACTGGGTTAGGTGAAGCTACATTTACAGGCCCAGATAGGCTCTCAGTAATAATGGAGTGATAAATGACATCTATTACGTCGTCGATAGATACCCACGACCACCATTGTTTACCTCCTGCGACAGGAGGACTTGATCCTAGTTTAGCTGCATTTCCTAATACCTGCAGTGCACCTCCAAGTGGAGACATTACTGGCGCAATTCGTAGAAAAACAACTCGAATTCCGGCGTCAATAGCAGGTTGAGCGGCTTTTTCCCACTCTTTTACTACATGAGAAAAATAATCATTTCCATTACTATCATTTTCTGAAAGTAAATCTTCACCTCTATCTCCATAGTAGCCTATCGCAGATGCGCAAATCAAAACCTTTGGAGGGTTATTTAGGGAAGCTATATGTTCAGAAATTAGCCTTGTTCCATTAACTCTACTTTCTAAAATTTCTTTACGTTTCCATTTAGTCCAAGGCAAAGGAATCATTCCTCCCAGAGGCTTGCTGATAGGCTCTCCAGCTAAATGAACCACGACATCTTTACCAGAGAGATTACTCATGGTTTTGTTGTCTAGATTCCAGCTGAGTTCACCCTTTTGTGGCCTTCCTCTAACAATATTCTCAACAGAATGTCCCGCAGTATTCAAGAAAGCCTTAAGCTGTTTACCAATTAGTCCAGAACCTCCAGTCATAACAACATCAAGAGGTTTTCCGTTATACTTTGATTGAGAAACTAAATCATTTTTAGTAATATTTCTTCTGTATGCAAACATTTGACTTATTTTGTCTTTTGTGAACGAACCTCCAAAAACATTACCAATCGTTCCAAATGGTAATTTATAATCAATTTCATCTACCAGCTTAGAAGAGTTCGAATCTATTTTTTCAAAAAGATGTTGATGCTCCCATGAAGCAAATGGTCCACTTACTTGTTCATCGAGAAATTGCTTATTTTTAATATAGTCATGATGTTTAGCAACCCAAGTTAGAGGAATTGGCCCTAAGTTCATCTGAATATGAACTTCCCCACCGTCTATGCCTCCTGTTCTTTTCTTAATTGTTACAGGATCGAATGGCGGCGTCAATCTCTCAAAGGCACCAGGATTCTCGTGCCAACTAAAAAGTTGGTCAACAGGTACTGGGACTTCAAGTTCAGATTTGTATGTACTAGCTGACATGATATGATTATTTTCTAGTGCACAAAATAGTATATAAAGAACGCAGCATAGTGCCTAAAACTTACCAAACTGAAGCCTAGTGCTCAAAAGAGTCTTTTCAGCAGGATAAACTTATATTGCTGGATGTGATATTTTAGGTTTATAGTTCTTTCTCATAAGTAGGCAGCGGTTACAAGTCACGTCCATTTCATTTAGCATGGAATTATATTCTTGTCTTGTGGCTTCATGCCCACATAATGTAAATTTATCGAATCCGGGATAATGTTTCTTTTTCATTACCTATTCAGACATCCATCCAAGCATTTTATCAACTTCTTTGCTAATTAATATCAAAGTTGGGGCCCATAGACCTACAAAAATACCTAAAGATTGGTCTTCATTTACAAAATAAATATATAAAGATCCAAAGATAGACATAAAGCTAGCACTCAATCCAAGCTGTGAAACCATTCCGCCATCATATTGACTCATAAATATCCCTGAATCTAAACAATTATAAAGAATTACTAAGCAGTAGTGCATTGCGCTAAGACAAAGCATTAATGCACATGCCTCTAAGAAGTACATGGCCAAGGAACTTAACAGTATAATTCAAACCAAAATTGTAGAATATTTAGAAAAGCGTACTGAACAGAGTTCAATCACAGAAATCTCTAGAGATTTAGACATAGGTAGAAATACGGTAGCCAAATATCTTGAGCTTCTTAAATATCAAGGATTAGTCGAACAAAGATCTATCGGACAGGCCAAATTATGGTCTCTTACACACACTCCATTCAATTCAGAAAAATATGGAGTTTCAATAAGAGATACGAAAGGTCGACACATATATTCCTATGGTGTTAAAGCTCTTTCCAAGTTTGGATTCAACGAAACTACATTCCAGGGTAAAACTACTTCAGAAGCTTTAGGAGAAGAATATTCTGACGTAGATAAAAAAGCTTTAGAAAGCATAAAAACTAAGCAACCAACAGTATCTCATAAAACATATAAAACTAGCAAATACATCTCTAAAGTTACACAATATTTTTTCCCTAATTTTAATGAACATAATAAAGTAACAGGCGTAATTAGTTTT
>Ga0315326_10001523_pt1 | contig 12040 bp, 10 predicted proteins | sample M180m32315metaG_FD_203457 | JGI IMG/M metagenome (GOLD analysis project Ga0315326, IMG submission 203457) | Ammonia-oxidizing marine archaeal communities from Monterey Bay, California, United States - M1 80m 32315 | ecosystem: Environmental > Aquatic > Marine > Coastal | place: USA: California... | reverse complement strand
TAGGTATATCGATTCAAAAAATAAAAACGAAAAAATAATAATTTCAACTGATTATCCTTCAAGAATAAAGGAGATTATTGGTTCAGATAAAACAAAAATATTTAGTGATATAGAAACTTTTTCAAAGGATAAAATAAATATAATTTCGAAAAATGCAGGCGAAGGATTTAGGATCACTAGTAAAAATGAATCTTTACTACTTTTAACAGATAAAGAAATTTTTGGAAGAAAGAAAAAAAGAGTATTTAAGTCTTATTCTAATAACATGCCTTCAATTGTTTCATCAGAACCATTCAAATTAAATGATTATGTGGTTCATATAGATCATGGAATTGGAAAATTTACAGGAACTATTCAAATGGGGGCTTCTGATAAAGAATTTATTGTTCTCGAATATAAAAACGAAGATAAGCTGTATGTTCCGTCTGATCAAATTGATAGAATTCAGATATATAAATCTTTTCAAAAAAATGAACCTATCCTTGATGTTTTAGGATCTAACAAATGGATTAAGACTAGAAGTAAGGTAAGGAAATCTATAGAAATACTTGCAGGAGAATTACTTCAAATCTATGCTGCTAGAGAAAATATCAAAGGAAAAAGCTATAAAAAAAGTACTGATTGGTACAAAGTTTTAGAAGAGTCCTTCGAATTTGATGAAACACCAGATCAAAGAAAATCTATTGAAGAAATAAATCAAGACCTTGTATCAAATAATCCCATGGATAGATTACTGTGTGGAGATGTAGGCTTTGGGAAAACAGAAGTAGCTTTGAGAGCTGCGTTCAAAGTAGTAGAAAATGGTTTTCAAGTAGCAATTCTTGTCCCAACTACAGTTTTAGCACTTCAGCACTACAAAACCTTCAAAGAAAGATTTGAACCTTTTCCTATACAAATAGAATATATGTCTAGATTTGTTTCAAACCAAAAAAATAATGAAATTCTAAGTAACTTAAACAAAGGAAACATAGATATCGTTATAGGAACCCACAAGCTACTTAATGAAAAAATTCAATTTAATAAATTAGGACTTCTCATAATAGACGAAGAGCATAAATTTGGAGTTGAACAAAAAGAAAAAATAAAGAAAAAAGAAATTGACATTGACATTCTAAGTCTTAGCGCTACTCCAATACCAAGAACGCTAAGCTTAGCTTTAAACGGGGTCAGAGACCTAAGTGTAATAAATACTCCTCCTGAAAATAGAATTCCTGTAAATAATTATCTGTCAGTTTATTCTGAAACTCTTATTCGAGAAGGAATATTAAGAGAAATGGATAGAAAAGGTCAAGTTTTTTTTGTAAATAATGAAATATTTAATATAGAAATTATAGCTAATCAAATAAAGACAATTGTACCTGAAGCTAAAGTAGAAATTGCACACGGTCAAATGGATAAAAAACAATTGGAAAGCATTATCACCAACTTTATGGAAAATAAATTTGACGTACTTGTTTGCACAACTATTATAGAGTCTGGCATTGATATGCCAAATGTTAATACATTATTTATAAATAATTCCCATAAATTTGGCTTATCTCAACTTTATCAAATGAGAGGAAGAATAGGGAGAAGCGAAAAAAGTTCACATGCTTATTTTTTACTTCCAAAAGATTCTAGAATAAATGATTTGTCTGAACAAAGATTAAATGCATTAATAAATACAGCTGAGTTTGGGAGCGGGTATGATATAGCACTTAGAGATCTAGAAATCAGAGGAGCAGGAAATATTTTAGGAAAAGAACAAAGTGGCAACATTACTTCAATTGGGCTTGAACTATATAACTCGTTATTAGAATCCGCTATAGAATCTTTGAAAAATGGAAACGAAGAAGCTCTAAGTTTTTTTCTGATTAATACCGTTGACATTGATATAGATTCAAGAATACCTGAAGAGTATATAGATGACATTAAAATAAGACTTAATTTATACATGCGTTTATCTAAAATCAGAGAAACATCTGATTTAATTGAAATCAAGAAAGAAATTGAGGATAGATTTGGAGAGATTCCTATTGAATTAACCAGACTCATTATAATAACCAGAATAAAAATACTTTGCCATAAATCAAACAACATTATCTCAATTGCAGGAAGCGCCGATAAAGTAACGATAAAATTTAAGGATAGCCTTCTTGATATAAAAGTTTTTCTTGAAAATAATATAGATGAAAATATTGATATCAAATCGAAAACTATGTTGTTTATGCCTGAGGATTCTGAAAAGGTTTTAGAAGAGACAGAAATATTGATAAAAAAAATGATCAAAATTCAAGATGAAATAATTGAAAAATTTAACAGCATTTCAAACTAAGCTAACAATTAAAAGGTAAGAAAATGAAACTAACTAATCCTGAAATCATAAAATCTATAACAACTTCATGGACTGGAGATAGAGATAAAAACTTAAGGCCACTGGTTCCAAAAGACATCATTGAAAGAATGAAGCTAGTAACTACCGAAGAGGCTTGGGGGACTTGTAGAAAAAACGGGTATAATTTTCAATTTGCAGGGAACTGGAATAATTTGCATCCCGACAGGGTAATAGTAGGAAGAGCTGTAACTTGCAGATGGGTACCTAAAAGACCCGATCTAAATGACGCTATTGAAAAACAAGGGAAAAAAGAAAAAAGAATAGGTTTTCAAAATTCTTGGGTTATAGATGAGCTAGAAAATGATGACTTAATAGTAGTGGACTTATTTGGAAAAATCTTTGATGGAACGTTTGCAGGAGACAATCTAACCACAGCAATTAAATCAAAAACAGGTACAGGAATGGTCATAGATGGAGGTATCAGAGATACTCAAAGAATTTATGAAATGAAAGATTTTAATGCTTTTGTTAGAGGATTTGACCCTAGTGCAATCAATGATGTTAGTATGCCAGAAATAAATGGCGTTACTAGAGTAGGAGATGCGACATGTATTCCTGGAGATGTAGTTTTAGGAACAAGGTCTGGAGTAATATTTATTCCTCCTCATTTAGCAGAGGAAGTAGTCTTGTCATCTGAAAATGTAAGATTAAAAGATGAATTTGGACAACAAAGAATTATGGAAGGGAAATATACTCCAGGGGAAGTAGATAGAGAGTTTTCTGATGAAATGAACAAGGATTTTGAAAATTGGAAAAATAATAGAAAGTAGTGAATCATGTCAAATAATATTAAATCAGATTCAAAACCTTCAGATCTAAAAATAACTGATATGAGAATATCAGTTATTGGAGACGGAGGATGGCGATGGCCAATAATAAAAATTTATACTAACCAAGACATTATTGGGTTGGGTGAGGTAAGAGATGGAGCAAGTGCAAAATATGCATTAATGCTTAAAAGCAGGCTTATTGGTGAAAACCCATGCGATGTAGAAAGATTATTTAAGAAAATAAAACAATTTGGAGGTCATGGAAGATTAGGTGGTGGCGTATGTGGAATAGAAATGGCTCTAATGGATTTAGCAGGAAAGGCTCATGGAGTTCCTGCTTATATGCTTGCTGGAGGAAAATACAGAGATCAGATTAGAGTTTATTCTGACACTCCTTCAAAAAAAGATCCTGAAGAAATGGGAAAAGCTCTTAAGGAGCGAATGGAAAGAGGTTTCTCTTACTTAAAGATGGACATTGGAATTTGGATTTCTGAGCATATCGAAGGAGGATTAATATTTCCAAATGATCATTCTAATAATAAAAACAACGACGGTTCAACAGGGGGCTCTCTGAAGAGCATGATTGAAGAGGCTCAAAATGTAATGCATCCTTTTACAGGAATACAATTAACTGAGAAAGGCATATCAGAAATATCTGAATATGTAAAAGTTGTTAGAGATATAGTTGGTTATGAGATACCTATAGCTACAGACCATTTTGGACATATAGGATTAGAAAGTTGCATTAGATTAGGAAAAGAGTTGGATAAATATTCTCTGGCTTGGTACGAGGATATGATTCCTTGGCAGTACACAAATCAATGGAAACAGTTAAAAAATTCTGTTGATACACCTGTTTGCACTGGTGAAGATATATATTTATTGGAAGGATTCAAACCTTTGATTGACAACGAAGCAGTTTCAATAATTCATCCTGATTTAGCAACATCAGGAGGTATATTAGAAACTAAAAAGATTGGTGATTATGCCCAAGAAAAAGGGATACCTATGGCTCTTCATCAGGCTGGCTCTCCGATAGTAGCAATGGCAAATGTTCATTGTGCTGCAGCTACAGAAGGTTTTATAGCATTAGAAATGCATTCTGTAGATAATCCATGGTGGGATGATATTGTAAATTTTGAAACAGAAAAAATCATAAACAATGGATTCGTAAAAGTTCCAGAATCTCCAGGATTAGGAATAGATTTAAATGAAGAAGCGGTAAAAGAGCATCTTGCAAAATCATCAGAAGAAAGCAAATTTTCAATATATCCCAAAGGGGTCTTCAATGAGACCTCAGAATGGGACGATCTAGATTCTCATGATCGTACTTGGAGCTAAAAGAATGCAGCTTACAATTTATATATGGTAAAATTGTACTGAGCCGACTACTAGAAAAGATTTTCTAGTACAGGATATGTGACCCTCTATAAAACATTTTCTCTAATCCACTTTAGATTATGCTTTGAGGGTCATTTTTTTTAGTTCTGGGATACAATAATAAAGTGCTATTATTTATATACGGAACTTGTAAGTAGTAGCACATTTTTATTGCAATCCAACGCGAATTTTAAAATCTTTATTTCTTTATTCATTTACATATTCGCAGCAGTAATTAGTTATTTCATAAATTTTTAATTTGAAAGAACTATTTTTGGGGACCTCAAATGTGTCTCCACCTTTTATGCTTATCCATTCAGATTTATTAGGAAGTAAAACTTCTAGCTTTCCTGAAATAATTTCCATGATTTCTTTTTGCTCTGTATCAAACTCATATTCACCTTTTTGCATTACGCCTAAGGTTTTTTTTGAATCATCAGAAAAATATATAGATGTACTTATTACTTTTCCTTCAAAGTAGATATTAGCTTCTTTTTGCACTGTAACATTCGGAATAAATTCACTCATACAAATCCTTTACATGATGTATGTATAAAATTTTATCAATTAAATATTAAAATTATAATTATTCTGCAAATATGAGATCCTTTTGGGAACCTTTTTTATAGAAAATTACAAAAAAGTTGAAATGTGTAGCTATTAATAGATTCTGGCTGGAATATTAATAGCTACTATTCAATTTTATCAATTATTTAGTTAGAAACCATGAACCAAAGATAACTAATAACAACATTAAGGTCATAAATAGAAGAGCAGTAGCTATAAATTTATTCATCTATTTAGCTCAATGTCCCCACTATAAATATGCTCAAGAGCTAAAGCAAAGCTTTCAATCTGATGAGACAGCCCTAAAGAAACAAGCATTTCTCCTTTTTTTATAGTGTCAGATGGCACTTTTGAAGAAAAATCAATTCCTCGTTTATCACATTTAATTTGAATCTCACCAATTACAGCATTGAGTTTATTTACTGCTTCTGAATACGATTCATAACTAGATTTATTCATCCAAGATACACATTTGTTTCATCATCGGATTCAAATACTTCATTTAAAAACTTAAATTTATCTTTTCTATTAATATGGATTTCCGTATTAGAATCTTCTTTTTTACTTTTATCGGTCATATAAATATTATGAGTCAAATAGATCAATTATTCAAACACAAAACTAGTTTTATTTAAATCTCAAATAAGTTTCCAGGTTATATACAGCTTAAAAATCTAATAATTACGTAATTTATATCAATAGATATATATCTCTCTTTGTAATAATTTATTATTAAGTCATAAGAGAATGATCGGAGAGAATGTGGTATCAGATAAAAATTTAAATGTTTCATTTTTAGACATTATTGAGGGAAGTTCAGAAGCAACATATAAAATACAAACCCACGCAGATGGGCCTTCTGGAAGTATCCCGTTTACGCCAGAAATATTAATTAATGAACCTAGTGGGAACCATTTTGGTTTAACTCAAAATGCTGGAATGGGGTGGAATCCAAGTGAATTACTAAGAAAGCAATTTTTAATTCTCTCTACTAGCGGAGGATTAAAGAATAAAGATGGAGAACCAATAGCTTTAGGTTTTCATACAGGGCACTGGGAATTATCTACTTTAGTTGAAAATGCAGCAAATACTATTAATGAAATGGGAGGTTTGCCCTTTTCTGCGTATTGCTCAGATCCATGTGACGGAAGAACTCAAGGAACAACAGGAATGTTTGATTCTTTACCTTATAGAAATGATGCAGCAAAAGTATTTAGAAGAATAGCTAGATCTTTACCAACATCAAAAGCTGTTATGGGAATTGCATCCTGCGACAAAGGTTTACCTGCAATGATGATGGCTCTTGCTGGTATGAAAGATAAGCCTTCAATAATTGTTCCTGGAGGATCAACATTAGCTCCTAAAAACGGCGAAGATGCAGGAAAGATTCAATCTATTGGTGCAAGATTTGCTCAAGGAGAAATCTCTCTTGAATATGCTCAAGATATGGGATGCAGAGCTTGCGCATCTCCAGGTGGAGGTTGTCAATTTTTAGGAACAGCAGGAACGTCTCAGGTAATCGCTGAATCTCTAGGAATTGCTTTAACCCACTCTGCCTGTACTCCAAGTGGCACTCCTGCTTGGGTAAATAATGCAAAAAGATCAGCAAAAGCTTTAATGAACTTGGAAAATAAAAAAATAACTATTGAACAAATACTTACTGACAAAGCGTTTGAAAATGCTATGGTTCTTCACGCCGCATGCGGAGGATCAACTAATTTATTACTTCACTTACCAGCTATTGCACATGCTGTTGGAAGAAAAAGAATGGGAGTTGAAGATTGGGCTAGAGTCAATAGCTACGTTCCAAGGTTAGTTGATGTTTTACCTAATGGCCCCGTTGGTCATCCTACTGCACAATTTTATGCTGCTGGTGGTGTACCAGAAGTCATGTTGAACTTAAAAAAATTAGGATTATTAAATTTAGATGTGATTACAGCAACTGGAAAAACATTAAGAGAAAACTTAGAGTGGTGGGAAGAATCTGATAGAAGAAAATATGTTAGAAATTTTCTTTCAGAAAACGATAAAGTTGATCCTAATAATGTGATAATGAGTAAATCTAATGCAACTCTTAGAGGACTTACATCAACTGTAACATTTCCGATAGGGAATATAGCCCCTGAAGGTTCTGTAATTAAGTCTACAGCTATTGACCCTGAAGTAATTGATGATGATGGAGTTTATAGAAATACAGGTTACGCAAGAGTTTTCAACTCTGAAAATGATGCTATGAGATCAATAAAATCTACAGGTCCAGATAAATTAAAAAGAGGAGAAATATTAGTAATAATTTGCGGAGGACCTAACGGAACAGGAATGGAAGAAACTTACCAAATCACAGCAGCTTTAAAACACTTGTCGTATGGTAAAGAAATAGCATTACTTACTGATGCTAGATTTTCTGGTGTTTCTACCGGAGCTTGTATTGGTCATATTGGACCTGAAGCACTTGCAGGCGGTCCTATTGGATTACTTAAAGAAGGAGATCTAATAGAAATCATTATCGATACAAAGAAATTAACAGGCTCAATAAACCTAGTCGGAGAAGATGGAGAAAATAAAGGAAAAGATTGGGGTGATAAAGAGTTTAGTCAAAGGAACGCATCTTTAGAAATTAAAGCTAATAAAAATTTACCTGATGATACTAGATTATGGGCAGCATTGCAGGATGTTAGCGGGGGAACTTGGGGAGGATGTGTTTATGATGTTGATAAAATTATAGAAACACTAAAAGCTGGAAAAGAAGCACTAAAGAGCAAATAAAATGTCAATAAAAATTATACCTGTAGACAAATCAAATGTTTTTGAATGGCGAACATCTGTAAGAACAGTATTCGGAGACATCCCAAATAAAGATGTTGTAAAAAGAATGGTCAATGACAGGTTTATGATTGATTTTGATAATTGGAATGAACCAAGTGATAGATTATTAGCTGCATTTGATACAGACATAGGTAAAATTGTAGGAACTGGAGGAGCAGATAATTATTCTATGACTATTCCAGGCGGAAATAGCTTAAGCATGGCAGGCATAGCTTTTATGGGAACCCTTCCAACTCATAAACGAAAAGGTATATTTTCTTCTATGATGAAAAAACTTCATTCACAAGCGAAAGAAAGAGGAGATTCAATATCAGGGTTATGGGCATCTCAATCATTACTTTATAGTAGATTTGGATACGGGCTTGCAACAATCAGAGAAGACTGGTCAATAAATTCAAACCATACCAAATTATCAAAGCCAAAGAATGATTCAATTAGATTTGAATTAGTAGATAAAAATACAGCATTAAAGGAAATTCCAAAAATTTATGACATATTTAGTAAATGTCAAAATGGTGCAACTGATAGGACTCAAGGATATTGGAATTACATGCTTTATGAAGATGACCAAGCAATGTATAACAAATCAGGAAACAGTGGTTTCTTTTTTGTAATAGCCTACAAAGATAATAAACCTTCAGGGTATGCTTTTTATAATTTTGATAAAGAATCAGGAGTTGCCCACGAAGATGATAAAGGGACATTAAGAGTTGAAGAATTAATATCAATAGACAGAGAAACCAATAACGCTTTATGGCACTATATTTTTGGTGTCGAATTAGTTGAAGAAATTACTTTTAATAGAAGAGCTCCAAGTGATCCTCTTTACTTGATGTTAGAAAATCCAAGAAAATTAAAAAGAGACACCATTGATGGATTGTGGGTCAGGATAATTGATCCAATAAAAATGCTTGAAAGCAGAACATATAACTATAAAGGAAATATGACAATCAGCATTACAGGTCAAAATCAAAAGGATATTGAGGGTACTTATTTAATTGAAACAGATGGCAATAATACTGAAGTAAAAAAAGTAAAAAAGAAACCAGATATTTTTATGAGACCTTCAGATCTAAGTTCAATATACTTTGGAGGAACTTCTCCTGGTGAACATTTTCAAGCAGGAAATATAGACGTAGAAAATCATAACTCTCTCAGAGAATTAACAAAAATGTTTTTTGTAGAACAAAAACCATGGTGCAATACAGATTTTTAAAAAAAAATAATGAATAAATATAAATTTAAAATAGACGGAATGACCTGCGAAGGATGTGTTTCTACAATTAAAACAAAACTTGAGCTAGAAGATAATATTTCTGAAGCTATTGTTTCTTTGGAAGATGGAGGCTTGGTAGTCGTTTCTATTAAAGATTATGAAATTGCAGAACTTAATAAGATATTAAGTCCTGTAGGAGACTATATAGTTTCAAAAAATTCAACAAAAGGAAAAAACATCATTATAAGTTACTTTAGTACTTACAAACCAATTCTTATAACATTAGGGCTTGTACTTTTACTATCTGTAATTTCATTTAACAATTCTGAAAATACTATCAATGGATTCATGAGATTTTTTATGGGATTCTTTTTCATTATTTTTTCTTTTTTGAAATTACAAAATATTAAACAATTTGCTCTTTCTTTTTCTAATTATGATCCAATTACAAAAAAGTTCTTTAGATTCGGGATAATGTATCCTTTTATAGAATTAATTTTAGGTGTATTTTTTCTAACAGGATCTTTCTTATTATTTTCTAATGCAGCAACATTGTTTATCCTAATTCCTCAAACTTTTGGGATATTTAATAAACTAAGAAATAATCAGAATGTCAATTGTGCTTGTCTAGGAACATCTTTCAATATTCCTCTATCAAATCTTACAATTATAGAGAATTTATCAATGTGTTTAATGGCGATATATTTTATATCTATACATATAATTTAATTTTAATTAAGGAGAAAAAATGAGTAGATTACAGGTAATGTTAATAGAAATTGGTGCACTTTTAATAATTTCTTTTATAATAAGATTAATTTTAGGAAGTTTTGGAATTGAAGAAGGAATGGCATCAAGGTGGCTTCCAATATTAGCAGCTTTAATAATTGTTTATTCAGCAAGAATAAAACTAAGAAAAACTTTATTAGCAAAGAAAAAGTTCAATAATGACAACGAAAAAGAAAACTAAACAAGAAGAAATTGCCCACTTATTAAGAAGAGTTTGCTTTGGAGGATCAAAAGAAGAAATAGATTTCTTGTCTGAAAAAAACTTTGAAGATGCTGTAGATTTTTTGCTAGATAATGAAGATAAAAATCCTGTTCCTAAAGACTTATTAAGACGATATCAAATAGATCTTTCTGACGTAAGAAGTGTAAATAGCTCAGGAGCTTTTTGGATGTACAGATTAGCTCATTCAAAGTTTCCTTTTGACGAAAAAATGGCATTATTTTGGCATAGATTATTTGCAACGGGGCAACATAAGCTTATCCAAGGAAAAGTAATGACATCTCAAGTAGAGATGTTCAGAGACCATGGATTAGGTAGTTTTGAAAATATTCTTATTCAATTATCTAAAGATCCTGCAATGATAATGTGGCTAGATAATCAAGATAATCATAAAACTAATATAAATGAAAATTATGGAAGAGAAATTCTAGAATTGTTTTCTATGGGTGTAGGAAGTTACTCAGAACAAGATATAAAAGAATGTTCAAGAGCTTTCACAGGCTGGACAGTTGAAAACATGCCATACATGTCCATAAAGATGCGAAATAACACAGCAAGACCATATAATTACGTTGCATGGCAATTTAAGTTTGATCAAGATGATCATGATTTTGGTGAAAAAGAATTTTTAGGTGAAAAAGGTAATTTTAACGGAGAAGATGTAATAAAAATTATATGCAAGCAAGAATCAACAGCAAAATATATAGCCAGACATTTATATCATTTTTTCATAAAAGATGAATTGCCTGTTCCTCAGTGGCCGCATAAAAAACCATTAGATGAAGATGCTATCAATTTTATAGTTAAGTCCTACTTTAAACATTCATATAATATCAAAGAAATTCTTAGAGATTTATTTAAGTCAAAATACTTTAGAAACGAACAGATAATTAACAATAGGATAAAAAGTCCAGCAGAATTAGTAGTTAATGCTGTAAGGTTATCAGGAGGATTTGAGATTCCTTCCGAAGAAGTTTACCAAGCAACTATTAGCTCAGGATTAATGGGGCAACCATTACTAAATCCTACTTCAGTCGAAGGATGGCAAGGCGGAGAAGAATGGATAAATACAGGATCTGTAGTAGAACGAATTAATTTTGCTGCTGATTTCTTAGGGAATACTGAAAAAAAAGTAATTAAAAATATTTTATCTAAAGAGCCTAATAAAGAAAATATTTTAGAAATTTGCCTAGAAGAGTTAGGATATATTAACCTTCATTCAAGCACTATAGATGCTCTATCCGATCATATAAATGACGATTCTATTGAGCTGAATAAAGAATCTGTTTCGATTATTATTAAATTAATCTCTTCTTCCAGAGAATTTCAAATGACATAATGAAAAAGCTTAACGAGAAAGTTAAAATTCAATATACCCATTCAGTAGGATTTACAGCTGATGTAGGAGGTAGAGGTTTTCATTTACCAAGAGACCTAGCTATAAATAGTAAAAACAAAGTATATGTTGTAAATAGAAGTGGTGCATTTCATACTGTAGGACTAAGAATTTCAATGCTAGATATTGAAAATAATTATTTTGGAGAATTTTCTAAATTTGGAAAAAATCCAGGTGAATTATATTGGCCTTGTTCATTAACATTCGACTCAAAAGATAATGTTTATGTTACCGATGAGTATACTCATACTGTTTCAATTTTCACACCTGAAGGTGATTTTGTAAAACGCTGGGGGGTTAAGGGTGAAAAAGAAGGACAATTAAACTTTCCATCAGGAATAACTAGCGACGCAAATGATTTACTTTACATAACAGACAATTTAAATAATAGAGTTCAAGTTATGACTACAGAAGGTGATTTTGTTAAGACTTGGGGTAAAGAAGGTGATAAACCTGGTGAATTCGATAAACCATGGGGAATCAAAATCATAAATGAAAAAGT
>Ga0315326_10001519_pt1 | contig 12056 bp, 12 predicted proteins | sample M180m32315metaG_FD_203457 | JGI IMG/M metagenome (GOLD analysis project Ga0315326, IMG submission 203457) | Ammonia-oxidizing marine archaeal communities from Monterey Bay, California, United States - M1 80m 32315 | ecosystem: Environmental > Aquatic > Marine > Coastal | place: USA: California... | reverse complement strand
AGTTAGACTATCAGCAACTGATTGGGTCGGTGAGGGTGGCCTAAATTGTGACGATGCTGTTGAAATATCAAGGTTACTTAAAAGCCAAGGTTGTGACATCATTAATGTATCTGCTGGCCAAACTACTCCTGAAGCAAAACCCATTTATGGCCGTATGTTTCAAGTGTGGCTTTCGGAGCAAGTGCGGTTGGAGGCTGGTATTCCCACGATTACTGCAGGCAATATTACAAATTGGGATCAGGTGAATACGATCCTGGCTGCAGGCCGAGCTGATCTGGTGGCAATTGGGCGCCCGCATTTGACCAACCCACATTTTACGCTGCAAGCGGCAGCGTATTATGGCGTCAAACAACAGCGTTGGCCGCTACCTTACGAGACAGGCAAAGAGCAATCTTATAGGCTATCACAACGTGAACGAGAAGAAGAAATTGCTCTGCAATTAGCATCTAGGCCAGACAGCCATAAGCCCGCAAAAGGTTGAAAAATACTGGTTTTTATGTTGATTTTAGTACAAAAGAAATAACAAAGTCTAGAAGCATGCAAATTTATCCTAACGGCCTTTTGAATTTATGAAGTTAATTACTCAAAGCCTGGACTTTGCGACTCACTCCACTGGTGTCCAATACTTCCCAATAATTTTAATTCATTAACTACCTCCTGGACCACCTAGATTCTAATAGTTATCTCTGTCCATTTTTGGGGGAGGATCCCAGCCCCCAGCCTGTCCACTTCTCTCGCTATTAGCTTCAAAACATAATTAGGGAATGTATATAACAAAAAATAGAGGCAAAATTGGCCCTTTTTTGAAAATCAGAACAGGAATAGCATTACCCCTAATCAGAATAAGATAAGATAAGATAAGATAAGATAAGATAAGATAAGATAAGATAAGATAAGATAAGAGGTTTTTGATGAATGATGCTTACAAAGGAATTGTTGGGGCACCAACTACTCCATTTAATTCAGATAATGAAGTCGATCTTGATATTTTTGGTAAACAAGTCAATTTCTTAATTGAAAGTGGCGTAAATTTGATTGCACACCCAATGCATATTGGAGAATCATTAAATCTAAGTGAGGAAGAGCGTAAAAATCTTGCTGAGGTATTGGTAGATGCTTCAGGCGGTCGTGTGCCTACTTTCGTTCATGTTTCATCGGGTGGAACCGATAACAGTGCTATAATGGCTGAGCATGCAACTAGGGTTGGAAATACTGGGATAGTTTTGATGGCTCCTTATCATTGGGCGCCAAAACCTCAAGAAATCTTAAATCACTTTGTTACAGTTATAAAAGCAAGTGAAGGAAAGTTAATTGCCTATAATAATCCACGTGCAACTAATGTAAACTTAACTCACGATTTAGTTGCAACATTTATCGAAGAAATACCAGGGTTTGTAGCTTTAAAAGATGCTACCTTTCACATGGAAACATTTGGAAAATTTTGCAGTCTATCATCAAAGGAAAACGATCATTTTGCTGTATATACAGGCATTGAACATTTACTAACGTCAGTACCTGTTGGTGGCTACGGATGTTTTTCGGCTTGTTCTGAAGTAGCTCCCAAATTAGTACAAGATTTATTTAATGCATGTAGTGCTGCTGACTATGAAGTAGCAAGAAACTTACAATATAAAATGTGGCGCCTGCTGACACTCCTAATGACTGATTATCCAGCTACAATAAAATACTGTATGGAGTTGATGGGTCGTCCTATTGGTGGTGTTCGTAGTCCAATCCGAACAATAAACAAGGAAAATAGGGCTCATGCGAAATCAGAATTAGATGCATTAAATATTTTTAATACAGAAAAACACGGTTGGTAATAAAATCTATAAACAGGAGGAAACAATGCAATTATTTAAATATAGTTTAGTTTTATCTTTTACTGTTTTTCTTTTAGCAGCTCCAAAGTACGTTGCTGCACTTCAGGTAACGAAAGGCGCCCTAACAATAAGTTTAGGGTCAGAGGTTGTGACCATGGATCCCCATGCAGCAAGTTCAGCTCTAACAACAACAATCCACCGTTATGTATTTGATACACTCACACATCGACCTAAAGGTGCGACAAAGGCAATACCGTGGGCTGCAAAAAAATTTATACAAGTAGACCCAAAAACAATAGATTTTTATATGCGAAAGGGCGTGCAGTTTACAAATGGCGAAGACGTCGATGCTAAATCCGTCCAATTTAGTTTACTTCGACCTCGAATACCTGGATATAAAAATGTTCAAAAAAAGCGTTTACGTTCAATAGATCGAATTGAAATTAAGAGTAAGTGGGTAGCCCGGGTAATTTTAAAAAAACCTGATCCCGGTATCATCAATAGGATGTCTGATTGGGGAAACTTAGTACCACCTGTTTATTATTCTAAAATCAGTGCAGCAGATGCAGCAACTAAGCCTGTTGGCAGTGGCCCCTATACGATGGTCCGCTGGGATAAGGGATCCCAAATAGTTTTTAGGGCTAATTCAAAGCACTGGAATAATAATATAAAGGCTATAAAAAATGCTCGAGTAATCCCAATCAAAGAATCTGGAACTAAAGTTGCCGCTTTATTAAAGGGTGAAGTACAGTTGATAAATCAGCTCCCTTCCCAACATTTGGCTAAAGTTAAGAAAAGTTCAAAAGCAAAATATAAAATAGTTCAAGGCACACGGATTTTTCATCTTGGATTTTCACATCAAATTGAATCACCACTTCAGAATTTAAAAGTTCGGCAAGCCATAGCTCATGCCATTGATAGAGAAACTATTGTTAGAAGTGTTGTTGATGGGCATGGAAATGTCGCTAACCAAGCCCTCCATGAATGGACAGAAGGGCATGATAGCAATGCAAAATGGCCTTATTCATTCAATATTTCTAGGGCCAAAAAACTTTTATCTGAAGCAGGTTATTCTAATGGTTTAGTAATTGATTTCATAGCGCCGGCGGGAAGATACACCAAAGACAAAGAGGTTACACAGGCAATTGTGGGAATGTTAGCTAAAGCAAATGTAAAAGTTAACTTTAAACCACTGGCTTGGAAACGTTTTGTTCAGGTATTTAGAGCCCGGAAAAAACCGGGGGCTTCTCCTTTTCTATATTATATAGGTTATGGAAATGGAGGGGGTGATAGCGATGGAGCTTTAGGTTCAATCACTTCTTGTAAGGGGTCCTGGAGTGGTTACTGTAACCCAAAAATAGATGGAATGTTGCAAAAGGCTCTAACAAACTTAAATATGAACGAACGTCAAAGTATTTTTAGAAAAGTGGTAAAAGAAATGACGCGCGACGTTTCCCATGTAATAATTTGGCAAACTGAATTTATTTTTGGCATGGGGAAAAATATTAATTGGGACGCTAGAAATGATGGCCGCGTCTATTTATGGGATATCTCTTCAAATAAATAAAAAACATGAATAGCATCCAGGTAATTCATCTGAATTACCTGGATGCTAAAAAATGTGTTACTAGTTTCCCTATTATGGATAAAATAAATTGATTTACTATCTTTTGATGCGTCTGCTTCAAGCTGGGTTCGTGTTAATAGGCATAACAGCAGTTTGTTTTATCGTTCTTCACTTAACTGGCGACCCCGCAGCTCTATTACTTCCAGAGAATGCCACCGAGGAAGATTACGACAATATTAGAAAAACCATGGGATTTGATAGGCCTTTATATATTCAATTTTTTGATTATATGAAAAATGCTTTCAGCATGGATTTTGGTCATTCTTTTCAGCAGAATCAACCAGCTTTCAAAATTGTTATGGAACGCTTGCCCGCCACAATCGAATTGGCGATTGTAGCGTTTGTAATAGCATTACTAATAGCTATCCCAGTTGGAATGATTTCTGCCTTAAGGCGCGGTAGTAAAATTGATATAGCATCGACTTTTTCAGCATTATTAGGCCAATCAATGCCAAATTTTTGGTTAGGCTTAATTCTAATATTCTTCTTTTCACTTTATTTAGATCTATTTCCAACATCCGGGCGGATAAGTTTTGGAATGTCAAATGAGGCTGAAACAAAATTTTTTATGCTTGAAGGCATCTTTACATTTAATTTTAGTCTATTTTCAGATGCATTTCTCCATGCATTACTGCCGAGCATAACTGTCGGGCTTTATTCATCAGCTAAGCTTACCCGTCTTGTTAGATCAAGCATGTTGGAAGTTCTTTCGGAAGATTACGTCAGAACAGCTCGTGCAAAAGGTCTTTCTAACTTTACGGTGATTGGTTATCACGCATTTAAAAATGCAAGTATCCCGCTTGTCACCTTGGGAGGCATCGAGCTTGGTCTCTTACTTGGAGGTACGGTAGTTACAGAAACAGTTTTTGCATGGCCAGGAGTAGGGCTATTAACTGTTCAAGCTTTACAAAATGATGATTTTCCGGTGATACAAGCATCGGTTTTCTTACTCGCGTTCATTTTTGTTTTTGTCAATCTTGCGGTGGATATTCTTTATGCCTTTCTAGATCCCCGAATACGATACTCATAGGATAAGATATTGAATACAAGTGTAAATAACTCCTTAAGTGCTAAGGCTACAAACCTAAAAGGTCAGATATGGACCCTAATAGAAAGTATCACACGCTATAAACCGGCTTTTTTTGGGGCTATTATTTTAGGTTCATTACTTTTTATCGCTATTTTTGCGCCCCTAGTGAGTCCATTTGATCCTAATTTGCAATTTCCAACGGAAGCTAGAGTTGGGCCATTCACTTATTTAGAAGGTTCAGATAGATTTGTTCTTTTGGGGACAGATCAAGTTGGAAGGGATCAACTGTCTCGCATTATTTATGCTTCTAGGGTTACCCTATTGGTTTCATTTTTTGCTGTGATTATTTCATGTTTGATAGGAACATTAGTAGGGCTCTTAGCCGGTTATTACCGTGGTTGGTTCGACATTATTGCTATGAGATGGGTAGATATATCCTTAGCATTTCCATTTGAATTATTAGCTTTATCTATTGTTGCTGTTACGGGTCCCAGTTTAACGATTGTAATAATAATATTAAGCCTGAGAATATGGGTAGTTTATGCACGTGTTGTAAGGGGTTCTACCCTATCAATTAGAGAAAAAGATTATATCAACGGAGCAAAGGCAATTGGAGCAGGGGAGTTACGTATTTTAGTTCGATATGTATTGCCCAATGTCTTAACACCGGTGCTGGTAGTCTCAACACTATACATTGGTCGCATGATCCTTATTGAATCATCATTGAGTTTCCTGGGTATAGGTGTTCCTGCAACAACACCCACTTGGGGGGGTATATTAGGTGATGGCCGAGCTTATATTGATACAGCTTGGTGGATCGCCTTTTTCCCTGGTTTGGCTATTATGATTACGGTTCTTTCTGTAAATTTACTAGGCGATTGGTTAAGAGACTATTTTGATCCCAAAATTGATATATGAGATGATTGGGTAATAAATGACAAATGAAATGCTAGAACTTAAAGATATTAAAAAATATTATGATGCACCTGGTTTCTTTCTAGGCAAGAAAACTAACAAATTACGTGCTTTAGATGGTATAAATTTATCGATTTCTGTCGGCCAGAAAATAGGCATTGTAGGTGAGAGTGGCTGCGGAAAATCGACATTGTCTAAAGTAATTATGAGGCTCATTGAGCCAACTTCGGGAATGATAAAATTATTTGGGGAAGATATAACTAGTGTAACGCCGCAAGTTTTAAATAAAATAAGAAAAAATATACAAATCATCTTTCAAGATCCATTTTCATCTTTAAATCCTAGGATGCGGATTGGGGAAATCATCTCAGAACCATTGTATATTCATGAAAGGGTGTTTCCCGACCAAATTAAAAGCCAAGTTTTAGAAATTATGACTGCCGTAGGTCTCACAGAGGAGTTTTTTGATCGATATCCGCATCAATTATCTGGCGGGCAAAGACAAAGAGTGGGTATAGCCCGAGCACTAATCTTGAAACCAAAAATAATTATTGCAGATGAACCCGTCAGTGCACTTGACGTCTCCATTCAAGCTCAGCTTTTAAATTTGTTAAATAAATTGCATGAAGATTATAACCTTACATTGATTTTTATTTCTCATGACATATCTGTTGTTCAGCATACCTGCGACAAAATAGCCGTAATGTACCTTGGGCAGATCATCGAAATGGGTGACGCCAATAGTTTAATTCAAAATCCGAAACACCCATATACCGAAGCTTTAATATCAGCGGTACCACAAATTAATTTTTCCGAAGAATTAAATAAAGATAAAATTGTCCTTCATGGCGATGTTCCCACAGCTTTTTCTCCTCCTTCAGGATGTCGATTCCACACCAGGTGTATATATGTTAAAGAGCGTTGTAAAAAAGATGTTCCTGTATTAGCTGAGATTAATAGAGCGCATTACCTCGCTTGTCATTATCCTCTAACAGTCATTTGAGGGGAATAGCCAGCATCGGGCTAAATGCAAAGGTTTGATTTCGAAATCCTTCGGCTGTTGATCAGAACAAATTTCGAGTTTATGCGAACATCTATTTGAGAATACACATCCTTTGGGCCGGAAAGAGGGAGGTTCAATATTTCCAGGTATGGTCTCTAAGATATTTTGTTTTTTCTCAGTTAGCTCGGTTTTTAGTTTTGGTATTGAAGTAAGCAAGCCCTTGGTATAAGGATGCTGAGGGTTTTCAAATAACTCTTTTGTCGGCCCTTGCTCCATTATCTGACCTGCATACATAACCATAACATGGTCACAATTTTGTGCTATCAATCCCATGTCGTGCGAAATAAGTACAATGGACATTCCAAACTCTGACTGCAAATTTTCCATTAATCTAAGAATTTGGGCTTGTATTGTTACATCGAGTGCTGTTGTAGGTTCGTCCGCTAATAAAACTTTTGGTTTACATGCGAGCGCCATGGCTATCATTACTCGTTGACGCATCCCTCCAGACAATTGATGAGGATACTCCTTCATTCTTCTCTCCGGACTTGGAATTCCTACTTTCTTGAGTATCTCAATCGAGTTTACTTTTGCTTTCTTAGAGCTTAGCCTTTCATGCAATTTGTAAACTTCGGTTAGTTGTCTTCCAATTGTAAGAACAGGATTAAGACTGGTCATCGGATCTTGAAAAATCATTGAAATTTCGTTTCCACGAATTTTGCGCAAAAATTTTTCTGAACTGTTAAGGAGGTTTGAGCCAAGATAGTTTACACTGCCATTAACAATCTTGCCGGGAGGATTTGGCACCAACCCAAGCACAGAAAGAGCCGATACAGATTTTCCACTGCCAGACTCACCAACTATCCCAAGCGTCTTCCCGCTATCTATCGACCAGCTTACTTTATCGACAGCAAGAAAATTGCCATCAGCACTGTGAAATTCTGCGGATAAATCTTTTACTTCTAAAATTGATTTAATTTGAATTAATGACATAATAATTTCTATTATAATAATTTATCAAGTTAGCTATTCCCTGGGAAGATCTTTTTCTAAGTCAATTTGAATTTTTGATTTACTCGACAAAGTGCAAGCCTCAAGAAATGAAGAAACGTTTATTAATTCATTCTTTGGAATTGAAAACCTGTTACCGCTATTAATATTATCACAGAACCCTTCTAACTCAGCTTTCTCTATATCAATTCTATCAAAAGTCTGGGTTTTAGTTTTTTTTCCACGCTTTTGTATTTCCAGGGTGCAATAATCGCGCATTTCTGCAGTGGCCTCTGAGCCATAAACTTTAAGCCACCAAAAAGGGGCCGTCACATTTGAAGTGGCTATATATCCAGTCATTCCCTCCTTGAACCAAAGCAAACAGGAAGTTATGTCATCTTGTTTATCTAAAACTCTATTTCCACTAGTCGCAAACACCTTGCTGATTTCTCCACAGAAACTAACTAATGTGTCTACTCCGTGCAGTCCGCGACTGGTCATAGAACCAAGCGGTGACTCAATTGGATTTAATCGCCATGATTTTTCCTTAGTGTTAGACCGTATACCCGAATCACCGGAAAAATTGCATTCGACGTGAACGATAGTTCCGAGGGAGCCAGATTTAATTAATCTCTTAATCTCTAGCACAACTGGATTAAAACGACGATTGTATAAGACAGATAAAGTTACTTTATTCTTTTCCACCTCTTCAATTGCTGAGAGTGCTTCACTTCTATTTAAAGTAAATGGTTTCTCGCATGCTACATGTTTTCCACACTTGGATGCTATTCGAACCTGTTCAGAATGTTGGCTATGTGGGGTGGCCAATATAACTGCATCGATATCAGTTAACTGAACAGCTTCAGCGTAGGTAGTTTCTAGTAACTTTATGCCATTGTTTTTAGCATAATTTCTAATTTTACCAGAAACTGTTCGGGTCAATCCGTAACGTATTTCAATTTTTTTACTTTTATTCTGAACGGAATTTACGAGCGTTTTCCCCCACCATCCTAATCCTACCACCAAAGCTCTAATCATTTTCTTAATCAGACATTTTGCTATAATTCATATTCGCCAAATCGTTGCAATCGGTCGAAGTTATTTTATTTAGTATGGTTTCATCTAAGTTTTTCGAAAGAGTCTCCCATGCAATTATAACATTTTTAGTCAACATATATACTTTGCACCTTTTATCTCGCCTTCCTGGTATTTTTTTAATTAATTTCTCACTCATTGCATCTTTCAGAAGCATCCGCAAAGATCGATTAGAAATTTCGACTCTATCCAATAACATTCCAAAAGACCAACCGGGCATTCTGCCTGCTGGGGTTTTGTTATAATGAGCATTTAAGAGTAAGAGAAGTAAATGCAATCCGGATTTGTGGTAAATGAAAAACCTTAAAGGGGAGGTAATTAAATCCTTCCTTTGGCGCGAACCTTGAATATTTTCAATTACAAAAAGTAATGTATGAATTAATTTTATTGGACCTAATTCTCTTGAAACATAATATTTTTGTTTTTTAGGCCCAAATTGTGACCATATGTTTGATTTCGAAATTTTAATATCTAATTTTTTATTAAGATTTATATTTCCCACCTGTTTATTTGTTTGCATTTTACCATCCTTGTTTGTCCATTTAAGAATGTTTTTTTCTAAATAGTTTTACGTATACTATTAAGCGCTCCGTTTAATTTCCTTTTTATATTGAATTATCTTATATCATGATACGTTGGATGTTAATCGTAATAATCAAAAAACTCAATTTGTTTTGTAAGTATAAAACGTTCAATTTTGCCCTATTTTGTTATAACAAGCTTTGGTGACTTGGCTAAAAGAGATAAAGTTAAGTTAGAAGATCTGTAACAATCTTGTATATCTTTCGGAATATAACGTGAGAAATAATTAATATCCCTTTTTTGATAAACATAGTGAAGTGAATGGAATTAATGCCTGAAATTGGAGAAAACAATGGCCCTTGAGCAAATCTATTATGTCACACAAATATTAGTAGGAATTGGATTCATCTTATCTATCTTTTTTTTGGCGGTACAGATGCGTCAAAACTCGTACTTGCTTCGCAAAACAATGGCCGATGGGCGAAGACAGCGGACTAATTTTTTAGCGGAAACAATTGTTACCGATGCCGATTTTCGGGATTTTGAACGGCGTATTAATAAGGATTACGACACTTTTAATCCAGACGAGAGATATCGAGCAGATATACTGGGCGTGAGGATAGTTCAAAGCATACTTGATGAATTAAGTGCATATTTTGATGGTCAAATCTCGGACGATGAGTGGCTTAATTTGAAGTGGAACATGCGTCATGCTCCTAAGCGTCCCCATGTCCAAGCTGCCTATTCTTGGGTGAAAGACGGTTACTCAAAACAAGTTCAAGAATATTGGGAATCACTGGATGCTAGCGGAGAGATTCGCTTTCTCCAAAGCGATAATTAAATGTCGAAGACCTTGCTCCCGATGCTTCACAGGACATAAAAATCCTTGAATTTAAGCGCTAGATATTTACACCAATTCCCCTAATTCCACGTCAGAACTTAAATACTCGGGCCGAAAGCCGCTCCAGCCAGCATCCAGTCCAGCATCCGGATCCGAAATTGTGGCATGGAAGGTACGATCACCTCTTGGAGTAACTTCAATTAGCTCAATAATACCGACACCTTGCGGCGGAACCTCAACTCTCTTACCATCTAGATCATGGCATATCCCTGTACATGCAATAAATTTATTGCCATTAGGCATTTCACAGACCCCACTCACATAGTGGGAATAGGGTAAATCAGCACCGCCGTAGCGCCAAGTTTCTGTGGCGGTCATATTAATTTGGTTAATATCATAAGACAGGACAAATGATTCCCGTTCCTCAATTGGCTGCAATGCTTTGGGTGGAAAAGCCCCAGCCGTGCCATTATCGAATAACATTAAATCACCGTTACTGGTAAAACTAAGGTCATGCTGATGATAAAATGGTCTACCACCAATAATATCCAACAGTTTTTCTTTATATTTGTCTTCCCATCCAGTTGGATCACCTAAAATCCAAGCCAGTTCACCATCCCTAGTCACTTTGATGATGGCGTCCTGATGGCGTAAGGAAACTAGTAAACCCCCATCTTTAGGGTCTTCTATTATACAGTTGGCGTGGCTCCAGTCTTTTGTCTTTGGCCAGCCCTGCATTTCCCAATAAGGTGCTTCACTACCATGGGCAAATCGATTTATATCGAGAACATCTGCCAATGAAAATTCACTTGTAATATTTCCTCTTCGATCGAACTCCACCACCGTATCAGCCATAAAATAGTTCCAATTTTCTGCCGGTTCTTGAAGTTTATGTTGTTTAATAGATATCGAAGCTATTTTGCCATCAGTTAATTCGCACAGCCCATGATGTATTTTCATTGTGTCCAGAGCTATACCGACCTGGCCTTTTGGAAATCTTTCCTTGCAGTACCACTGGTTAAGCAACTTTCCATCAAAGCCAATCTCCATTGCACGACCACCTGTCCCCATAATAAGCAATGTGTTTTGGCCTGAACGCCGGCAATCCATCAGGCAGAAATCAAATTCCCGATGCCACGAAATTTCCCCTTCGCGGTTAATAGCAATTATAGCTTCAAATGGGCTTTGATTCCGTATAGCCCGTGTGCTACGTCCTAAAGTTAATAGAACGATCCCGCCACTTCGGTGCTTATAATCACATAGCTTTATATCTAAATTTGGTAGCATAAACCCTGATTCTATTTGTACAGACTATCATTGGAATCCATCACGAGCCGGCTTGTATTAGGCGACTGTGTAGTCAAAAACGTCACACAAATAGTGTCGTTTACCCAAGTCAGCGCCGGCCTTTCGAACCAGACCATAGGCCGTGGTCACGTGAAATCCCATTTGGGGTATGGCAAAGCGAAGCAGGTAATCTTCGCCTTTGAATCTGGTTGGCTGCCCCCGGGCGATTATTTCCACAATCCTGTCTTCAGCGCCCTCTAACTCGTCTTCCGATATCGACCGCATAAGTGCCAAGATGTCATTTACTAGATTACGTGCTTCCTCGATCGACAATTCACCCATTTCGGTAAAGGGAGGAATGTCTCGGCCGGCGAGCCTCGCGGCGGCTCTTGCATTATCCGATCCCCGCCAGACCTGTAACGACAGGGAGAGCATGTCTGGCGCCAAACTGCTCGCCATTAAGGCTTCCTCTTCTATCTTGCCGTCCTTCACCAGCCCCTCAGCATGGTCGAGCACGTTTAGCATTGCAGCCATCATTTGCTCAGTTTCTGTACAGGCTAGATGATATATAGAAATTGCCATGGTGGATTTTTCTCCTGTGGTTATTCCGGCACGCAATCTAATCGTTCACACCGCGATAGTCTATGCCCTTTGCATTTAAATGAATTATCTATCGCTAAATTTTTGTATTACTTCAATATTTTTATTCCAAAGTATCTGATAGCGCTCTTTTGCAGAAAATTTTGGCCAAAAAGGAATTTCATCATGATTAGGGTCACCTTGTCTTGTAAATGTGGCCCATGTTTGTTGCAAGATTTTTGAAAAACTCTGTCCTTCATTCAGATCCAACCCTGTTATCATAGGGGGCGACCATTTTTTAAATGTATCGAAAATAAATGGTAATTCAATACAGTGACAAGCTC
>Ga0315326_10001516_pt1 | contig 12076 bp, 11 predicted proteins | sample M180m32315metaG_FD_203457 | JGI IMG/M metagenome (GOLD analysis project Ga0315326, IMG submission 203457) | Ammonia-oxidizing marine archaeal communities from Monterey Bay, California, United States - M1 80m 32315 | ecosystem: Environmental > Aquatic > Marine > Coastal | place: USA: California... | reverse complement strand
AAATCTTGTACGCTTGGCCAAGGGTTATGGATTGGAAGTTACTGCATTTTCACCTTTGGGTTCCCTGTCCTATGTTGAGTTGGATATGGCGGAGCAGAGCGAGTCAATTCTTGAGCAGCACGTCGTAAAAGAAATCGCCAACAGAGTTGGCTGCACGCTTGCCCAGGTATTGCTGAGCTGGGGTGTGCAACGTGGCACTTCGGTAGTAGTAAAGAGTACGAACCCAGAACGCATGAAATATAATCTGGATGCTGAGAGCATTCAGCTCAGTGACGAAGATATGGCCAGTATTTCAGCCTTGAACAGAAATCGACGTTATAACGATCCTGGTGTTTTCTGCGAAGCCGCTTTTAATACCTTTCACCCTATCTATGACTGATTCGGCTTTCCCTTTTGTTGTTGAAAATCAGACCGGTCTGACTGAGATGTCTGATGTGCTGAATTGGCTTGCTACTGAATCCGAGAGTTTCAAACATCAACTGGCCAGTGCTGGAGCCGTATTGTTTAGAGGCTTTCCGATTCAAACAGCTGAAGACTTTGATGCGTTCAGTGCGGCGTTCGGCTATGGCGATTTCACCTACAAAGAATCCCTGTCCAACGCGGTGCGGCTAAATTTCACGCCGCGTGTTTTCACTGCTAATGAGGCGCCGCCAGATGTAGAGATATTCCTCCATCATGAAATGGCGCAGACGCCATTGTCGCCAGAGAAGATATTTTTCTGCTGCCTGACAGCAGCGGAAGAGGGCGGCGCCACACCGCTCTGTCGCTCGGATTGGCTTTACGCAAAATTTAAAGAGCAGCATCCAAAGTGGGCTGAGCAGTTCGCTACGCTTGGTTTGAAATACAAGATACAGATGCCGGCTGAAGCAGATGAGGATTCGGGCCAAGGACGCAGCTGGGCCAGCACCCTTAGTGTGGAGACTGTCGCTGAGGCTGAAGAACGGCTTGAGACTTTGGGTTATTCCTGGCGCTGGGAAAAAGGTGGCTCTCTTATTACCACCACACCCGTAATGCCCGCGGTGAAAAAACTCCCCGATGGCAGTGAGTCATTTTACAACCAGGTACTTGCAGCCCATCTTGGCTGGAAACCGGTGGGGGAAGAGCAGGAAGAACCCCTGACCTTTGGCAACGACGAGGCTATCGAAGATGAAGCCCCCGCTGAGTTAGCCAATATAGCCAATGAGTTCGTTTTACCACTGGACTGGAAGGACGGCGATGTTGCCCTGGTGGACAATCACCGGGTGATGCATGGCCGTTATCCTTTCGGTGGGTCAAGAAAGCGGTCAGTGGTAGTCTGCCTTGCTCGAGATGTTTAAGATTTAATGCTATTGATCGCTTATCACTCGATCGATCAATGCATCCAGTCGCTTGTCCGGTGTATATCCTTTAGAGATGAGATCACGAGTAAAGGCTGCAGCTTCTATCAGTCCTGTTGGCAATTCAATTTCACATTGCCAGCCTCCTATGGCTTCACGCACTTTGTTGTTATCAAATTTAATTGAGTTTGCCTTGTCGCCTTTAAGTGGGCCGCGCCACATCTCACTGTACTCGATCAGTTTTTCAACCGGCACATGTATTGACTTGATTGGATGATCGAGAGCCTTGCTAACAAGCTCTACGATTTCATTCCAAGTGTGGACCGAATCACTGGTGATATGAAACGCTTCCCCAATGGCTATTTTGTTTCCACACAGACTAGCAAGTGCGCGGGCGAAGTCATTTGCATGAGTTAAGGTCCATAGTGATTCACCGTCGTCGTGCACGATTATGGGTTTATTGTTAAGTATGCGCCACGCCATGTGATCTCCTGGAAAGCAGGTGCCGGGCAATCGTCGGCGATAAGTGTGACTTGGGCGCACCACAGTTACGGGTAATTGTCCTGCTGCGTGCGCTTCAAAAAGCAAAACCTCACAATCAGCTTTCATCCGACTGTATTCCCAGAAAGGATTTTCCAGAGCCGTGTCCTCGGTGATTACTTCGCCATTCCAGGGCTTCTGGTAGGTCGACGCAGAGGAGATAAAAACGTATTGTCCACAGTGACCGGAAAAAAATTCGATGTCTCTGCTTATGGTTTTTGTGCTTAAACCAATGAATTGGCAAATGGTATCAAACTCGAGGGTGGCAAGCCTGGAGTAAGCTTCAGCATCATTGAGGTCGCCAACGATTTGTTCAACTCCTTCTGGAAACGACTCGCCGCGGGTGCCACGATTGAAAACAGTGACTTGCTGTCCGGCATTTACGGCTGCTTCGACACAGGCGAAGGAAATTTCGCCGCTGCCCCCGATGTAAAGAACTCGGGTCATGAGTTTTTACTCAGCTTTTTCGACGTGAGCGCCGCCGCGATTATGGGCATTTACCAAATGATTCACTTCTTCATCGACGAAATTAATATTGCGATTAACACCGTGCAGCGATTCTTTTTCAATGGCGAAACGAGCGCTGCTGTGAAAGATTAGCCGACCATCACCAACGCCGCCCTCATCCATAAGCTTAAGCGCAGGGTCGTCATCCAGTTGAACCTGGTCTTCTGGAGACACCACGTGCACTATTCGGCCACGCCAATGATTTCCCCGTGCCGAATGGTAGGTTAGCCCCAACATGGCTCGTGGGCGGTCGGAAAGATTCGGTACACCGCGATGCCACATGCGTGGGTCGCGAAAGCAGACGGATCCCGCAGGTATTTCCATGCGTGCCGGTGGGCCCCACTCCTCCAGAAGATCGGGGCGTTCTTTCAAACGATTTGTAGTCCAGGTGGCTACTTCGGTTTCTCGGTGCGAGCCGGGATAAATCTCGGTGGCTCCAGTTTCCGCTGTTATGTCCGCAAACGCGACTGAGCAGGACAGGGTGGTGGTTGGTGGTGGCCATGTTTGTCCATCGGCCTCCGCTTGTTCTTTGGTTTTCCAGGAGTAAGGTCGATCGAAGTGCAGCGGCTGACTGGTGCTGCCCGGACAGTTCACATTGCCGTTGTAAAATCCCAGCCAGGCACCCTGACCAAGGACTTCGGCAACAACGCTCTCAATAAGTGGATTAGCAGCTAGATCTGTTCGTACGTAGGGCGAATAGCGGCGTAATCCAAGTTGTAAATGACCTACGCCGGTATGTTGTTCATGGGGAGTTAGTTCACCATTGGCATTGGCCCGGACGATATTCACATCCTCGGTGATTGTAGGAAGTAGAAGTTCTCTAGTCTCTTCGGAGACAAGCCCACTCACAAGCGCAAAGCCATCGGCCTTGATGGCTTCGTTTATTTGTGCAAGTACTTCCTTGGGAAGCGTGCCCGTTTCGTGGTCTGCCGCGGTAGCCTTGTAATACACGTCAGTCTCCTGAATTATGATTGGCGTTGAAGTTTTTCTGGTAAGGAATCTATCGCTCCGAAGCGCCTTCCCAAGCCGCCTCTGCATGAGCACGAATTTATTATAGTTAAACTAAAACAGCCGAACAAGCAGGATAGCTGACATTCATTTCCCGCTCTGGGACTTGAATCCCTGATCGATGAAGTCCATTGCTATCTGGATAGCATCTTCTCTCGATACCTTGTTTTTATGGGCGTATTTGGCGGCGGCCATAGATGCTGCTGAAGCCATGCGTACCAACATTGCGGCTTTCTTGCGCTGCACGCCAATATCTTCGGCGACCACATTGATCAGGAGTTTTCGTCGTTGCTTGTGGTGTTTGGTACGCTGTGCTTCCACCGCCGCTGCTACGTCCGGTTCTTCCAGTAGCATATCCATCACACAGTCTTCATCTACGTGGTCGTAGTTGCGTGCGACAAACACTCTACAAACTTCTTCCAGTGTATTGGCACTAGCGAGTGAACTATGAATAGATTTGAGATAATTTTCATAGTCCCTGATCAATAACTGTTGTAAGAGATTGACGCGCGAAGAAAAGTAATGAAAGAGCAGGGGTTCGGAAATGCCGGCGTCAGCAACTAGCTGCTTCAGGGAAAACGCCTGTAAGCCTTCATTGGCGATCGCCTGTTTCGCTGCATCCAGAATCTGATTGCGTCGTACTTCAGGTGAAAGTCGGATTCTCTTAGCGTTTTCTGCCATTGGCCGCTTTGTGCTCCTTTGATTAATGCTTTCAATCAACTGTATTGGTGTTTGTGCGAATAAATCGAGCGTCAGACCCATGCTTCCTATTTGAGTGCAGTTATAATAACCTCCACAGCAATAGATACAATGGTCTCGTTTTCTCAGCCCTGCTTACTTGAATTTATCGGAAAACGAGGGAGTCTTAAAATATGAAAGAGCCGCAGAGCTTTCCAACTTTCCTTGGTCAGGATCACCTGGTTTACGTGGTCGAGGATATGGACTCCGCCATCGAAAAATGGCGAGACCAGATGGGCTTGCCTCTGCAGCACTTCGTGGATTTCGAAGAGCACGGTATCAAACAGGCTTTCTTTCCTCTGGCTGATGGTTCCTTCATCGAGCTACTCTCGGCCACAAATGATGAATCCCGCGTTGCCCAAATCTTGAGAGATAAAGGTGAGGGAATTCATGTCTTAGCGATGCAAGTGGCAGACTTGGATACTGCAGTAGAACAGCTGCAGACAAATGGTATCGAGTTGATGGGCGTTGGTACTGATCGTGTTTTCATACATCCGGATTCAGCGAATGGTGTCATGATCCAATTGTGGCCCAAGGATCGACCTCATCGGTGGCGCGATTCATGAGCCGACTTTTTCAGAAGAGATTGGCGGACAAGCTGCATCCTGGTGACTCGATAGTCTCACTCGCATTCCTTGCCTCGCTAGCCATTCAGCCCGCAAACGGAGCAGAGCTGGAAGTACCAGACGCGTGGCTCAAGCCAGCCCAAACTGCTTCACAATTAGGTATCACCTCTTTTTCCCAAAGCGCTTATCTGGATAACCGGGATCTACCACCGGTGGAAGAGCGCCTGCCCGACGACCCCATCGTCATCGTGCCACTGGATTCAATAGGAACTTATGGCGGAGTGGCAAATATTACTCATGAAGATCGCGGTATGTTCATTCCCCCGGAAGGTATCTTCACGATCGCGCCTGATCATAAAACTATCCTGCCAAATCTCGCCGAGTCCTATGCGTACAATGAAGATGGTAGGGAGTTGACAATAACGCTACGCAGGGGATTGAAGTGGTCCGATAGCCATCCTCTGACCACGGAAGATATTTTGTTCAGCATTAATGACTTGCAGCTCAACAAGAATTTCATGCCGGTAACTCTGCCGGATTTTATTGGCCTCGAAGTCATTGCCATTGATGACAGGACTTTTGTATTTAATTTTCCAAGCCCCGAACCGTTCTACATTAATTACATGGCGCAATCGCCAGAATATTTCTTGATGCCCAAGCATTACTTTCGTGAATTTCATCCGGATTATGCGGATGAGGAAGTAATTGCCGAGCGTATGGAGGAGTTGGGTTTCAGTGATTGGTCTGCGTTCATGACTACCAGCATGCAGAGGCGTTTGTTTCCCGACCTGGTAAATCATCCAACTACCAGCGCTTACAAAATCGAGAGCCTTACCCCCGGACTCTATAGCTATGAACGCAATCCCTACTTTCACAAAGTGGATACAAACGGTCAACAGCTTCCTTACATCGATGCTATCGAGGCACAGGATGTGCGGGAGCCTGAGATTGCAGTAGCCAAGGCATCAACTGGGCAACTGGATTTCGCCGGTGTGCGCCTGCCTACGCAGGACATTCCTTTGCTAAAACTGGGAGAGCGGACGAGTGGCATTAAAGTCAATGTATGGAACCGCTTGCACGGGAGCGATCTCTCCATACAGGCCAATATGAATTTTGCCGATGAGCAGAAGCGCACATTGTTCGCCGATGTAAGGTTCCGTCGTGCGCTGTCCATGGCGATCAATCGCAACGAGATGAATGACATTATCTATTTTGGTCGCGGTACTCCGCGCCAGGTAACAGTGGTTCCTGGCAGTGATTACTTCGAACCGGAATTCGCCACAGCCTGGGCTCAGTACGACACCGATGCTGCAGAAGCATTGCTTGACGAGATTGGCTTGCACGATGTGGATGGGGATGGTGTCAGGGAATTATCCGATGGCAGTCCGCTTACCCTGACAGTTGAGTACGTGGATACAGAGACTCCAAAACAAATATCCATGGAGCTGGTTGTAAGTTACTGGAATGCTGTTGGCCTGGATGTTCGGCAGCGGCTGATCGATCGTGAGTTACAGTATTCACGCGCTATATCCGGTGAGCTTGAGATGACAGTTTGGCACGCGGACCGAACTACCGATGTCTTGTTTCCCATCAACCCAGATTTTTGGGTTCCGCGAAAACTAGCGGCCAGTCTCGCTATGTGGAGTGAGTGGTCTCGCTGGTATCTTACCGATGGCAATCTGGGTGAAGAGCCACCTCCTGAAATTCGCCAGTTGCAACTTTGGGGGGATGAGCTGGCAACAACCATGGATCGAGATCGACGAATCGAAGTGGGTAAACTGATACTAGCCGCCAATGCTGAAAACGTGTGGACTATTGGGACTGTCGGCCTTGCTCCACAACCTGTTGTTACTTCGAATCGACTCAAGAACGTCGTGGAATCAGGTCTCTGGGGATGGGATATTCGTTATACCATGCCTTACCATCCGGCTACCTGGTTTTTTGATCAATGAGAAACTATTTAGCTCGGCGCCTGCTGGGAATGATTCCAACCCTGGCGGTCATCTCTGTATTAGTCTTCATCATTATTCAATTGCCTGAGGGGGATATCGTCACTTCCACACTGGATCGTCTTTCAGCGACAGGTGTTGACCTAAGCGATGATCGCATTCAAAACCTGCGAGCCCAATACAATCTAGATCAACCTTTACCCATTCAGTATTTGGGATGGATTGGCAATTTCATCACAGGCGATATGGGTTTTTCTTACCTCTTCGCTCGGCCAGTTAATGAACTGGTTTGGGAGCGTATTGGTTACACCTTGCTTATCACTGTTTGCGCTTTGATCTTTACTTGGGTGATGGCATTGCCAATTGGTATCTATTCTGCAGTGCGTCAATACTCAATCGCGGATTACAGTTTTACTACCATCGGCTTAATTGGTCTGGCCACGCCAAATTTTCTAATCGCTCTGGTTCTTATGTATCTGGGTTACAGCTGGTTCGGCTTAAGTTTCGGGGGCTTATTTTCGCCTGAGTATCTCAATGCGCCCTGGAGCTGGGAGCGTTTCACGGACATGCTGTCACACTTGTGGATACCTGTAGTTGTCATAGGTACTTCAGGCATGGCGATCACAATGCGATTGATGCGGGCGAATTTATTGGATGAACTCAAAAAACCCTATGTAACCACTGCTCGAGCCAAGGGCGTGCCGCCGCTGAAGCTATTATTGAAATACCCGGTGCGCATAGCGATAAATCCCTTTATCAGCACTATCGGTTTACTACTGCCGGCACTGATTTCGGGCGAAGCAATCGTCGGTGTTGTGCTGAATCTTCCTACTACCGGTCCATTATTGGTGCAAGCGCTGATCGCTCAGGATATGTATCTGGCCGGTAGTCTCATCATGTTACTCAGCATGCTTACTGTCGTCGGCATGTTACTTTCTGATCTGTTGCTGGCATGGGTGGACCCGAGGATTCGTTATGAGCGAACTTAGGGAACTTACTCCGGGGCAGTTAGCTTGGCTGAAATTTCGTCGCCACCGCCTGGCAATGATTGCTGCGGGCTCGCTGATTTTTCTTTATACGATCGCTATATTTTGCGAATTCATCAGTCCCTACACACCGGAACAACGCAACTCCCGCGCCATCAATGCACCGCCAATGGATGTTCGCTTCTTCGACGCAGAAGGGCAGTTTAATTTCAGGCCTTTCGTTTATGACCTGGAACTCACGATTAATCCCGATACATGGATGCGGGAGTACGAGGAAGACGCCAGCACTGCTTACCCTATTCGCTTCTTCACTCGGGGCGAGCCTTATGAATTCTGGGGATTGTTTGAAGCAGAAAGGCATCTCTTTAGCGTGGACCCAAATGGACCTGGTTATATCCATTGGTTTGGTACAGATTCTTTAGGCCGCGATGTGTTTAGCCGCGTGCTTTACGGTGCGCGGGTATCTTTATCGATAGGTGTGGTTGGAGTGGGCCTCACTCTTTTTCTTGGAGTCTTGCTCGGCGGGTTCGCTGGCTATCTGGGTGGCATCTTTGATAGTGCAGTACAGCGAATGACGGAAGTACTGCAGTCCATTCCCACCTTACCTCTGTGGATGGCGCTATCTGCGGCGCTGCCTGCAGCATGGTCACCGATCACAACTTATTTTGGCGTGACCATAATATTGTCATTGTTTGGATGGACTACTCTGGCGCGACAAGTGCGGGGACGATTCCTTGCCATGCGCGAAGAAGACTTTGTTGTGGCAGCAAGACTCATCGGTGCTAATGATCAACGAGTTGTTTTTCGTCACATGCTGCCCAGTTTTTCATCGCACATTATTACTACGGCAACCCTGGCAGTACCTGCCATGATACTGGGTGAAACTGCACTGAGTTTTCTGGGAATCGGATTGCGAGCGCCAGTGGTGAGTTGGGGAGTGCTTCTGCAGCAGGCGCAGAATTACCAGGTAATTGTGATGACTCCCTGGTTGCTATTGCCGGGCGCTTTCATTGTTGTCACCGTGATTGCATTCAATCTGTTGGGCGATGGCCTGCGAGACGCTGCTGATCCTTATAGTAGCTTGAGGCAACAATGACGGATTCTCTGTTATCCATAAGAGGCCTGAGTGTTGAATTTAAAACTGAACTTGGGTTGGTGAGGGCGCTGAGCGAAGTGAGCTTTGAAGTGCCACGCAATTCAGTTACTGCAGTTGTGGGTGAGTCCGGATCCGGTAAGTCGGTTACCAGCAATGCTATTCTGCGACTACTCCCTGATACTGCACAATCATCTGGGGAAATTGAATTGAATCCTCAAGACGGTGAGCCTGTAATTATTACTTCTTTGGATGAGCGTGATCCGCAGATGCAGAATCTACGCGGTGGCCTTGTCAGTATGGTTTTCCAGGAACCTATGACGGCCTTGTCACCGGTCCATCGCATCGGTGATCAAGTTGCAGAAGCGGTGTTGTGTCATAGAGATGTCTCGCCAGATGTAGCTTGGGCCGAAGCCGCTGCCATGTTGGAGCAAGTTGGTCTGGCAGACGCTGAATCGAAAATGCGCATGTTTCCATTCGAATTCTCAGGCGGCATGCGTCAGCGAGTAGTAATTGCCATGGCGTTGATTTGTCATCCTCAATTACTCATTTGTGATGAACCGACAACGGCGCTGGATGTCACAATTCAGGCCGAGATACTCGTATTAATCAAGTCACTGCAACGCAAACTAAACAACTCCGTATTATTTATCACGCATGATTTAGGAGTCGTGGCGCAAATCGCTGATCGAGTTGTTGTCATGTACAACGGCCAGGTGATGGAGATTGGCAGCGTCCGACAAGTGCTAAAAAATCCCCAGCACCCCTATACCATGCATCTATTATCATCGATGCCGGGGGCAGCTACTGATTTTCGCGAAAAAAACAAAAACTGGTCCGATGGGGCTGCTATCGGCGCAGGTACTTTCCTGGTAGAAGCCGATGCAGGGCGGAAAATTAGAGAGTTTCGCGAGCTCAGCCCATGAGTCAGTTACTAAGCGTCACAGATCTATGCAAATCCTTCGCTGGCGAGTCTGTTGTGAAGTCAGTGTCCTTTGAGTTAAATGAATCTTCCACATTGGGAATTGTGGGCGAATCCGGTTCTGGCAAGACTACCCTGGTGCGTTCTATTCTTCGCGCCATCGAACCCGATTCAGGTACGGTTCGCTACAACAGCCGTGAAGGTTGGCATGATTTACACTCGCTCTCGCCAAAGGAGCTATTGCCCCTGCGACGTGAAATTCAAATGATTTTCCAGGATCCGTTTGCGTCACTGAATCCACGGATGACAGTGCAGACGATTCTTGAAGAGCCCCTCATCATCCATGGTATTGGAGATAAGGAATCGCGCAAACAGCAGGTAGCGAAAATGCTGGAAAAAGTGCAGTTGGACTCTTCCTCTGCTTCGAGATTTCCCCATGCTTTTTCTGGCGGCCAGCGACAACGCATCGGAATTGCTCGAGCACTGATTTTAGAACCGCGCTTAGTAGTTTGTGACGAGTCAGTGTCAGCACTGGATGTGTCAGTACAAGCGCAAATTCTTGATCTGTTGGCGTCGTTGCAATCCGAATTAGGCCTGACTTATCTGTTTGTCGCCCATGACCTGCGGGTGGTCAGAGAATTTTGTGATGATGTGTTAGTGATGTATTCAGGGAACGTAGTAGAACGAGGATCGGTGGAGGAGATATTTAATAATCCTCAACACGACTACACACGCTTATTGCTTTCAGCTATCCCTTCTCCAGACCCCGATGAAAAACTCCAACCATTGGACCGGAAAAGTCTTTTGCTGGACGCAGGCCTAACGGTTTGAATGATACAAATACAACTTCTTCCAAGAATCCTGAGAAACAGATTTGAGGGATTGATTCATGTGCAAAGGTGAAGAACTACTCGCCAACTACCCTTAGTTAAATAGTAGAACAGTCGGGTACTCCCCCCACTTGCCTAATTAGGTTCCATCGCATCCCTACACATACTATATTGGACGAACGGTTAGGTATTTTGAGGTGTTGCCTGACACTAAACCGAGTATCTTCTGGGGATGAATATAATAAAACAAGGCGTGTAATATGAGTAAACGATTAGTGATACTTTCTGCGGCATTTGCAATACTTCTATCAGAAGTTTCTTTGGCTGACGGCGGTCATCAAATTTTTGAACTCGGAGATTTTGAGTTGGAAAACGGCCAGATATTGCCTTCCGCTATCCTTTCATATGTAACTCATGGCCAACTTAATGAAGAAAAAGACAATCTTGTATTAGTTCCGTCAGCATATCTTGGCGACCATCATGGATTTGATTTTCTAATACAGGAAGACAAGGCTCTTTCGCCGGATGAATATTTTATCGTGGCGACAGATATGTTCCAGAATGGTTACTCTAGCTCTCCAAGCAACACACCCCGACCCTTTAGCGGACCTAATTTTCCGACAATTGAAATCAGAGATAACATTGCCGCTCAGCATCGCCTTTTAACAGAAGTATTTGAGGTAACGAAAGCTGCTGCAGTAGTAGGATTCTCTATGGGTGCGCAGCAAGCTTTCCAATGGGCCGTAAGTCACCCAAACTTTATGAGACAAACCGTAGGAATTTGTGGCTCAGCTATTGAGCATCCACACGGCATTGTCCGGCTTGAAGGTTTTAAGACAGCGATCATGGCAGACTCAGCCTATATGAATGGTCTATATGCTGAGCCTCCAACGGTTGGATTAGAAGCAGGAGGAACTCACTGGGCGGGTTGGGGGACTTCTCAAGAATGGTTTCGATTAGCCTTGTATAAAGACATGGGATTGCAAACTCCAGAGGACTTTATTGAATTCTTTAAAACTCTTGTTAAGACTTGGGACGCTAACAACTTGATTGCGTTAGCGAACACTTGGCAGCGTAATGATATTGGTAAAACGCTTGGATTTAATGGTGACAGTGAAGCGGCTCTGTCTTCAATAAAATCCGAGGTCTTATATATGCCGTGTGAGACCGATCAATATTTTCATATAGAAGCCTTACGATGGGAGGCTGAATTAATACCAAACTCCAAATTTGTTGTAATACCATCATTATGGGGCCATATGGCTGGCACCGGGAGATCAGAGATCGACGCAAATTTCATTAATGAAAGAGTAATGTCGTTTCTTCATTCACCCAACCAATGAAACTACTAACAACAATAACCCTGCTCTGCTTTTTTGTTGCTAATGCGGATTTATTATGAAGAAAGTTGGCTTGGATACGTGGCATTGAGATCTGTCTGGGGCTTATGCCCTGAAACCCCCTATTTTGGTATCCCTGATAGCTGATATTTGTAGTATCGTTCAAGTATGAATATGAAGAAACTAATAACTTCAATCCTCCTGATGGTGCTAACCAGTGTTTCTTACGGGCAGGCTGAGTCGGCTCTCGATTAAACACTATCAATAGACCGTCTAAGTTG
>Ga0315326_10001513_pt1 | contig 12083 bp, 8 predicted proteins | sample M180m32315metaG_FD_203457 | JGI IMG/M metagenome (GOLD analysis project Ga0315326, IMG submission 203457) | Ammonia-oxidizing marine archaeal communities from Monterey Bay, California, United States - M1 80m 32315 | ecosystem: Environmental > Aquatic > Marine > Coastal | place: USA: California... | reverse complement strand
GAGTGGATTACAAGGGCAGTCGGATGTTGATGGTATTTTCCCCGGTTTAGACGAAGATAACGATGGCATACCGGATACAAATAAGAATTTTAATGCAATTCCTGATTACCAAGAGCCGTTTTTGATGTATTTAGCGGACCCACCAGTTTATGATTTTGGAGAAGATTCAAATCACAACGATGTGATTGATTCCCGCGAAAACGATATTTATGCGGATCTTCCGTATGAGAAGGATACTCGCGGACTACACGCTTATGCTCGAATTTCCCCTTTCCAAAAAACTTTTTTTACTCTCGGTATAAAAGAGGCCAAGCAGATTGCTGGTTCGTCTCCTGATAAATCCTTGTATACGCAAGTTGGCTATCAAAACCACGTACCGAGTTTTGGTAGTTTTGTTATGAATGCTTCGGTTGAGCGTATACAGGATGGCGTAGAAGATGATCTAAGTGTATACAGCGATCGCGTACTTACCGTAGCTGAACAGTTTGAACTCGATTTTGCAGGGTTGCAAAGGAATATCAAAGTTGCTCCATTCCTGGAAGAGCCACGTGAGGATCCGATGCTTTTTTTGAATAGCACGCGGACTCGTCTTTATGCGGATACAAAGTGGGGTGGAATTAATACCAATTGGAAAATTCGGAATAAGGTTAAATTTGAAATTAATAGACAGCATGAAGGTGAGATTTTTGATGGTCGATCACAGGGCGAAAATAGGATTAGCCGGTGGACTATGGTCCATGCGGTAGATCACAATTGGCCGATTGCCTCTAAGTTGAATCTGTTTACAGGTTTCAAGTTTCGTTATAGGCGCGAGTGGGATAGTCAAAGTACAGAAGATAGGTTCAACGAACACCACATAATTCCCATGGCAAAACTCCGATATAGCCTAACTGAAAGGACACGCTTTCATATAGGGTTACAGGGTTTAGGGCTATTGGTTCCATACTCTGTTACCGACTCGGCTCATCCTGTGAACAGTTTTGAGCAGTTTGATCTCGTTGCTATGTTTTCGAACGACAGCAAATATTTTGGTTATGTGGTATCGACTAACGCGGGTATTAGCCGGCGAACCAAGAATTATGAAACTGAAGAGGTTAGTTTGATTGGTGACGAAGACTTCGTTGCTGCATTTGTAAATGTGATAGTTGGATTTGAGGCGGAATAGAGGATGAGTTTAGCTATTATTGTTGGCCTTATTACTGTAGGTGGTGCGGTCCTTTCTTTTCGGGCTCCGACTGAAGACGAGCTCAAGGCTTCATTTGCTGAAGCGCAACGCTTTTATGCTGAAGGTGCGTATGACCAGGCTGTCAAGACCTATCGTTCAGTGTCTAAGGTGGAGAGTCGTGTCTTAAATGCTGCGGCGATACAGGTGGTTGTAGGCGATGAGTTTTTTCCCGTACAAGAGGCAGCGCTCTATCAGATGGGGAATGCCTTCAATAAACGTTTTGCGGATTTTCGTCTTTTTGCAGAAAATGATCCTAAGCGCAAAGATGAATATTTGCGCTTGGCTGATAATTCGTATACCGAGTCGGTCAAGTCTTTTGAACATATTATTGAATCAGCTTCGAGCGAAATTCTACGTGGTATGGCACATGGTAGGCTCATCGAAATGCACTTTGATGCAGGTGGTTACCAGGATGTTATTCGAACTTCTAAGCGCCTTATTCGCGAAGAGGGTTCGGGTGAATATGCATTGTCTGGTTACTACAACTTGGGTTGGGCGCATTTTGAGATGGGTAACTATGATTCGTCGATTTCTGCTTTCTCGGAACTTATTCGCTATTTCCCTAACGGCTATAGAGCGGATAGGAGTTTGTTTCAGATCGGTGAAGCATATTTGGCGTTAGGTAATTGTGGCTCGGCTATAGATTACTATCAAAAGTTAGTTGAACGTCAACAGATAGATGAGTTAACTGAAGAGCAATTAGCAGTTATTCAGCGTGAGAAAATTGCCGGTTTGGTTGATGAGACTGCACTTGAATTGGCAGCAAAGGCAGAAATTCGGACTGGCACGTGTTTCGGTAATATTGGAGAATATGAATCTGGGGTAGCCTCATTTCGTAGAGTCATAGAGCGATTTTCAAGTGAACGTATTTTAGTTGAAGAAGCATATCTTCGATTAGCAGATATGCATGAGGATATGGGTGATATTGACGGCGCCATTCTCATTTATCGAGAGGCCATAGATGTTTCTTCCGATCGGTCTTTACGCGCCCGAATTCAATATGCTCTGGCTGAGCGATTATTTTCTTTACGTCATTATCATAAGGCGTTGTCCGAGTTTCGTATTTATCTCCAAGGGTATGCTGAGATAGCGAAGAATGCAGGTTTTTCGGTAGAGCGCGTTCATTATAGAATGGGAAACAGTTTTCAGCAATTAGCGCAGTCAGAAATTGAAAAGGGTGTACTGGTTAAGGCTAAGCCTTTGTTGATTAAAGCTGTTGCTCATTATGACACGATTTTGTTGGGAAAAGCTTCTTTGTTCGAATGGGATGCCAGGTTTAATCGAGCATATGCTTTACAGAGTATGACAGACGAAAATAGCCTTAGTAAATCTGAAGACGAGTACAGTCACATCGTTTCTAACGCTGATCCTACATACGTAGAGCGTGCTTTAATGCAACTTGCCGAATTAAATTATAATCGCGGCAATTACGAACGATCAGATTCATTGGCGAAAAAAGTGATTGATGGGTATCCCGGGGGAAGTTCGCTAAACGATGCCTACATGAGAAGGGCTTTGGCTTTGCAAGAGCTTAGTCGAGATCAAGAGGCTATAGACGAGTTTCTTAAAGTTGATATTGACTCCCCTCACTACGCCAGATCACGCATGGCTGCAGGTCATTCTTTGATTCAGCAGGGGGCTTTAAATCGTGCCGTCGAAATATTAAAGGATGGTCTTCCGAGTTCAGTCTCGTCGCAACGTGCGGGATTTTTTTATCTGATGGGCCAGGCTTACGTAAGTATGAGCGATTTTGATGCTGGTATCGGGTCTTTTAATTCTGTGTTGGAGAATGATCCAGAATTTGATCTAATGGAAGCTGCCCGTCTTGCTCGGGGCAATGCTGCATTATCCGCAAACATATTAACTGTGGCAGAAGCTGATTTGAATTGGATTATTTCAAACGTGTCTGACCAAGGAAAAATTCGTTTTGCGAGAGAAGCGCTTACATTGTTGTATTTAAGACAGAATAGAGGCGAGGATGCGCTACATCTTCTTGATGGCATCACAAATCAAGCGACGCCGGAAGAAAAGGCCGAGCTTCTTAGTAGGGTCTTGGATCTGTACTACGGCGATGACGATATAGTTAGTGCGAAGCAAATCTCTCGACGTTTGTTAGCGCTTAATTTTTCGGATTCAGTAACTTCTGAACGACCATTTTTGATAAAGGAAAAGGCGCTGTTTGTCCTAGGTGAATTGAACATGCGCCAGGGTGGTGAGGATTCTGGACGCAAATTGTTGAACCAATATTTGAAACAGTATGCGGAAGGATATTTTGTTATTAGCGTTAAGCTTAATTTAGCTACTGATGCATTTTCCCAAGGTGATCTTGAAGATGCTCGAAGTCGATTTCAAGATCTGCTTAAGGAGAGCTTGACGGAAGATCAGAGGTTTCTTTGTCAATATTATTTAGCTAATGTGCATTATAGTCTTCGTGGTTTCTTAGAGGCCAAAGCGCTTTTTTCTTCAATCCTAGCAGATTTTCCCAAGATACGTGGATCTTTCGATGGTGTTCATTTTGGCTTGGGAGAGTCGAATTATCAATTGGGGAATTTTGCGGAAGCAATTCAATCGTATCGTTTGTTGATAAAAAATTATCCTGAAAGTGATAATGCGGACGATGCAAAATATAATATGGCGTGGTGTTTAATCGAACTCCAACGTCAAGACGAAGCGATGGAGGAATTTTCTGAATTGTTGATTGAGTATCCTGACAGTGAGTTTGCTCCTTCCGTTCAGTTTACATTTGGCGACTATGCGTATAATGCTGGTGAATATCGGCGAGCCTTGGAAGCTTATAACATTGTAGAGAAAAGGTATGCCCAATCGGAAATAGCTAAGCAGATTCCGAAGCTAAGGAGAGAGCTTAATGAGGCTATAGCATATAAATCCTACGAAAAGGGACTTGCTCTAATGGACTCAGCTGAAGTTGGTGACCGGGAGGAGTTTTATAGAGATGCAATTAAAGTATTTACTGAAATCATTGAACAGCACTCCGGAACTGAAAGCGCTCTTGGAGCACTAAGTAATATGGGAGTTTGTTTAGAAGGCCTGGGGGAATGGGTTGAAGCTGTCAAAGTTTATGATAAAGTGATTTCTCTTTACGACAAAAAAGAGGCTACCCGAGATGCTTATCAGTTTGCTCGGTCACATCGAGATTGGATTGTGGCATCGCGATTATGATGGGCTACTTGGGACATAAACGAGCCAATAATCGGAATCGTTGTTTGGACTGTACGGATGTCTGTCTAAAGCGGTTCCATGAAGCGGAAGAAATTAAAGTCGATCTTAGGGGAGTTTCTTATGATGTTTCCTTTGTGGATGGCATTTTATGAGTAAGCGCTTTCAGTCGCCAAGCGATTCAATAAGCTTGGGTCTTCTTTTACGGAAGACGGCCAATTATACTGTAATCGGTTTACTGTTTGCTTTGGCTTTGGGTGGTATTCTGAGTCTATATCTGGTCTTGTCTGTAGATAGTAGAGAAGCGCCGCCACCGGCTATAACACGTTTGATCATTCGTAAACCCAGATCATCAAAAGCTTTTGTTCTCAAGAAGCAACGGATTCAGCCACGTGCCATGACCAAAAAAGTTACTGCTTTAAAGCCTAAACTTCAGTTGCCAGCTACGCAAAAACTATCAGGGGTTTCACCGTTTGGTAAGATTGCGACGTTCGATTATTCTGTGAGTCCGGACGTGAAATTAAATTTAAAAGCGAGTGATATAGATCTTTCTGCGGCAGTTATTGCGGGAACTAAAGAGCCAGAAAAGCGGATCGCTATGCGGGAAGAATTAATTGATCTTCAAGCGCTTGATACTGGAAAGTACAAGGGACTGATAATTCAGGACCCATCTGACCGACAAAAGGTTAAAGGCTTCGTATACTTGGGAACGGCTTGGGCCAATGATCTTGAACCCACGTTCGATAGTGCTGCTAAGGCTATACCGAATTTAGTCGATGCACTCAACAGTCAGACGGGAATTTCTGCTCAAGTCGATGCGCATTTGTTTATTGATTCTCAGGAACTATTTCGCACTCCTTTTATTTATTTGACCGCGGATGAAGCTTTTGAACTTACGGAGCGTGAGATTGAGAACCTTGGCGAGTATCTCCGTCGGGGTGGTTTTGTTTTTGCTGATAATGCAAATCCTTCTGCTGAGTATAGTCAAGCAGAAGCATCTTTGAGGAAAGTATTCCGAGATGCTCTTAGGGCTCAAGGAGTATTGAGACTTATACCTAATAATCATCCCATTTACCATACTTTTTACGATTTTGATGGACCGCCAGTAGGCTCAGAGCTCGAAGTTCCAGATGCTGGCGGGCAGCGCGGAATGGAAAATATAGTTATTGCACAGCCTTCTTATAATCTTGAAGGTGTCTATCTGGATGACCGCTTGGTTGCTATTTATTCAGACAAGGGTTACGTGCACACCTGGGCTCGTAATTTTGGCAATGAACCTCAACTACGTTTTGGGGTCAATGCGGTGATTTTTGCTCTAACTCAGCAGGGATCTATTGCACAGCAACAGATTGATTTCTTTAGCCAAAGAGGTGAATGAGTGTATAAGCCTATGAAATATTTTTATATAGTTTTTCTCATATTAGCGAGTGGTTGCAGGAATTGGTTTGTTCCCACAGAGATGGCATATTCGAGCCATTTGCATCCAATTGTTGGGAAGAAGAATGAGTCGTCTTCTGGTAGCTATTTGGTTATAGACAAATCAACGACGTATACTCTTGAAGGCGTAAGAGTCAAGGTCGAACCTTTAGATGATGATGTACTCAATGCACATTTCCCTGAAGACTCTTCAAAGGGTAGGTTCTCTACGAATCCGTATACTTATGGAAACTGGATTGATCCACTCAAGGGATATCGACCGAAGCGATTTACCGTTTTTCGGATAACGGTCATTAATGATATCTATGCTAAAGTACTTTTAGACCCCATTAAATCTTATATTGTGACTAATAACGGAGATAAGCTTTTTGCCTATGGGATACCTGCCTTTGCTCCCTATGAAAGTTTTGAGCGTTATTATCGCGCACTTCGAGGTCAAAGTGGTAATGAGTTTTATCGATTTGACCTACGTATGGGCAATGTTCGTAGCTCTGCCTATCTCGAAGATCAACTGGTTTTTAAAGGGGAAAGCTATAGTGGGTTGATTGCTTTTAACCCACTATCTGAAAAAACCAAGGAACTCGAATTAGTTATTCGGGATTTTGTTTTAAAATTTGATGCTTCTGGCCAGCCAGTAGAAGCTGTAGATATCAGGATGCAGTTCGAACACAGCGTAGATCTAAAAGTTATCGAGACTTCTCGTGATTAGCGCGATCTTAATTTTAATTTTTGTAATTGGGGGGAGCCAAGCAATATCACAGACTGTTGCTCCTGTAAGGGTTGTTGTGATGCCATTTGAAGATCGAGCGGGATTCCAAGGTAAGTGGGATCTTAGTAAAGATGTCCCTAGACTGCTTGCAGCAAATCTGAGATCCGTGGCTGGCATTGAAATCATTGAACCTGATTTAGTCGAATCAGTCGCGAGTAGAGTTATTGATACGAATCGGTCTCAAGATTATTCAATCTTTGATTCAGTTGCATCTGAGTTAAAGGCAGATGTTTTTGTAACGGGCATAGTTGAAAAATTTGGGGTACGTAGAGCGATGGCTGGTGATCCAAATTCAATCGGATATCGTGCGTACACCTACAGTATTGAATTAAATGAAATAGAAATTGTGCAGATTGGATCAGGGGCTATTTTGGCTACATTATCTGTAAATAGAGATTCAGTTGATCGGCCTATTCAATTTAACCTATTTGGTAAGCCACAGGTTCAGGACCGTGAATTTAGAGAATTATTGTCGGTTTCGTTTGCGTCTAAACGTTTTTTTGAGATGGCTTTTGGTATTCATGTTCAGAATGTATTTGAAGAATTAACTGTATCCATTGTTGATGAATTATTATACCGTGGTCCGATAGTTCTTGGTGAATCTGCTAAAGTGTTGGCGATCGACGGAGAAGAAGTTTTTATAGGTTTAGGTAAAGAAGATTTGGTCCAACATGGTGACACGTTGCCTTTGCTGGAATTAGGCCACCAAGTTGGAGTTGTTAGAGTAAAACAGATTTTAGGTCCGCACCTGTCACGAGCTATTGTTGTGGACTGTAGTCAGCCATTGAGGGCTGGCTTAGTAATTGGACAGCGTTTGGTTCCTGGGCAATCTAGAAATTAAACTAAAATTTGAGAATGAGGGATAGCTACTTATTCTAAAAAGGAGCAATTTTTTATGTGGGAAATAATTCAAAGCGGTGGCCCTTTAATGGTTCCGCTAATACTTTGTGCCTTGTTGTCTCTTGGCTTGTCAATTGAACGCTTCCTAATTTACAACTCACTACCCGGGCCTGATCAGTCTGAGGGTGAATTGGAGCAAGTCGAAGCTGCATTACGGAGCCAGGGGCAATCAGGAGCAGTAGATATTTGTGAGTCTGGTAAAGGTGTTCTTAACTATGTCTTTGCGTCTCTTTTGAAGAGATACAACACGTTAGTTATCGAGCAAGAAGAATTTAAAGACACCAATGAGGAGATCGTTAAGCTGGCGGAAGGCGGAGGTGGTGGAGAAATGGGTCGTTTTTTAGTTATGCAAAAGGAACTTGCAGATATGAAGGACGAGCTTGTTATGGAGACTGAAGATTCCGCGCGAACGTATCTAGGTAAACATCTGTCAGTTCTAAATACTATCGGTAATATAGCTCCGTTAATTGGACTTTTAGGGACGATTACTGGAATGATTGTTGCCTTTGAATCTATTGCGGCATCGGGAGCAGGTGATCCGAAAGTTGTTGCAGGTGGTATATCCCAGGCGTTGGTAACTACAGCAACGGGTCTGATTGTGGCTATTCCTACCATTGTTTTTTATCGGTATTTAGCTCGAAAAGCAGATCAATCTTTGGAGCGAGTGGAGATGTATGGTCACGCGTTTGCAAATGCGCTAATTATGTCAGGTCGTGTTCGTGAGAAGAATGCTTAGGAGCAAATTTAATGGCTAGACATAGAGTTCGTAGGATTCGAAGTTTTGCCGAAGATGGTGAGCCAGATATGACACCTCTAATCGACTGTGTTTTTTTGTTACTCATTTTCTTTATGGTGACAACGGTATTTCTACAGACGAAAGGATTGGAAGTTGACATGCCTGCCGACAGTCAGGCTGAAGAGGAAAAGAAAAAGGATATTAACGTTGTAATAGATGAAGAAGGGCGCATTAAGATCGGTGGACTATCGGTTGAAAAAATTATGCTAAAAACAAAGTTAAAAGAAGCTGTTAGGGAGGCAAATAACGACAATATAATCATTCAAGCGGACGGTGAATGTGCTCAGAAGGATGTGGTGTTTGTTGTTGACAATGCTCGCCAAATAGGCATTGAAGGCATTGCTTTTGTTCAGGAAGAGGAGTAGATAGGACTTATTATGGCAAAGCGAAAGTCATTTGAAGAAGATCAGGGACTGAACATGACTCCCCTGATCGATTGTGTTTTTTTGTTACTAATATTCTTTATGGTCACTACTGTATTTAAGCAGCCCTATACATTGCAGGTAGAATTGCCTGAAGCAGTAAAAGCGAATCAAGTTGAAGAGAAGAAGCTCGTTGGGACAATCACTGCCGATGGCCGCATGGAAATTAATCGAAATATTGTTTCCAGTAGTGAATTGGAATCAGTTTTAATTCGAGAAAAACGTGGAACGGGTAGCTTGACATTGATCTTACGAACAGATGAATATTCACGTCATAAGTATATGCTGGAGATGTTAGCTGTTGCTAAACGAGCCGGTATCGAGAAAATAGTACTTGCGACAGAAGACCAACAAATAGATGTTGCGGAGTAAATTTTTTCAATTTGGGCCTTCTTTTAACTCGATTTTTGCTCTACTATAGTTAGGTTCGATCCTTAATATTTTTTCCCATAGTAATCTTGCCTCTAAGTTTTTTCCTTCGGACTCGAGAATCTGTGCCATGCCATCAAGAGCGCTAATATCTTCAGGGTCGTCTTGAATAGCTTCAGAGAAAAATTGTTTTGCTGTTGAGATGTTTCCTTTCATTGCGTAACTCATTGCCAAGTTTGTCTTAACTAACGTGTCGTCATTTTGTAGCGTCATAACATAGGAATAGATTGCAATGGACCTGTCCCATTGTTCAATCGTATAATAGGCTTTACCTAGATCAATCAAGGCTGGTATGTATTTCCGGTCCCACCTACAAGCCTGTTCTAAATTTCTAATCGCTAATTCCATATTGCCATTAAGTGAATAAATCCTGCCCAATCCGTGATAAGCTGGAGAGAAAGTTGAATCGGATTGTAGTGCTATTCGGAAATGATGTATAGCTAATAACTGTTGTCCTTGTTCTACATATGCCAACGCCAATAGTGTCTGAGCTCGACTGCTATCTGGAAAGACTTTAACTTTTTCCAGATATTGCTCAACCTGCTCCTGAAGAGGCTTTAGGTGTTCAAAATTCTTTTTTGCTATTAAAGCCTGTTTGTTATTACCGAGTTGAGAAAATACGTTTGATAGGTGTAGGTGTGGTGTGGGACGCCAAGGAGCGATGATAGTAGCTCTGGTGAAAAATCTTAAAGCAATCTGTGGTTGTTTACGTCGCAGATATGCTACTCCTAACCAATTATTTGCTTCCCAATTTGTGGAGTCTAAGGCTACAGTTTCTTGAAGAGTGGTAGTCGCGTCAACTAAACGATTGGCGCGGAGTTGAGCTTTTCCTTGTAACAGATATGCAGAAGAATTATTGGGTGAATCATTTATTGTTTTATTCAAGATCTCTATGACTTTTTCATAGTCACCAAAACCGTGAAATAACACGGTCGCTAAATTAATTTGTATTGCTGAATTTTGAGGTGCTAATTTATTTGCGTATTCGAGTGTAGCTCGTGCGTGTTTATACCGACCTTCACTATAGAGTTTTTGACCTTCCTTTGCGTAATCACTTGCTTTCCAGCCACTTCTACTGACTTTAACTTGGTTTGTCGGTTTTTTACTTGAGGCAGGAATTTTAGAGGAGTTACTGGGTGGAAGAATGGTTTTATGATTAATTTCGAATCTATTAGTTATTATAGTTGAGCGTCCTTCTTCTATTTTTATGTAGGTTTTTAACGGAATATCATTGAAGGATTGATTTAGACCAGAAGGCCAGGTTACCAATATTTTTTCGATTTTTTCGTTAGCCTGAAGGCCAAATACGACTCTAGGATCATATTGTGATTGAAATCCCCGCCCCCTTTGAATTTCGCGCATTCGAGTTGTTCGATTGGAGACCATTATCACCCGTGCACCAATTGCATCTCGATTACTTTTGGTTCCGGTTAGTTTTATCCCGACCCAATCCCCTGTATTTGCAAGGTCGTTACGTAATAGATCGGGTTTTTCATTGAGATTGACAAAGAAAATATCTTGATCACCATCATTGTCATAATCAAGCAATGCGGCTGCGCGAGTTACTTTTTTAGCTTCCCATCCGGGTGGTTGCTCTACATTCCTGAAGTATCCAGTGTCATTTCTGTATAGTAAGTTTGCTTGTGGGTATGTTAGACCATCATTAATAGTGTTTAGTTGTGGATATATATGACCATTAGCCACAAATATGTCGAGATCCCCGTCGTTGTCATAATCAAAGAAACCGGTAGACCAGCCCAAGTATGGTCTTATTATACCGCCAAGTCCCGCTGCATAGGTATTATCTATAAATGTTCCATTTCCTTGATTTTGATATAGAGTATTCACGTCATCAGAAAAATTTGTTACATAGAAATCAATATCACCATCTTCATCATAATCTGCTGCATCAATTCCCATACCAGCTTGGGCTCGGCCATTTTCACTGTAGGCTAAGCCTATTTCTATCGCTTGCTCGTCGAAATCCCAATTTCCTGTGTTATTGAATAATAAATTACGCTCTGAATCATTGGCTATGTAAATATCTAAGTCTGAGTCATTGTCTATATCGCTAAGGACAACACCCAATGCTGGTAACATGTAATTAGAAATCGTAGTGCGCTTACTAACGTCCTGAAATTTGTTATTTCGCAGATTCTGATATAGACGGTCGGGACTACTTTTCATTCCCTGAGGCCCACAGAAGCTTTCCAAACCTTTATAAGAACATTTTAGTTTTCCCACGGGAGGATCTATAAAACTAAATTCTACGTAGTTAGTAACGTATAGATCTAAAAGTCCATCATTGTTTAGGTCTCCAAAGGCTGCACTGGATCCCCAACTCGAATCGGCAGTTCCTGAAAAACCACCGATCTCGGTGAATGTTGCATCACCATTATTTCGGTAAAATTGATTAGTCCCCAAATAAGTGACATATAAATCGACATCGCCATCATTGTCGGTGTCTCCAACAGCGCTACCCATTCCCCAGCCCTCATGATAGAGCCCGGCTTTTTGGGTTAGGTCTGAAAACGTGCCATCCTGTTGGTTTATAAATAAATGTTGGCTGCCTGTGGGGTTAGTAGGAAACTTTTTTGTCCCACCTATTAAAAATAGATCTAAAAAACCGTCACTGTCCGCATCAAAAGCAGCGACACCAGCTGACATGGTTTCACTAATATATCCTTGCTCTAGGCTTCCAGAAATATTATTTATGTCTATTCCAGCTTCTTTGGCGACCTCACTGAATCTGACTTCTTCTGTATTACTCGTTCGTTTTTCATGCAAGTTTTTCTTTGAATTAATAACCTGGTTTAATTCTTTTTCATTGGTTTTATTGGTTACTGAATCTTGGGAATTGGAACATGCAAAAACACCCAAGAATACAATGAGGTAATGGCTGATAAGTTTGGCTGTGAAAGGAGGGAG
>Ga0315326_10001510_pt1 | contig 12090 bp, 10 predicted proteins | sample M180m32315metaG_FD_203457 | JGI IMG/M metagenome (GOLD analysis project Ga0315326, IMG submission 203457) | Ammonia-oxidizing marine archaeal communities from Monterey Bay, California, United States - M1 80m 32315 | ecosystem: Environmental > Aquatic > Marine > Coastal | place: USA: California... | reverse complement strand
CGCCTTTACCAGACGCAATTGCAATAATATTTTTTATACCTTTGGGTTTAATACTATTTTTAATAAAAGTTTTATTTTTCATATTTTTATTAGTTAACTCTGAAGTTAATAAAAAATTAAAATTAAGATTAGAATTATATTTGTTAAGTAATTTTTTACATTTTTGAATTAAATCATTGTAAAGCTCTTCTTTATGTTGTTTTTGAAAAATTATAGATATTTGATTATCATTTATAATAATATTTTTTAATGTTCCAGTTTTTATAATATTATCATTCGTATTAATATCTTTAATATCTTTTAAGATATATTTTATAGCATTTTCATTAATAATTGTCATTTTTACCAAATATTTAAAATTTAACTAATAATAGCTTGTAATATAATAATTATATACCAATATATTATATATTATTAATGTATAATTTTTTTTTGAATGCTTGCAACAAATTATAAGATAGTTATAAACAAAACGTATAGAGTTTAATTTATTAGAAAAGGAATTTATCATGCCATGGAATAGTAATGATGATGGTCCATGGGGATCAGGAGGAAGTGCCCCCTCAAATAATGGAGGTTCTAAAAATAATAATCCATGGAATAATCCTAACAATATAGATGATATAATTAAAAGTGCTAAAGAAAAGGCAAACTCCTTTTTACCTGGAGGAAAAAAAGGAATTTCTTTGATTATTATAGCTATTTTGGCAATATGGATGGTTAGTGGTTTCTATACTGTTGGCCCTGAAGAGCAGGGTGTAGTTTTAAGATTTGGAAAATATATAGAAACAACTTCTTCGGGCCTAAACTATCATCTGCCCACACCTATAGAAAAGGTAACTGTAGTTCCAGTTACAACTACTAGGAATATAGAAATAGGATTTAGAAAGGGTTCTGATAGGGGAGGTCAAATTAGTTCTAGAAATCTTGATGATGAGTCCCTAATGTTAACAGGTGATGAGAATATAGTGGATGTAAACTTTGTTGTACAATGGTATATTGGAGATGCCGCAGATTTTTTATTTAATGTAAGGAATCCAAGTCAAAATATAAAAGATGGAGCAGAGAGCGTAATGAGAGAAATTATGGGCAGAACTAATATTGAATTTGCTCTTTCTGAGGGTAGAGAGCAAATTAGGCAGGAAGCTCAAAAGATGCTTCAGAATATATTAGACTCTTATAATGCTGGTATAATTATTTCATCATTATTAATGCAAAGAGTTGATCCTCCTGCGACAGTAATTGATGATTATAGAGATGTTCAAAGAGCTAGAGCAGATAAAGAAAGGTTGATTAATGAATCTGAGGCCTATGCAAATAGAATAGTACCGGAAGCAAGAGGGGAAGCTTCTAAAATTATTGCCGAAGCGCAAGGTTATAAGGAACAAGTTATTGCCAGGGCAGAGGGCGCTGCACAGAGATTTATTTCTATTTATGATGAATATGCTAAGGCTAAAGATGTCACTAAAAGAAGAATATACTTAGAGACAATGGAAGAACTCATGCAGAATACAAAAAAAATTATAATAGATAGTAAAGCAGGTAACGGAGTAGTTCCATATTTACCATTACCTGAATTAAAAAATAGAAGTGATAATAACTCTGTTAGTGGAGATTCTAGATGAAATCTAAGAAAATAGCTTTAATTATATTTATTTTATTATTTTTTTTCGTTGGAGGCTCTAGTTTTTTTTATGTTGATCAAAGAGTTCAAGCATTAGTCTTACAATTTGGAGAGCCTGTAAAGTTGATAAAGGAACCTGGATTACAATTTAAAATACCTTTAATGCAGAATGTTGAATATTTTGATAAAAGATTAATATTATTTGATAATCCAAGAGAAGAAATTATTAGTTCTGATAAAAAAAGACTTATTGTTGATGCATTTGCAAGATATATTATAGTTGATCCTCTTAGATATTATCAATCAGTAAGATATGAAGCAGCATTAAGAAATAGATTAGGTTCAATTTTAAATGATAGTTTGCGTCAGGTTCTTGGTAGGGTGCCTTTAAAAGAAGTAATATCAAATAAAAGAAAAGCTCTTCTCGATGAAGTTGGAATCTTAGTGGCTGATGAAGCAAAAGAGTTTGGTATTAAAGTAAAAGATGTGAGAATAAGAAGAGCGGATTTACCTCCTGCCAATTCAGAAGCCATATTTAGAAGAATGCAGACTGAAAGACAACAAGAAGCAGCGCAATTTAGAGCTGAAGGAGCAGAGGAAGCTAGAAAAATTACTGCTGAATCTGAGAGAGAAAGAACAGTAATTTTAGCTAATGCTGAAAGAGATGGAGAAATTCTTCGTGGACAGGGAGATGCTGGAAAAAATAAAATATTAGGTGAAGCCTTTAATAGAGATCCAGATTTTTTTTCATTCTATAGATCAATGAAAGCATATAGTTTGGCAATAAATGGTGAAGATACAACTATGGTTTTATCTCCAGATAGTGAATTTTTTAATTTCTTTAATAGTATTAATGGGCGGTAATAATTACTTTTTTATTTGATGACTATTGATTTAGGTTTAATAAGTTTAATATTTTTTTTTATTTCTATAGTTTTTATTGGTGAAGGAGTTATTTATACGCTTTTTCCTAGTTATATGAAAAAAATGTTAAATTATATTTTAAGTTTAAATACTGATAATATAAGAATTGTTGGATTGTTTTTTATCTTTATTGGAACAATAATGCTTTATTTAATTCTTTAAGAAGTGATCGGATTTAAAAATTTTTAAGTAAATGAATTAGGTTTGTTACATTAATAAAATTTAATATAATGGAAATATGTTGTTTATTATTTTTTATATATATTTATTATATTTAAACATATAAAAAGGTAGATTAATGCTAAAATATTTATTTCATCTAAGAACATTTTTAATATCATATGTCCTAATTATAGCTTTTTCGCTTAATTCTTTTGCAGATAGCTATCCTCCTGATTTCTCGGAGCTATCTGCTAGACTTTCTCCTGCTGTAGTGAGTATTTCTACTACTATGTCTATGGACCCTAATGTTCCAGGAGCACCTAAATTTCCTCCAGGCTCTCCTTTTGAAGATTTTTTTAATGATTTTTTTGAGAAGCGAGGAGGCCAAAGACCTCCAAGAGAGAGAAAACCTCAGCAAGCTATGGGTTCTGGTTTTATAATTAACGAAAGTGGTCTTATAGTGACTAACAATCATGTAATAGATGATGCAATATCAATTAATGTTATATTGACAGACAACAGATCTTTCAAAGCAAAATTAATTGGAAAGGACAAAAAAACTGATTTAGCCTTATTAAAAATTGATTCAGAAGATAAACTCCCTACGGTAAAATGGGGGGATTCTGACACTGCGATGGTTGGTAATTGGGTTTTAGCTATAGGTAATCCTTTCGGTCTAGTAAATACTGTAACTGCTGGAATCATTTCAGCAAGAGGAAGAGATATAAGTGCAGGACCGTTTGACGATTTTATTCAGACAGATGCTTCAATTAATAGAGGTAATTCTGGAGGCCCTTTATTTAATTTGAATGGAGAAGTAGTAGGCATTAATACAGCAATATTCTCACCTAGTGGTGGCAGTGTTGGAATAGGTTTTTCTGTCCCATCAAATTTAGCAAAAGGTGTTATTTTCCAACTTGAGAAATATGGAAAAACTAAGAGAGGATGGCTTGGAGTAAGAATTCAGACTGTAACTGATGATATTGCTTCTAGTTTGGGATTAGATGAAACTAAAGGAGCTCTTATTTCAGGAGTAATGCCAGATGGGCCTGCTAAGTTAGCTGGAATTAAATCTGGTGATATAATAATCAAGTTTGATGATAAAGATGTGGAGGATATGAGAAGTTTGCCTAGAATTGTTGCTGAAACGGAGATCGATAAACCTGTTTCAGTTGAGGTTTGGAGAAATGGAATGCCCATTCAACTTCAAGTCATAGTAGGAGAAATGATTGAGGAACAAGAGGTTTCTGTAAACAAGCCTAAAAATAACAATCCTGAATCATTAGAAATAGAAAAATTAGGATTATTATTAAGTAATATATCTGATGATTTTAGAGCTAAATTTAATATACCGAGAAATCTTAATGGTGTTTTGATACTTAATGTAAGGTCAGAAACAGATGCATCAGATAAAGGAATTCTTCCAGGAGATATTATTATTGAGGTCTCTCAAAATAAAGTTTTTACTCCATCAGATGTAGAGATGAGAGTAAATGAAGAGATAAATTCTTCTAGAGATTTTGCTTTATTGTTAATTAATAGAAAGGGAACATTATCCTATATAGCTTTAAAGTTGAGTAAAAATTAATGTAATTAAACTAAAGGATTTAATATTAATATAAATAATTCAAGCCCTATAGTGGTTGTAGCTGGCCCAACAGCTTCAGGTAAATCGGAATTTGCTTTATCTTTATGTAAAAAGATTAAAGGAGTTATAATTAATTTCGATAGTATGCAGGTTTACAAAGAATTAAGAATTCTTTCAGCTAGACCAGAGAAGTCAGAAGAAAAGATTGTAGACCACAAATTATATGGATATATGTCAGGTAAAAATAGGTGTTCAGCATTTATGTGGTGCGAAAGTGCCTTATGTGAAATTAATGCTGCACTTAAAAAAAGTAGTATTCCTATATTAGTTGGTGGTACTGGTTTATACGTAAAGTCGTTGATAGACGGTATAAGTGATGTTCCAATTTCTTCGGAGGAGCATAGAAAAGAAGCGGAACATATTTTAGATAATGATGGAGTTGATCATTTTTATTCTAGGTTAAAAAATCTTAATGAAAAACTTGTCCATAATATTAGTATTAATGATAAGCAGAGGTTAATTAGGTCATATTCGGTATGGTTAGAAACAGGAAAATCTCTTTTTGAATGGAGGCTATCAGATAAAAGGTCTAATAAGATTCCAAATACATTTGTTAAAATTAAGCTTTCACCTGATAGAAAGTTATTAAGAAGAAATATAAGATATAGATTTTATAATATGATAGAGCAAGGTGCTTTGAAAGAGGTCCAGAATCTTGAAAGTTTTGATGAAAGTTTACCTATTATGAAAGCGCATGGAGCAAGAGAATTATTATCTGTTACTAGAAATGAAATTTCACTTGATGAAGCAGCAGAAATAACAATAAATAACACTAATCAATATGCCAAAAGACAAGAAACTTGGTTTAAACATCAGTATGATACCGATTATGAAATTGTTAACTTTAGTGATAATATTGATAAATATTGCAGTAATGTCTTGTCTTTATATAAGAAATTGTATTAATAAGTTCTTATTAATTGTATTAACAAGTATTATTTATAAATTTTTTTACTAAATTAGGCTTATTTATGAAATTATCAGGTTCTGAAATAATTATAAAAACTTTAGTAGATCTTAATGTTGAAGTTATATTTGGGTACCCTGGTGGAGCAGTATTACCTATTTATGATGCTATATTTAAACAAAATAGAATTCGACATATATTAGTTAGACATGAGCAAGCAGCCGTTCATATGGCTGAGGGATATGCTCGATCAACAGGTAAAGTTGGTGTTATTTTAGTTACTTCTGGTCCTGGTGCCACAAATGCTGTTACAGGGTTAACAGATGCTCTTATGGATAGTATTCCTATATTATGCTTAACCGGACAGGTGCCCACACATTTGATTGGAACTGATGCTTTTCAGGAAGCTGATACAGTTGGAATAACTGCTTCATGCTCTAAACATAATTATTTAGTAAAAGATATTAATGATTTGGAGAATACAATTTCGGAAGGTTTCTACGTTGCAAGGTCTGGTAGACCAGGTCCAGTAGTAATTGACCTGCCAAAAGATGTACAAAATTCTGTTACTAATTATAGAGCAATTAAAGTAAAAAGTATGACTTCTTATAAGCCAGTTAAAAAAGCTAAATTAAATAATATAAAATTAGCTTTAGATATTATTCTTAAGGCGAAAAAGCCGATAGTTTATTCGGGAGGAGGAGTTATAAATTCAGGATTAAAAGCTTCATCTGCATTAACTAAATTAGTAAATTACCTTAACATTCCAATAACGCAGACCTTGATGGGTTTAGGAGCGGTATCTGCAAAGAATAAAAATTTTCTTGGCATGCTGGGAATGCATGGTACTTATGAAGCAAATATGGCAATGCATGATTGTGATGTAATGTTATGCGTAGGTGCAAGGTTTGATGATAGAATAACCGGAAATTTAAAATACTTTTCTCCAAATTCTAAAAAAATACATATTGATATTGATCCATCTTCAATAAATAAAAACGTTCACGTAGATGTTGCTCTAATTGGAGATTGCTATTACGTTTTGCAGGATATCTTAAAAGAATTAAAATTAAATAGACGAAAACTTGATATAAAAAGTATTAATAAATGGTGGAATAATATAAATAAATGGAAGAAAAAAGATTGTTTGTCTTTCATCGATTCAGATAAGATTATTAAACCACAAAAAGCCCTTAAAGTTTTAAATGATGAGCTTAAAGGTAAAGATGCATTTATTACAACTGAGGTAGGACAGCACCAAATGTGGGCTGCACAATATTTAGACTTTGTTAAACCTAATAGATGGATGACTTCAGGAGGTTTGGGGACTATGGGATACGGCTTTCCTGCTGCCATAGGGGTTCAGGTTGCTCACCCCAAAAAACCAGTAATATGTGTAGCAGGTGAGGCGTCTTTTTTGATGAATATGCAAGAGTTATCTTCATTAAGACAGCTTAATATTCCGGTAAAAATTTTTATTTTAAATAATGAATATATGGGGATGGTTAGGCAGTGGCAACAGTTCTTTCATGGTGGAAGATATGCTGAATCCTATACTGATTCTTTACCAGACTTTATAGCTTTAGCTAATTCTTTTGGCATAAAAGGAATGAGAGTTATTGATCCTAATGAATTAAAAAGTTCTATACAAGAAATGCTTAATCATGATGGACCAGTTTTGATGGATGTTTGTGTTGATAAAATGGAAAATGTATTTCCTATGATTCCGGCTGGCGCTGCCCATAATGAAATGAAATTTAATGACAAGGATGATAAAGAAACGCAAACTGTAGAAGGAATGGGTTTATTATAGATATAATTATATAAACATATTTTAAATTATTGTTAAGGTTAGTAAGTATGGATGCAGAAAAACAATATCATCATGGTGACCTTAAAAATCTTCTTATTGCTAAAGTTTTACAAGCTGTAGAAAATAATGATTTAGAAAATTTTTCTATAAGAGAAGCAGCAAGATTTTTAGGAGTCTCTTCCGCTGCCCCATATAATCATTTTAGTGATAAACAGGCATTAATACTTGCTTCTATATATTTTTGTAAAAACCAGTTTATTAATTATTTAAAAAATAAAATTTTGACTAATGAAACTCAGAATTATAGAAAGCTTTCTATAATTGGTAAAAGTTATTTACAGTATGCTCATAACAAACCTGAAATTTTTATTTTTATGTTTTCGCAAACACTTTCTAATAAAGATAGAGTAAATAATTATGATGATTTTCATAAGTTATTTTTAGAGGCAATAAAGGAAAACTTTAGTTTAGTTGATTTAAGGAAAAGAGTTTCTATGAATTCAGCAGTAAATGCTGCATGGTCTATTGTTCATGGAACAGCATGTTTAATAGCAAGTAAAACAATAAGTGATGAAGAAGTAGATGGTTATATAAATGGAAATTTATTTAATGAAATTTCTGCTATTTGGGCAGTAGGAGTTTCAAAACCTATTGTTTATAGATAAAAATTTTATATTCTCTCTAATTTATTATATGATATATAATTATTTTATAGTTTTACATTGTAAAGAATTAAATGTAGATAATGGCTAATGTAAGTAAATATATTTAAAGGGTTTTTTTTATTGAGTGATATTAATACACATACATTTTCAGTTATTGTAGATAATAAATCAGGTGTACTTGCAAGAGTTGTTGGCATGTTTTCTGCAAGAGGATATAATATTGAAAGTTTGACTGTAGCAGAAGTTGATGAAGATAGAAACTTATCGAGGGTAACTGTTATGGTAACAGGAACCACAATGGTAATTGAGCAGATTAAAGCTCAGTTAGAAAGAATTGTTCCCGTTAGAAAAGTAGTGGATTTAAATAATGAAGGCTCTTTTGTAAATCGAGAATTACTTTTAGTAAAAGTTAAAGCTAAAGGTGAACGTAGGGTTGAATCATTAAGAGTTGCAGATATATTTAGAGCTAGAGTTATAGATAGTTCAAATCAATCATTTGTTTTTGAGTTAACTGGTTCAGCAGAAAAATTAGATGCATTTATAAAATTAATGCAACCATTAGGTCTTGTAGAGGTTTCTAGAACAGGAGCAGTTGCTATCCTTCGTGGCGAAAAGGCCTTATTTAAAAAATAATTAGATTTAATATGGAGAAGTATAATGAGAGTATATTACGATAGAGATTGCGACGTTAATTTAATAAAATCAAAGAATGTAGTAGTAATAGGATATGGTAGTCAGGGGCACGCTCATGCTGCTAACATGAAAGATAGTGGTGTAAAAAATGTAAGAATAGCATTAAGAGAAGATTCTTCATCAGTTTCAAAAGCTAAGGAAGCAGGATATGAAGTTATGAATGTTGCAGATGCTGCAAAATGGGCTGATGTAATGATGATGGCTACACCTGATGAATTACAATCGCAAATTTGGGAAGAAAGTTTAATAGAAAATATGAAACCGGGTTCTGCGTTAGGTTTTGCACATGGATTAAATATTCATTTTGGCCTGATTGAACCTAGGAATGATATAGATATATTTATGTTGGCACCCAAAGGTCCAGGTCATACTGTAAGGTCCGAATACTTAAGAGGTGGAGGTGTTCCATCATTAGTTGCTGTTGCACAAGATTCAACACAAAATGCTCTTGATATAGGTTTATCTTATGGCTGTGCTGTCGGAGGAGGTAGAGCAGGAATTATAGAGACAACATTTAAGGAAGAATGTGAAACAGATTTATTTGGAGAACAAGTAGTATTGTGTGGTGGATTATCTGAATTAATAACTGCAGGTTTTGAAACTTTAGTAGATGCTGGCTATGCTCCAGAAATGGCATATTTCGAATGTTTACATGAGGTAAAGCTTATAGTTGATTTAATGTATGAAGGTGGTTTAGCTAATATGAGATACTCTATTTCAAATACAGCTGAGTATGGAGATTATTCAACGGGTAAAAGAATTATTACTAATGACACTAGAAAAGAAATGAAGAAGGTTCTTGATGATATTCAATCAGGAAAATTTGCTAGAGACTGGATGCAAGAGTGTAAAGTAAATCAGCCAAGCTTCAAAGCAATTAGAAGAAGAGCTGCGGAACATCAACTTGAAGAAGTTGGAAAAAAATTAAGAGATATGATGCCGTGGATAGCAGAACAAAAATTAGTTGATAAAGATAAAAACTAGTTTTTAAAGAATTACTATTTTTTTTTTAATTATATATATATTTAAAATATGCTTGAATCCTTTGCTTTCTAGGCGCATATTATAACAATATATTAATAAGAGAGTAAAAATATGAAATTATTTCATTTTACTATAAGATTATTTTTTATGAGTTTATTATTAACTCTGCCTGGATCTCGACTTACTTTCCCAAAGTATTAAAGAATACTTTGGGAGTTTATTGAGGTTTTAATAGTCTATGGGAGATAAAAATGGAATACAAAAAAAATAATAAAACAGGTAGCAGTTCTTCGGATAAAGTATTAATTTTTGATACTACACTCAGAGATGGTGAGCAATCTCCAGGTTGTTCTATGAATTTAGAAGAAAAATTACGAATAGCTGAAACTCTTCAATCATTAGGCGTAGACATAATTGAAGCAGGTTTTGCAATTGCTTCGAATGGAGATTTTGAATCAGTAAAAAAAATTTCAGATACTTTAGATGGACCTATTATATGTTCATTATCAAGAGCTGCGCATAAAGATATTGATAGATCAGCAGAAGCTTTAAGGTTTGCTAAACGAAAAAGAATTCATACTTTCTTATCAACTAGCCCATTACATATGAAATATAAGCTTCAAATGGAACCCAAGGATGTTTTAAATATGGTAGTGGATAGTGTTTCCTATGCTAGAAACAAGGTGGAAGATGTTGAATGGAGTCCTGAAGATGGTTCTAGGACAGAGCATGATTTCTTGTGTAGATGCGTTGAGGCTGCTATAAATGCAGGAGCAAGTACTATTAATATTCCTGATACTGTAGGATATGCAATACCAGAAGAATTTGGTTCTTTAATAAATATGCTAAAAAACAGAGTGCCTAATATAGATAAAGCCGTGTTGAGTGTACATTGTCATAATGATTTGGGATTAGCTGTAGCTAATTCTCTATCTGCTATCAAAGAAGGAGCTAGACAAATTGAATGTACTATTAATGGTATTGGAGAAAGAGCAGGAAATACTTCTTTAGAGGAAGTAGTAATGGCTATAAAAACTAGAAAAGATTTATTACCTTTTTCTACAAATATTAATACTGAGGTAATTACAAGGTCTTCCAGGCTGTTATCTGCTATTACAGGTTTCTCTGTACAACCTAATAAAGCAATAGTAGGAGCAAATGCTTTCGCCCATGAATCTGGTATTCATCAGGATGGCATGCTTAAACATGCAGGAACTTATGAAATCATGACTCCAGAGTCTGTAGGATTAAATAAATCAACTTTAGTAATGGGTAAACATTCAGGAAGGCATGCATTTAAATCTAAATTAAATGAGCTAGGCTATGAAGTTTCTGATAATCAGTTAAATGATGCATTCCATAGATTTAAAGATTTATCAGATAAAAAGAAAGACATTTTTGACGAAGATATTATTGCATTGGTTGATGATGGAATAGCTGATTCAGGAGATTTTGTTAAGTTTAATTCTTTAAAACTTGAATGTGGTTCTAACGGGCCTGCTTTAGCAAAAATAAATTTATCTGTATTTGATAATATAGAAGAAATTGAAATAAGTGGAGACGGTCCTGTTGACGCAATTTTTAAGGGGATATCTTCAATAGTTGAAGGAAACTATAAGTTACAGTTATTTGCAGTCAATGCCGTTACTGAAGGAACTGATGCCCAAGCTGAGGTAACTGTTAGGTTAATTGAAGATGGTAGATCAGTTAATGGGCAAGCTGCTGATACAGATACCATGGTAGCTGCCGCTAGAGCTTATATTGGTGCTCTAAATAAATTAATTATTAAAAGAGAAAAAAAAGCTTTAATGAATAATTCTATAAGTAAATTGTAAAGGAAAGATATTTTTATGTTATCAAAATTAACGGGACTTTGGTCAACTGATATGGCTATAGATCTTGGAACGGCAAACACATTAGTATATGTAAAAGGACAAGGTATAGTATTAAATGAACCTTCAGTTGTAGCTATACTGAATTCTGATGGTAAAAATAAAGTTTTGGCTGTAGGTCTAGAAGCTAAAGAAATGCTTGGAAGGTCACCAGGAAATATAGAGGTAATTAGACCTTTGAGAGATGGTGTGATAGCAGATTTTGAAGTTGCTGAAGAAATGATAAAACACTTTATTCAAAAGGTGCATAATAGAAGGGCATTCACGTCACCAATTATTGTAATATGTGTTCCTTCTGGTTCTACTGGGGTAGAAAGAAGAGCTATTCATGAAAGCGCTGAGAGAGCTGGAGCAAGAAAAGTATATTTAATTGAGGAACCAATGGCTGCTGCAATTGGTGCAGGGTTACCTGTAACTGAACCTAGTGGATCAATGATAGTGGATATAGGAGGCGGAACTACAGAAGTTGCAGTTTTATCTTTAGGAGGAATAGTTTACGCAGAATCAGCTAGAGTTGGCGGAGATAAAATGGATGAAGCAATTATTGCTTATATGAGGCGACATCATAATTTGTTAATTGGACATATGAGTGCTGAGAGGTTGAAAAAAAGTATAGGCTCAGCTTTTACGCCGGAGGATGGGGATGGTGAAAAGTATACCGTAAAAGGTAGAGATTTGGTGAATGGAGTTCCAAAAGAATTAATACTTACTCAAAGAAACGTAGCGGAGGCATTAGCTGAGCCAATTGGAACAATTATTGAAGCTGTAAAAAGAGCAT
>Ga0315326_10001507_pt1 | contig 12104 bp, 11 predicted proteins | sample M180m32315metaG_FD_203457 | JGI IMG/M metagenome (GOLD analysis project Ga0315326, IMG submission 203457) | Ammonia-oxidizing marine archaeal communities from Monterey Bay, California, United States - M1 80m 32315 | ecosystem: Environmental > Aquatic > Marine > Coastal | place: USA: California... | reverse complement strand
CAGCAAAATTCAGACCCTTGACAATAATACGGCCGACCTGTTGTTCCGCGAAGCGCGCAATCATAACGCGTGGCATGACAAAGATGTGTCGGACGACCAGCTCCGCGAAATATACGATCTTTTGAAATTTGGCTCGACCAGCTCGAACACGCAGCCTGCAAGGCTTATCTTCATTCGCTCTGCGGAGGCTAAGGAGCGTTTACGGCCCTGCCTGATGCCGGCCAATGTCGACAAAACCATGGCAGCACCTGTCACCGCGCTGCTTGCCTATGACCTCGATTTCCACACTAACTTTGCCAAGCTTTATCCGGTGCGTCCCGAACTGGGTGAACGCTTTGCCAATGATGCGGCCATCGCCAAACATTTTTCTTTTCAGCAGAGTACCTTACAGGGCGCTTATCTGATCATGGCGATCCGCGCCGTCGGCCTTGATGCCGGCGCGATGGGCGGTTTCAACGTCGATGCGGCAAATGCCGAATTTCTTGGCGGCAATAACTGGGAGTCCAACTTCCTTTGCAATATCGGCTATGGCGATCTTGAGGGTATTAAGGGTCCCCGGCTCTACCGCTATGATTTCAATGAGGTCTGCGACATCATTTGATCTATCGGCGATTTTAAGCCGAATTCAAATAAGGCCCGCTAGAAAAGCGGGCCTTATTTAATACTGTATCGCGGTGCCAGTTAACCGGCAGCGACCATAGCCTTTTTGACCTTGCGCTTCAGGGCCAGTGCCTCTTCCGGCAGCTTGGTATCGGACGTGTCCATCAGATAGCGATCAAGACCGCCTTTATGTTCGATGGTACGGATCGCGCGGGTCGACAGCCGCAGGCGAACGACTTCGCCAAGCGCGTCGGACAACAGCGACGTGACCTGCAGGTTCGGCAGGAAACGGCGGCGGGTCTTATTGTGGGCATGGCTGACATTGTTGCCGGCCATCACGCCTTTACCCGTCATGGAGCATCTTCTGGACATGGTCTCGTTCCTGAAAATCTTGTTTAAACACGTAAAACGGGCCTTGTGTGGCCCGGAAAGCGCGAAGTCTTAGTCGCCCCATCGCCCTGCGTCAAGGTTTTTGGGGGCCATGAGGCGGATTATCCACCGGATTCTCCCTCGGATTATCCATACCGATCTCCGCCGCGCGCCGGACAGCGATTCGGCGGCTGAAAACAGCCATTATCACCATCACTATGGCTCCCGCGTAGAACGGCCAGTGGATGCCGAGCGCGGCAAATGCTACCCCGGCCAGCGCCGGCCCGCCGATGCGGCCGACTCCGCCGAAAGTCTGGCCCACGCCGAGAACCCGCCCCCGGCTGTCGGCATCGGCATATTGCGACAACAGGCTGCTCAGCGAGGACGCATTTGCAGATGTGCCGAAAATCATCAGAATTGCGCCTAGATACAGTTCTACCTGGGTCGATGCCAGGGGCAGCCAGAGAACACCAAGCCCGAGCGAGATAGCGCCGGCGGTCACCAGCGCCCGTTCGCCGATCCGGCCCGCCAGACGGCCGATGACGAACCATTGCAGCACCATGTGGCACGATCCCATCCAGGCGTAGAACCAGCCATTCTGATGCGGGCCCCATCCCCAGACCCGTTCCGACCACAGTACGATGATCACTTCGACCCCGGCGAAGACGAACGGCGTGCAAAACATCAGACACAGCACCAGCCGGGTCTGCGGATTAGCAAAGACCGCGATCCAGCTTTGCAGCCCGGGCATCCCACGGGCGCGGATTTTCTGCTCGGGCGAGACTGTCTCCCGGATCAGCACGATGGCCAGTACGAAGGCAATTGCCGAGAACACGGCGGCCGCAAGATAGGGCGACAGAAAATCCGGATTGGTAGGGTCGCTGCCGCCCAGCAGCCCGCCGATCGCCGGACCCGCGACAAACCCCAGACCGGCCGCACCGGACAGCCGCGCAATGGCCTTGGTGCGGTCTTCGGGCCGGGTGACATCGGCAATCAGGGCATGGGTGACGCTCATATTTGCGGCCATTGCGCCGCCAAAGAACCGCGCGGCGAACAGCATCCAAAGCGACGACGTAAAGGCGAGCAGGAAATAGGCGCAGAACGTGCCGCCGATGGTCAGCAGCAGAACCGGCTTGCGCCCGATCCGGTCGCTCAGCCAGCCCCAGAACGGCCCGAAGATCGACTGGGCCAGCGTGTAAGACACCGCCACAAGGGTAACGATCTCCGGCGATGCGCCGAATTTCTGCGCATAAAGCGGCAGCAATGGCAGGACGATCCCGAACCCGACCATATCGACGAAAACTGTAAAAATCAGCGCATACACAGGAAAGGCTTTGCCATGTCAGAGGTCGCGCTGTCCAGCGGTGTTTGGAACCGCCCCCGGCAGGGCAGGGCCGACATAGAGCGCGGAACCTAGTTCAACCGCCCCACGGCCCGCGCGAGCAACAGGTACAGCTTGCCCACATCCGTCGGAGCTCAGCAGGTTTTCTGGATCCCTCTCGTTCGCTTCGGACAGCGGCTTTTCGAAATGACCGAGATTGCGCTGCACGTAGCGGCGGAATTCGTCGTCTTCGTACTTTGTGCTGATCACGCTGCGCGCCTGGCGTTCGTCGTCAGAAATAATGCCGCGGACGAAAATACCGCGATCGCCCCTCGAATATTTACCCCACAGCTTTTGCTATTTCTCGCTGTCCATGAGGCGGTTGAGATCGATTGCGGTTGAATTCAGATCCTCGATCACGAACTTCGATACCCGGAGGAACATGTCGCGCCGGGAATCAAAAGCATTCTGGCGGATGATCGCGGCCTAGTTTTCTGCTTCGGACGACGCAGACGTGAGCGTTTCGGCCTGGTGGCACCGAATTTACCAGAAAACTGGCGTGAATTCGGGACGCCATCGTCACCATACAAAGGCGGACACCGATGCTGCCGGCATTGCGTTCCATTCGGCAGCCAGGCTCGCCACCGCATCCGCCGCCGGCGGTGTGCCGAGCTCCGCCGCGTGAATACCTGCGGCGACGAGGATCGGGTCGACACCGGCATTCTGTGCGCCGGCAAGGTCGGTTCGGAAGGAATCGCCAACCGCCGCAATCCGCGACTTGTCGAACCCCGCGAGCACACGGAAACAATATTCGTATATCTCGGCCTTGGGCTTGCCGAACCAGCGGACCGTGCCGCCCAGCTCTTCATAGCAAACGGCGAGCGCGCCGGCGCAAATGATCTTGTGGCCGCCACGTACAACCTCGAGATCGGGATTGGCGCAGATCATCGGCAGACCAAGCTCGATCCCGGTCGCCAGCCGGTCTTCATAATCGGCGACCGTCTCACCGTCTTCCCATGGACCGGTATTGACGATCAGGTCGGCGTCTTCCAGCCGGGTGGTCTGCTCCCAGTCGAGCCCGTCGAACAGGTTCCGGTCGCGGTCGGGGCCGATATGGATGCACCGGTTGCCGACCCGGGCGTAGAACGGATCGCTGCGTTCTTTCAGGTCGAGAAACGTCGCTTCGCCCGACGACAGAATATGGCGGCAGAATGCAGCCGGCATGCCCATACCGATCATTGCCTCGGCAACAGCGGACGAGCGCCGCGGCGCGTTGGTCAGCATTACAAACGGCTTTCCGGCCTCGGTCAGCCGTTCAAGCGTATCGACCGCGCCGTGATATAAAGTGACCCCGTCATGCAGCACCCCCCACACGTCTAGGATAAAGGCATCGTATTTTTCAATGAGCCCCGCCATCCCCTCGAAATGGGGTATGGCGGTGGTATTCCGCGATACATCTGACATGACGGCGGTCTACCCGGTTTGCAGTACAGGGTAAAGACAGCGGGTGCGAACATGCCTGCACGGCGCGTTTCTCATTTCTATCACGGAAATTAACTAAGATTATGTCTCACGCGTCGAGATTCTTTACAATTTTTTCGATCCGCCGTTACAGAAAACACATAACCTTTTGTTTTTACCGACATAATATAACTTGCACGGATTTTGCTGTTATCACGATACTCACGTTTCTGTGATCAGTGCGTGAAATATAGGGCTCGACCCCCTTATTAGGGAGAGACCCGTTTCTTGAGTACCATTGTTGGTGTTGCGTAATGCGTTGTTGAGTTAAACCCCGTTTTGCCATTGTCACCCTCGCGATGGGCCTCGGAATGTCCGTTGCCCTGTCGGTTGCGACCGCATCGGCGCTGACCGTCAACGGAAACCTGTCCGACTGGGGCATCACCGTTGCCGATGGCGATAATTCGAATTTCTCGAATCCGAACCTTGGTATTGGCCTGGTCAATTCGTTAACCGAGGATCAGAGTGATTTCGCCGGCAATAGCGGCTATGTCGGCCCGAATTACGACGCGGAGTATATGGGCATCGCGGTCCAGGGCACGACCATGTATCTTGCCATCATTACGGGCCAACGCCCTGATAACGGCCTCACGCGCTATTCCCCGGGCGATATCTATCTGACGACCCCGGTCGGCGTTGTCGGCATCGAGGTCGGCGGCGGTGCCGGCGCGGGCAACACGATCACCGAAGGCGCGGCAGGATCGACCTACAATCTATACAACAATTGCTACACACATAGCTACGGCACCACCGATGCCGCCCAGACGGCAGGCTCGATCTGGACCGATGCGGACTGGACGATGGACCCGCCGCTAAACGCCGTACCGCTTCTGATTGCCAGCGCCGCACTCATCGTGACCATCCTGCCGTTGCTACGCCCTGGCCGTTCCCATGTGTGCCCACCGGGCGCGGACTAGACCCTTCATGGACTAACCGCAGACCAGTCCCTAAAGTCTGGCACCGACACCCTTCACCGATGCGGTTCCATGAATTCGATGCAATACCTTTACGCCGCCGCGAAGTGGACTGCCTGACGCTATGGATATCGCAGACGGCAATTTTCTTGGCATGGCCGGGATCGATGAATGGACCTTCGCCTGGCTCAGCCTGACGGCGATGGGCACGGCGTTTATCGCCGCCATCGTCGGCACGGCAGGCGGGCTGATCCTGATCGCCGTCATGGCCTTCGTGTTCCCGCCGGCACTGCTGATCCCGGTCCACACGGTCGTGCAGTTGGGTGCGGCCGCCAGCATGGCGATTTCGCGCTGGCGCTTCCTGATGCGCGAAATGATCCTGCCCTTCACGGTCGGCACTGCAATAGGCGCTGCGATCGGCGGGCGGATATTCATCAGCCTACCGGAAAGCGTGCTGCTGCTCGGCCTCGGGATCAGCATCCTGGTCCTCGCCTGGGTGCCGAAGCTTGCACAATTCGGACCGGAACGCGGCCGCTTCGTTTTCGTCGGGTTTGTCGTCACCTTCCTGGGTATCTTTATCAGCGCGACCGGTACCCTGCTTGCGGCCTTCACCGCCGCTATCGCCCCCGACCGGCGCAACCACATCGCAACCCTCGGCGGGCTGATGACCATTGTCCATATTGCAAAGCTCGCCGCCTTCGCTGCGCTGGGCGTGAGCTTCGGCAATTACGGCCCGTTGATCGCGGTTATGATCGCAACGTCCTTTATCGGCACTTATATCGGGAGGTATGCGCTCGATCGGATCCCCGAGCGCATTTTTCGCATCGCCATCCAGGTGATGCTGACCCTGCTATCGCTCCGGCTGATCTGGATGGCGGTCGAGGGGCTATAGGGGGGGCGAAGACCAAATCCGGCCAGCAGGATTTAGCCCACCTGGATATTGACGGTTTCGCCGAATGCCCCTTCCATTAGGGACTTCGCGTGACGGATCATCTTCTGACGTTCTCTGCCTCTAATGAAGAAAGAATGCGCCCCGTACTTCGGGGTATACGTGGCGAAATTGTGCAGGCCATAAGTGACCATAAAGTTTTGTTCTCTACTCATTATTTTTCCTGGATAGATAATTGTTTGCCAGCGACGGGCGCTCTCAGGCAAAGCCTGGCGCATCGCTCGCGATGATATTGGTAATTCCGAGAAATCGGGCCAAATGGCACACCGGTTTAGTCATTAGACGATGGCGCAAAGGCGCCATCACTCGGTCAGTTTAGTCGGGCAGATCGTATCGAAACGGCAAAGGAAGTTGGTCCGCCCCCAACAGGTGATGGAGGCGGAGCCTTTGGCCGTTGTTAGACGATGGACAAGTTTTCGGCAGAAGATTTGCCGTTTTGTCCGGCCTGGAGTTCATAAGAGACCTTCTGTCCCTCGTTCAGTCCGCTCAATCCTGCGCGTTCAACGGCAGAAATGTGGACGAATGCATCTTGCGATCCGTCTTCGGGCTCGATAAATCCGAAACCTTTGGTCGGGTTGAACCATTTAACTGTACCAGTGGGGGTCATGAGTATTTCCTTTCACGACAATAAAGCGGAATGCCACCAAATGCGGTATCCCTAATAAACGTTCAAAATGCCGGAGAAGAAACTTAGCTAGCCGCCATAGCGGAGAATAACGAGCGCAACATCGACTTTAAAACGAGACCTAATCGTAATCCCAAATAATTTAATTACAAGTTAATTATGTTACAGCGTTCGGGTCCTTGGCATTTTACACATTCTATCCTCCCCCCGTCGCTTTCGCAATTGCCTAACACAGTCGACGGCAAGGGCGGCGATACGGAAAGCTGGATACGGTCAGGCCCAATCCCCCGGGTTGTCACCACCGAATTTGAATGGCAAATTTTCGGCAGAAAGTTACAATTGGACATAATCATAAAACCCGACCGTCGAAATAGAGAGGAATTCACATGTGCCCAGATTCTGATTCCGGACCCATCCTTCAGGGAATTGATCCGACGTTGTTCCCGCAATCCAGCGTGCGCGAGGCGCCAAAGCCCAATCCGCGGTTTCTGCGCAATACCTGGTATGTCGTGATGCCGTCGGCCGAGCTTGGCGAAGGCGAGCTCGTTCATCGCACCATCATGAACGACCCTATCGTCTTCTATCGCAAGGAAGACGGCGGTGTGGCGGCGATCACCGACCGCTGCGCCCACCGCCATGTGCCGCTGTCGATGGGCACCTTGAAGAGCGGCGACCGTATCCAGTGCATCTATCACGGCCTCGAATTCGGCGCCGACGGGAAATGCATGCACAACCCCCACGGCAGCAAGAAAATTTCGGAAGCATTGCACCGGCGGAGCTACACGGTCATCGAGAAACACACCTATGTGTGGATATGGATGGGCGACAAGCCGGCAGATATCGACACGATCCCGGACTACAGTTGCCTCGACGACCGGGACCCGCTGCATATCACCATCCCGGGCTACCTGATGGTCAAGGCGAACTATCAGCTCTTGGTCGACAACCTGCTCGACCTCAGCCACATCAGCTATACCCATGCCGGCCTTCTCGGCAATGCGGATACCGCCGAGGCCGACCCCGACGTGGTGCAGGAAGGCGATGTGATTACCGTTTCGCGGAATTCTCTTGATTCTGAAACCCCCGGCATCCTGAAGATGATGGCCGTGGATGATGAAGAGCTGAGAGAACGCGGCGATCAGTGGCAGGCGATTTCCTGGTACCCGGCGAGCAACCTATGGCTTGAATTCGGCGCCAGCAGGGTCGGCGAGCCAAAGGAAACCGGCACCGGGTATCTGGCGCTTCATTTCCTGACACCGGAAACCGAAAAGACCACCCATTATCACTATCAGGCCGCGCGCTGGGGCGTTCGGACCGACGACGAGACGAACCAGGAACTCCGCGATCTGATCTACAAAATGCGGACATTTGCTTTTGCCGACCAGGACGTGCCGGTGATCGAGGCCCAGCAGGTCTCGATGGACCAGCCGGGCGAGGAGATCTCCCCGGTCCTGCTCAGCGTCGATGCCGGTCCCTTACGCTACCAAGAAGTTCTCGACCGACTGATCGCGGAAGAGTCCTAAGCAACCGTCCCTGCCTTGGCGGGGATATCGGAACAAAAAACGGCGGTCCCGAGGGGCCGCCGTTTTTCATTCGACTTCGTCACCTGAACACCGTCACCTGAACACCAGTCGGCGCCACGACGCCGCTGCACCTGTCAGTGCGTATTCGGCCGCCGCATGATGCGTGCGCGGTCGACGGTCATGACCGACACTTCGATCATTCGCTGGTCGCGCAACAGGGCCAGATCGACCGGCACGCCGGCTTCGCCGGACCCCCAGATCTTGCGGTACAGGCTCGGCAGGTCCTTGACCTCTTCGCCGTTCACGGCAAGTACCACGTCACCGGGTTCAACCCCGGCATCGACGGCGGGACCGCGTTCGGACACCGACGTGATCAGCAGGTGGCCCATGGTCTCCACCGTGTAAATGCCGAGCCACGGCCGCGGCGGGTGGTCGGTGCGGCCTTTTTCGATGAGCTGTTCGAAGATCGGTTTCAGCAGATCGACCGGCACGAACATGTTGCCGGGCTGCTTGTCGGCGTTTTCCTCTTCGGCGTCCTGAACGAACAACGAGCCGATACCGACCAGCTTGCCGTCGTGATCCAGCAGGGCAGCACCCGACCAGATCGGATGAGGCGGTTCGGTGAAGATGGCGCCCGATATCAGATATTCCCAATAACCGGCGAATTCACGTACCGATGAAATCTTAGCAGCGATCGCCTGGGCGGCACCGCCATGGGCGCCGACCACCAGGGTGTCGTCTTCGGTCACGGCGGACGAGTGGCCGAGCTCCAGCGGGGTGACACCGAGATCGTCGGTCGTCCGGATCAGGCCTAGACCGGTCTCGTAATCGTAGGCAATGGTGTGTGCTTCGGCGACGCCGCCAATGCGCGTGCCGACAGTGATCAGGTCGCATTCATTGATCAGGTAGCCGATGGTCAGCATTAGCCCGTCATCGGAGATCAGCACCGCATTGCCTTCGCGCTCAGTCCCGAGATAGGACGCCGAGAACGCTTCTTCCGGCGCGCGCGCCTGCAGCGGCACGACCGCCGACAATGCTCGGTTGAGATCGTAATTCAGTTTCGCCGGATCGGGCCGCGGCGCATCGGCCAGCGCCGGGTGAAACAAGGGGGAAATGCCGGCCGGTTTATGGCCGTTCGCGCGATCTACACTGGTCATGACAATCGGGTACTCCTGATGCTGACCGGTAGATTAGAGGATTTTAGCACGCTGGGGAAATATCGCCGGATCGTTGGAATTGCGCCCTTTCCGTCACTTTCGCTCGTCAACGAAACGCGGCGCCTTGACGAACGATTCGAACAGCCGGGCAAGACTGCCGATTTCCAGCACATCGATGCGGGCCGATACTTCGAAGACTTCCTTGATCCGAGTTTCCAGTTCGGCAGCAATCGCGTCGGCATCTTCGCCGCGCCGGACCTCGATGCGGACGTTGAGCGTCTCCAGATCGTCCACATCCGTCACCAGCACGGCTTGAAAGTCGTTGACCGGCGGGATTGCGAAGATGAAATCTTCGAATTCGGTGTGGTTGATGTTCACACCGCGTATTTTGAAAAACCCGGTCGTCCGGTTGGCGTGACGGATCATCGGGAACAGGTCGGCGAACTGACCCCCGCTTGTCCCGTGTTCGACATAGCGCACGATATCGCCGGCATTCCAGCGCAGAAACGGTGTGGCGTGGCCGGTCCAGAGCGGCGTCTGGCACAAATGGCCCTCTTCGCCGGGTGCCAGCATCTCCCCGGTATCGGGATCGACAACCTCGAGAAAGAACATGTCGGACCAGATGTGCATCCCGTCATGGGCCGCCCCCTCGGCGCCCATCAGCCCGGCCTCACTCATACCAAAGACGTTGAACACTTCGGCGCCCCAGGTGCGGGCGAGCTTTTCGCGCTTGGCATCCGATAGCGGTTCCGCCGAACAGATAATCTTGTTGACGCTCGACTGCGTCAGATCAATGCCCTGTTCGGCGGCCAGGTTCGACAAATGCAGCGCGAAACTCGGCATCGCGATCAGAACCGTCGGTTCCAGCGACTGGATAAGCGCGAGCTGCGCCGCCGACGGCACCGAATTGCCCGCCCCGACCCACGCCATGCCAATTCCAAACATATGCGCCGACCGCGCCCAGACCTGTCCCGCCGGATGAATACCGATGGGGAACGAGATATGGCACAGATCGCCGGGCCCGATATCCATCGCCGGGAACGATCGGCCCCAGGTCACCATGCCGTATTCCACGTCCTTGAACGTCCGCGGATAGAACACCGGTGCGCCCGTGGTGCCGCCGGAACGCCAGTATTCTGCGATCTCGGTCCGCGGCACGATGCAGAATTGGTCCATGAAATCCTTGTGGTCCAGCTTGCGCAGCACGTCCTTGTCGACGATCGGGATCTTCTGCCATTCCTCGGGATCGTCGAGCCGGTCGGCATCGATATGATCGAGCTTGCCGGCATACCACTTGGCCTGCTTGGCGCGTTCGAACGCGACGCGTTTGCGTTCGGACTGGATTTTCAGAATCTCTTCGCGCGATCCGGGAAGCGGCAGCAACTCGGTCATCTCAACTCTCCTGTTTATCGCCTGCATCCTTGGTTGCTTCGAAGGCGCGGCGTACTTCGACCAGCAACGCGATCAGGCGCTTCTTATCCTTGTCGGCAATCCCGTCGAGGGCGGCGTCGACCCAGCGCGCGTGGTCGCCGGTCATCTCGTCGAACAGCGCCTCGCCTTTTTCGGTCATCCGCAACTGATGACTGCGCCGGTCGTTGGGCGATGCGCGGCGGATGATGAGGTCTTCGGCCACCATACGATCGACCAGCGCCGTGATATAGCCGGATGACGCCATGACCCGCGCCGCGATCTCGCCGACCGCGACCCAGTCGCCGCCGAAGCGGTGCAACTGCGACAGCACGTCGAACCGCGCGAGGCTCTGGTTATGGGTCTTGCGCAGACGGCCGCCGACACCAGCTTCTATCTCCTTGGTGCACTTCATCAATTGGAGCCACAGGCTCAGCGACAGCTTCTCACTGCCGGCGCTCGATCGCGGTGTCGTTACGGTTGCCATGGAAATACCTTACGCATTGACAATAAATGTGTAAACCTCTTACATATTAAATATTTATGGGAAAAATGATCGAATGCGCATAGCGGTTATCGGCGGCGGCCCGGCGGGGCTCTATTTCGCACTGCTCGCAAAAAAAACATGGCCCGCCAACGACATAACGGTCTATGAGCGCAATGCGGCGGACGACACGTTCGGCTTCGGCGTGGTGTTTTCGGACGAAACGCTGGACCATTTCCTGGCCCGCGACCCCGAGAGCTACGACGCCATCACCAGCCAGTTCGCCTATTGGGACGAGATCGATTTCGTGCTCCACGGCGACACCGTGCGCTCGACCGGGCATGGATTCTGCGGCTGCGGCCGCGTGGAGTTGCTGAAAATCCTGCAGAACCGCTGTCGCGACGTCGGCGTCGAAATGAAATTCTCTCACGACATCAAGAACATCGAAGATATCGACGCCGACCTCGTGGTCGGGGCAGACGGCATCAACAGCCAGGTCCGCGAATCCTTCGCGGATAAATTCCGCGCACAGCTCGACTGGCGCAAGAACCGTTTCGCCTGGCTCGGCACAACCCGGCCCTACGATGCGTTCACGTTCGACTTCACGACCGACGACCATGGCATCTGGGTGCTCGGTGCCTATCAGTACAAGCCGGGGATGAGCACCTGGATCGTCGAAGCACCTGAACAGACCTGGGCAAACGCTAAAGCCACCGTCGGCAGTCTCACCAATGAGACACTTGTCTCGTATATGAAACAGCTTTGGGCCGACCGGCTCGAAGACGGCAAGTACGACCTGGTCGCCAATAAGACCGTCTGGCGGCAATTCCCGATGATCCGTTGCGAGGCGTGGTCGCATGACCGCTACACCCTGATCGGCGATGCGTTGCACACCGCGCATTATTCCATCGGATCGGGTACCAAGCTTGCGATGGAGGATTCAATCGCGCTGGTCGACGCGCTGGCCGAGACGGATTCGGTCCCGGCCGCCCAGGCCCGGTTCGAGGAACTGCGCCGCGAAGAGGTCGAAAAAACCCAGCACGCCTCCGAGGTGTCGGTGATCTGGACCGAGGAGCCGCAGCGCTATTGGGACATGACCCCGCTGCAGGCCGCGTTTTCGATGTTGTCGCGCTCGAAACAGGTGACGTATGAGAACCTGCGGCTGCGCGATCCGGCGCTGATCGACCGCATCAATTCCTGGTTCGCCGACGACGTACGCGCTGCCGGGCATGAC
>Ga0315326_10001503_pt1 | contig 12117 bp, 15 predicted proteins | sample M180m32315metaG_FD_203457 | JGI IMG/M metagenome (GOLD analysis project Ga0315326, IMG submission 203457) | Ammonia-oxidizing marine archaeal communities from Monterey Bay, California, United States - M1 80m 32315 | ecosystem: Environmental > Aquatic > Marine > Coastal | place: USA: California... | reverse complement strand
GTCAACCCTTGAAACTTACTGCGACCTCCGTCAATACACTGTCATGCCTGAAGGTGGTCACTTTGCAGCAGCAGAGAAGCCACAACTAGCGGTAAGCGATATACAGAAGTTCTTCAGAGACTTATAACACCCTTATAGTTCTTGTAGCTTCGCTAAAGAAGCTTCCAGTAAACCATCAATACGGATTTCAAAACCCGCCATTTCATCTCCTATATCTTTATCTCCCATAGCTCCCGCTGTGAAACGAACTCTAACACCTTCAGTAATGGCGGCTAATCTCCAATATTGGAAAGCAATGTAATAAGGTAAATCAGACAAGTCTCTACCCGAGAAGCTCGCGTACATATTAGCGACTTCATCTGGAGAGATATAACCCTCTGCAATCGTCGGTGCATCACTCATGAGTGCTTTGGAACTATTCCTTTCACCCCACCACATCAGCATTCCTCCCAGATCAGCGAGTACATCGCCCAGTGTGCATAACTCCCAATCAAGGACTGCAGCAACTTGATTATCTAAGCCGATCATGCAGTTGTCTAAACGGTAATCGCCATGGGCGATTCCGTACCCAATTTGAGGTGGAATTCTACCTTCAAGATCTTTATGCAACTCGTGAAATAAAGGAAGGGAGCGGTCAGAACCTTCATCAACCTGTCGCTTCCACCTACGTAGTTGACGAGCAATATAGTCTTCTCGTTTGCCAAGATCACCAAGCCCTACATCCTCTGGGTTTACTTTATGAAGAGTAGCCAGGACCTCAACGAGTGATTCGCTCTGAATTTTACGTTCTTCCGGAGAGAACTGTTGAGCATCTGCTAAGTCTTTTATGATATTTCCTTCCACGAAATCCATAACAAAGAAAGAAGCACCAGTTACCGCTTCATCTTGGCACATCCCAATAGCTCCAGGTACTGGTACGTTGCTTTTTCCAAGAGCTGAAATAATTTTGTACTCTCTGTTCATGTCATGGGCTGAAGCAAGTACATGACCAGTGGGTGGCCGGCGGAGAATCCATTTAGTGTTGGTTTCGTCTTCAAGAATGTACGTCAGGTTTGAACGTCCATGAGTAACAATTTGAAAAGTTAATTCACCTACAACATCGGTTCGATCAGAAAGCCAGCTGGATACGTTGGCTTCATTGATACCCGCATTGCTTCCTTTTCCCATTGATGCAGCGTAGATCGGATTTCTTCCGATAGGGAAATTTATTCAGATGAATAACTCAAAATACGGAATTTGAACTTGCTTTAGAACAATGTTTCTTTGGTGATGATCTTCTATCATCACCATTAGGAGTTACTTGTTATGAATACTGTTCTTCAATATTTTTTCTTTGCGGCATTTGCTTATCTCATTGGATCTATTCCTGTCGCTTACCTCATAGGTCAAAAGATTAGGAACGTTGATGTCCGTGAGGTTGGTGAAGGAAATGTTGGAGCAAGAAATGTTTTTCATACTGTTGGACATCAGTGGGGATCCATTGTTTTCTTAGGAGATTTTGGGAAAGGAATACTTGTGGCAGCGATTGTTTCCCAAGAGAGTAAGTATGTGCTTGCTCTCTCAGGTTTTTTCCTTCTCCTTGGCCACGGATTCCCAGTTTGGCTGAAGTTCATAGGAGGGAAGGGACTTTCTCCAGTGGGTGGTTTTACAGCTACGTTGTTGCCAATGTCTTCAATAGTTGGTATTGGTTTTTCAGTTTTAGTTTGGTTATCGGTAAGGAAATTCATGCCAACAACTGTTGCTGTGATTGTTTGTGCAGTAGGTCTCGCACCTTTCTTTGGATATTCAACTTCTCGGATACTTATTCCAATCGGATTATTCGCTCTTGTCGGTGTTAAGCGCAAAATTGATGAGCCTAGAACGAAAAAGATTGAACGTAATAATGAATGGAATAGACTTACCGGTGGCATGATCTAGCCATATAGACTTTCGGAGCTGTGCAGGTGAAAAAATGACTTGGGGATTTATCTTTGGCCGGTTCGTTACTTTGCTACTCGTATGCCAATTAGGACTTATCCTATGGAATCTCCGAGTGATCCTGCGTCCGAAAAAAGTGAAGTCACATTCAAATAAAAAAGTGAGTTTGCTTATTCCAGCTAGAAACGAAGAGGGATTTATAGGTGACTGTTTACGTTCGCTATTAACCCAGGATCACCCAAATATGGAAATCATAGTGTTGGATGATCATTCAACGGATAGGACAAAAGCAATAGTTGAGTCTGCTGGAGAAAGAGTGAAGTTGATCTCAAGCTCTCCTTTGCCAAATGGATGGACCGGAAAAAATTGGGCATGCCATCAACTCTCGCAACATGCGACTGGGGAAGTCTTTTTTTTCATAGATGCTGATGCGGTTCTAGAACCAATAGCTATCTCCTCGGTACTCCAAGTGATGGAAGAACAGAAAGTAGATATGGTAGCTTCACTCCTTAGGAATAGAGGCTCTTCTCTCGCTAGCAGAATCTTGTTGCCAATTGTAAACCATGCGGTTCTTGCGCTGTTTCCTGCATCGCTAGTTCACCGGAGTTCAAACCCTGATATTGCACTAGCTTTTGGGCCATTTATAGGTGTTACCAGAAATGCTTATAGTGAATCTGGCGGCCATGCTGCGCACCCAGCACATATTGTTGATGATGTGCAGTTAGCCAGATCAGTCAAAGCATCTGGCCATCATCAGCGTCTTATTAATGGCACAGATTTAGCCGCAACAACTTGGTATTCAGGGTTTGCTGACATCTGGAGAGGTTTCTCTAAAAATGCATACGGTGCTTTAAGTTACCGAACTTCACTTTCACTGGTTGTCGCCTTTTTTATAGCACCGTTGATGGCCCTTCCCTTTCTACGATTACTAGCTGGATTTTTCGGTGCCGCTGTTCCTATGGAAGTTCTCTGGCAAGTTGTGCTTCTAGTTTTGGGGAGGTTCATTACTTCAACAACCGGCCGTGACCCTCTATGGGGAGTTATCTTTCATCCATTCGCAATGCTCTTTTGGGGAGCAACCCTCATTTGGTCAATGATCCTATCTTTGACTGGACAAGAAATTCAATGGAAAAATCGCGATTACACCACTAAACCTCAACGTAAAAAAAACCTCACCGAAGAGAATTAGTAAAGACCAATTCACTAGATGAAGGTGAATGTTCCTAAGGTAGTGACCTCAATAATGTATTAAGGAGAAGTAATGTGGGGGAGTGATCCGACCAGAGTTTCCTCCACCTCCACTTCTTGATCAGGGCTGGTATGCAGACCCTACGGGGAGATACGAAGCAAGATTTTGGAATGGGCAAAAATGGACTGGACATATTTCCCACTATGGGGCAACAGGGAAAGATCCTATTGTCCGGGCACGATTAGATCGGCTATGGATCCGTTTCCTAAGAAGTATCGTACTCTGGGTTTCGATAGGGTTAATTCTCTTTTTCTTGATAAGAGCTCTTTGGCCAGATGACATCAATAGTGACTCTTTGAACAATCGATCAGAGTTAGAATCCACTACGGTTCAAATAAGGACGGAATCGGTTACTTTAGGGTCTGGCAATCTTAACGTTGGAGTGAAATGACAAGGGCAATTGTAAGAAATATTGGAATCTTTGTTTTCGGTGCCGTAACTGCGTTTGTTGGACTGCTGGCTTGGGGGGACAATGGCGGAACGGATATAGAAATATCTGCATTTAATGAAAATTCAAATAATTTTCAATCAGAACCCACCCCAATACCTTTAACACCTGTCGCCCCAGAATCAATTGCTCAAAATGCGCCAATAGTTGCCTATGCAAATTATTCAGAAAATGGCATAGCGCTAACTGGCGCAGTAAACGCTCAAGCACTCGCTGATGCCCTAATTGTCGCTTCGAATCAACTTAAGCCAGATGGAGCTGTGAGTGCGGAGTTTGAAATACTGACTGGAGTTGACTTGTCAATAATCAATCTAGAGATTTCAGGCCAGATACAAGATGAAATAGAGCGAACTCGCGTCTTGGCAAAATTTGAATCCTTAGGAGTGAAAATAATCGACCAACTTATTATCAAAGGCTCTCAAAGAACAGTATTTGAGGTTATGCGTGATACTCCTGAATTGAGTCAGGTTTATGATTTTTTCTCTGCTGCTGGGATTGAAGAACAAGTAGGTGAAGAAATAGGGTCCATAACGGTATTTGCCCCTACAAATTCAGCGATGGAAGCATTAGATATAACAGCACTTCAGGAATTTGCACAATTGGTACAACTAAGCGACATTCTTCAATTCCATATCGCTTCAGAAACGCTGCTCTCTGAAAGTTTCGCGGATGGAATAACATTGACCACTCTGAAAGGGGAGACACTAACGATTTCCGAAGTAAACGAAATAGGGTTCGTCATAGAAGGAGCTTCCATTCTCAATACAGATATCGAAGCAGTGGGTGGAGTTATCCATGTCATTGATAGTGTCTTAATTCCTGGAACCATTAAAACTGAGATTGCCTTAAATCAGATAGTAGGATCTGACCCAGTTCTTTTCGCAGTGGGAAGCCCGTTTATAGCTGAAAGTTCAAAACCAGTTTTACAACGTATTGCTGAGATATTGATAGATAACCCTGAAGGCAATCTTGAAGTAGAAGGTCATTCTGACACAGATGGCCCTGAAGATATAAATCTAGACCTGAGTAAGAGCAGGGCAGAAGCGGTTATGGAATTCTTGATATCGAAAGGTGTAGATCCCAGTCGGATTAGTTCGGTTGGCTATGGGGAAACTCGACTAAAGATAGACCCTGAAGTTACGGCACAGGATAGAGCAGATAACCGGAGAATTGAATTTAGGGTAGTGTTTGGATCTTAAGATAATTCTTGAAACATCCTGAGATGAGCGGCATTGACTTCGTTATAGCGAACACGTAACACCCGTTCCACCAAGGCCGCAGTAGCCATTGGGATTCTTCCCAAGGTATTGCTGATGGTAATCTTCAGCAAAGTAGAAATTAGGGGCCGGTATAATTTCCGTGGTGATTACTCCGAACCCTTTTGAACTCAGTTCTGTTTCGAATATTTTTTTAGATTCGTGAGCGCTTGTAAGCTGTTCATCGTCGTAACAATAAATCCCACTTCGGTATTGGGTTCCTAAATCGTTTCCCTGGCGCATTCCTTGGGTAGGGTCATGGTTTTCCCAGAAGATTTTTAGCAGATCAACGTAAGACAGGTTTACAGGGTTAAATATTATTCTGACAACTTCATTGTGACCTGTCATCCCAGAGCAGACTTCCTCATAGTGTGGATTTGGTGTGTATCCTCCGGTATACCCAACCGATGTAGTTGCAACACCGGCGATTTCCCAGAATTTACGTTCAGCACCCCAGAAACATCCCATTCCGAACATCGCTACTTCTAGGCCCTGCCCTGTTTCAACAGTTTGAGATGTTTTTAGAATAAAGTGCTCATCAGAAATAGAGATTGGAGTATTTCTTCCTGGCAGGGCCGACTCTTGGTCTGGCATTCGGGGAAGAAAAGGGTCTCCAAGTTTCATTTATTACCTACCTCAAATTACCTTGTTGTCATAATTCCGTTATCTAGAACGATCCTGTCCCCTGCGAATGTTCTAAATTTGAATGTTCCTTGGTCTTCCCATACATGGATAGTCAGGGTTTCACCTGGCATAACCGGTGAGCTAAAACGGCCATCCATACTCTTAAACGCATGAGGATCACCATCACATGCCAAATGGACCAGTCCTCTTCCAGTGAAGCCGTATGTGCAAAGTCCGTGCAGAATCGGTTTAGGGAATCCACCCAAAGCGGCGAAGGAAGGATCAGAATGCAGTGGGTTTCGATCTCCATTGAGACGGTAGAGAAGGGCTTGATCAGTTCTGGTCTCGTAGGATGTAACATAGTCCGGGTCCCTTTCAGGGAACTCGACTTTGTCAACAGGTCCTCGTTCTCCTCCCCAGCCTCCTTCGTCTCTGAAAAACAGTTTGCTTATATTTGTGAATAAAGGCTGGTTATCTTCGGTATCAATCGCAGTCGTTTCAAGTATCACTAGAGCAGCTTTTCCTTTGTCGTAAATATTGGAAATCTTACTAGTGGATAAAATTCGAGCGCTTGTCGGAAGAGGCTTGTGGAGAACAATGCCTTGTTCTCCATGGACCATTTTCGAGTAGTTCACATCGCCTAACTCGCTTAGGGGGCCACGTCCACCCGTACCACCTAGAACCACGCACATGGTAGGAAGTGATTTTTGCTCAACGTCCTTTGTGTTCTCGGTTGTGAATTCCAATTCAAATCCTGTGGGGTCAGTGACACCAGCTCCGACACCAAGACTGTATAGAAGACAGTCTTTGGAATCCCATGAACTTTCAAACGGTTCACTTTCAACATCTATCGCATCCAAGTTAATAGCCATTTTTCCTCCTGTAGCCAAAATCATATTACTTCAAGTGGTTAAACAGTTCACCTCTAAAGAGAGAACCATTCAGGTGAAGCATGTAAATAGGTAATGCCGTGATCGCGTTCTTTTGAAAGAATTAAGTCAGCGAATTCAATAGATGGTCCAATATGGTTGTGTAGATTAGGGCTGTTGATGGTCTCCCAAATGCTTACAGCTAATTCTGTAGCTTGGGTTTCGGTTAAATTCTCAAATTGTGCGAAAAACGATTCGTCATTAGAACTTGCTTTCTCGCAATACTTTAAAAATCTGCTTGTATACCAATGCTTGATGGTTTCTTCTTCGGCATTCAGATATATGGAGAAATCTAAGTAGTCTCTAATCATCTCGCGTTGTGAATCACTAACTATTCGAGGTGGATTTTGAAGGATATTAACGCCTTCGATAATCAGAATTTGTGTTGGGGGTATTGTCTGGGTTTGGTTCGTAATGTCATAGGTTTGGTGGGAGTAGACCGGTATTTCAACTGATGCACAGTTTTTTGCGATTTGAAGAAAGTTAATAATTTCTGGGTAATTGAAACTCTCTGGAAATCCTTTGCGGTGGAGGGATTGAGTTCCGTTTAGGGTTTCGTTTGAGAAAAGGAAATTGTCTGTTGACACTACTTCTGTAGCGAAACTATAAGGAGGGTTTCCTAATATTACTTTGAGGACTTTGGCAAAGGTTGTTTTGCCAACAGCTACGCTACCGGTTACCCCTATTATGTAAGGGTATTTGTATTCGTTTTCTAAATTGTCTTTAAGACCTGCTCCTGACAAGATCCTTTCGCAAACTGGTACAAAAATTTCGTTAATTTCAAATGCGGGTACGCCTAGAATATCTTCTGATTTGAGCCGAGTCGGATTAATTTTTTGTGAGATATTAATCCAGTCTTCCCTAGTTATTTTGCTGAGCATTTCATAGTTCTTTGGCATAGTCTAGTTTGGCCTAATTTTTGGGATTTATGCGTTTTGCGCCTTCTTCAAGTTTACGGTTAGATGAGAATTTCTCTTTCGTGCTTAACTAATTAAGGAAGATGCATAAGAATGATTAGATGAAAGCCATTAAAGTTCGAAATAGCCAAATAGAAGTCTGCGACGTGCCTAACCCAACTGGAGATGGTGTCGTGATCGCAGTTAAGTCAGTAGGTATTTGTGGTTCGGATCTCCACCTTATTGATTCTGGAATGATGAATGTTACTCCTGGCCATGAAATAGCAGGTGTTGCGCCTAATGGGAAAGAGGTGGCGATAGAACCGATGCTTTCATGCGGAACATGTCTTGCCTGTCTCGGGGGAGATCAACCCTATTGTGAGATAGCGCTTCCGAATACGATGGGAATAGGAATTGATGGTGGGATGGCAGAAAAAATTGTTGTACCCGAACGTTTCCTTGTCCCATTGAACTCAGCCGTAGATATAGGGGCGGCTTTTCTTGTTGAGCCGTTAGCAGTTGCTGTGCGAAGCCTTCTTCGCGTCAATATTAATAATGCGGGGAGAGTAATAGTTGTTGGTGGCGGGACGATCGGACTGTGTTCTGTAGCTGTTGCGAAATACTTCGGAGCAGAAGTTGAACTTGAAGCTCGACATCCTCACCAATTTGAGGCAGGTCTTCGTTTGGGTGCTGTAAGTGGAGAGGGGAAACCGGCAAGCGTTGTTGTTGAAGCTGCAGGGACGAGTAGTGCTTTAGTTCAGGCAGTGAATCTATGTGAGAAAGGGGGTTCGGTAGCGATCCCAGCGACTTATTGGAACCCTGTTCAGTTACCTGGAATGGAAATGGGGATGCGAGAAGTTTCTCTTGTCCCATCTATAACATATGGCCATACTAAAGGTAGAAGAGACTTTGATATAGCAGCGAAAATCTTAGCTAATACACCAGAGTTATCAAGAGCATTGATCACTCACCGTTTTCCACTTGATGCTGCCGCTGAAGCTTTTGACGTTGCGAGAACGAGAAGTGAGGGGGCTATTAAGGTTGCTTTGGATATTTAGGAAGACGATCTTTCGCCCATCGTTATTTAAGATAGTGGCATCGTAACTATTCATAAAGAAGATAATGACAAAAATGTAATTACAGCATAGATTGAGCATGTGAGTAGAGGCACTCAGAAGGACAATTGATGACAGCAATTGAAGTCCAAGCACCGCAGAGCACCAGACCTTGGTGGATGGTGAATGCTGGGTGTCAAGGAAAGTCACAACTATTCTTTCCTCCACCGGGGGAACGTCCTGCTGCACGTGAACGTAGAGAGAATAGAGCCCGTAAAGTTTGCTTTGAATGTGAGGTCCTTGCTGATTGTCAAACTTATGCGAGGCATCAGAGAGAACTTGGTTTTTGGGGTGGAGAGTCTGAAATAGAACGAGCAGAAGCTGGGTTTGCTCCAACTACTCCTGTTATTGGGTTGCGGCGTCACCGGACAGCAGCAAATTAATTTAGCTAGAAAAATTTTCATAACAGTCCGTGTGGGAAAACACCGTTACAGTGTTACCGCGGAGTAATGATGTTGAAATTACCAACAGAAATTTTAATTGACTCAAGTAACGGAGTTAAGGTTTGTGCACATGATTACGGGGGAACTGGACCTGATGTTCTTTTCTGCCATGCAACAGGTTTTCATGGAAGGTATTGGGACCCTATCTGTTCAAGAATGAGAGAAAACTTTCGGTGTGTAACTATAGACCTTCGAGGCCACGGAAATAGTTTTGTTCCCGATGAAATAACCATGGACTGGACTGGGATGGCAGAAGACGTCCTAGCCACAATAAATCATCTAAATCTTACATCGCCGTTTGCAGTTGGCCACAGTATGGGCGGCAGTAGTATTTTATTAGCTGAGCAAATGCAATCAAAAACGTTTAGAGCTGCTTGGTTGTTTGAACCAATCGTTATAGGGGGTGAAGCTATTACCCCTGAGATGTCTAAAGGTGGAAGTCTTGCTATAGCAGCAAGGAAACGTAAAGAGATTTTTAGCTCTCGAGAAGAAGCATTTGAACGCTATGCATCTAGGCCTCCTTTCTCAATGGTTGATGAAGAATCTCTTTGGTCATACGTAAACTATGGATTTCGTGATCACAAGGACGGGGTTATTCTTAAATGCCGAGGCGAAATGGAAGCACAAGTATTTGAGAACTCGGTTACGACAATTTTTGATGCATTGCACCTTGTAGATCTTCCTGTAACGGTAGCAGCAAGTGGCGATCAGGAAGGCCCAGCAATTATCGCCCCACAAGTCGTTAGTCAACTTCCTAAAGGAAATTTGGAACTTTATTCTGATCTCACACACTTTGCTCCAATGGAAGACCCAAGCCGAATTTCTGAAGGGATTATGAGAGGATTAAACAAAGTTCTGTGAGTAAATGAGGTATTGTCAGAGGTGTGGATGCGCGCAACTGGCTGGGTTTAGAACCTTCTCATAACCCGCATCGGTGGCATTTGCCGGTATCTAAAGGTATATCAACAGGTCACAGAGCAATGTTTGGCGGGAGCGGGCTAGGCGCTGCTATAGCCGCGATGGAGGGGACTACCGGGAGACCTGTAGTTTGGGCTACAGCCCAATATCTTCTCTTTGCGAAAGTAGGAACAGTTGTTGATTTTGATGTGACATTAGCAGTTCATGGAAAGAAAACAACTCAAGCAAGAGCTGTAGGACATGTTGGCGGAACGGAAATTATCACTGTTAATGCGGCTTTAGGTTCCCGCAGTTATCCAGATGATAAATCATACGGCTTACCACCGGAAGTTAGGGAACCTGACTCCTGCCCAGTTCGAGAACGTTTCTCCGAAGTTACAGATTCTCTGGATTCCAGAATAGAGCAAAGATGGGCAATCCCAGTTGGAGCCACTGACCCTGCAGAGATAGAACCTGGGAGAATCGCAGTCTGGAGTAGGATGCCAGAGCTTTTAGAACCTTCTGCTGCTTCTTTTGCCGTTCTAGGAGATTATGTTCCAATGGGGATCAGCTTTACGCAAGGAGGAAGAGCGGGCTCAACAAGCTTAGATAACACATTACGAGTCATAGATATTGCCCCTAGCGACTGGTATTTACTTGACATACGAGTAGATGCTATTTCTAATGGGTTTGGCCATGGTGTAATCCATATCTGGTCACAAGAGGGAAATTTATGTGCAATTGGTAGTCAATCCTGCATTGTGAGAAGTCGAGAACCTGGAACGCATTCTCCTCCTCAGCGTCTTGTTGAAGCTCCCGAAGGATCATCAACTAATTAGTAGATTTAGATGTGACTGCCGTTATATAGTTTCCCGGTACATCGTGGGGTTCCGTTTTCCTTTAGGTTGTTTCCCGCGTTCATCACTGATGTCGTAATCAACTGCAACTTCTGCAGTCGTGAGAACCTGTCCATTTTTCTCATATCTGTTTGGGTCTATTGCTAATGCTCCAATGACCCGACCCGTGTAAAGAGGTGTTTCTGAATTCTCTTCGTCAAGTTCAATATCGCCTTTTTCAATACTTTCGATAATGAACTCTGTTAGAACTTGACTTGGCCAGAGTCCGATAACACATAATCCGTCTTCTTTTCCTTCAATTGCGAAATCTCTTGTTAATCTATCAGTTCCCATTTTAGCGATCCCGTAGCTAGCGCTTAATGCGTAACGTTCTGACCCGCTTGAAGAGATATTGACCATAAAACGAATGGAATCTTCTTGTTCCATCATTAACCTAGCCGCATGAACACTTGCTATGTACGCTGAACGGAGTCCGATACCGACCTGATCATCCCAAATTTGTATTGGGTGTTCCCAGAATTTTCCTCCCCAAACTGGTGGATTAGGGATTTTGAAGGCATTATTCACGTGGATATCAAGACGTCCTTCCGATTCACGTATCTTTTCAAATAAGTTTTGTATTTCATCATCCTTCCCAAGGTCAACTTCAATTGGGATACCTTTACCGCCTACTTCGTTAACTAAAGAAGCAGTTGCGTCAATGGTTAACGGTCCAGTTCCTGTAGATCGTCCAGTTATATAAACAGTTGCTCCTAATTCACCTAAGCCAACTGCTATTCCTCTTCCTATTCCGCGGCTAGATCCTGTAACAACAGCGACCTTTCCTAAAAGTGGTTTTTTGTTCATCAAGACTCCGTAACTAACCGATGCTTCGAAGATCAACTACAAAGACAAGGGTTTCATTACTGCCGATAACCCCACCAGCTCCTTGTTCTCCGTACGCTTTACCTGGCGGGATAGTCAACATTCTTCTTCCGCCAACACGCATTCCTAGACATCCTTCATCCCATCCTTTAATGACTTGTCCGATCCCTACTGTAAAGGTAAAAACTTCATCTCTAGACCAAGAAGAATCAAATTCAACTCCATTGGACCATGATGTTCCTACGTAGTCCACGCTGATGAGTTGGCCTGATGTGCATTCGTTCCCTTCTCCATCAACCTGGTCTTCAATTACAAGTTCTTCAGGTGGGTCAGTTGAAGGAATTTGAATAACTGGTTTTTCGTAAATATCCACGCAATCTCCTATTTAAAATTGAGTTCAGATTTTTTGCAAAAGCGAAAGGTTCTCCGACGGCATTGATCATAATCTAATCAATTATTTTCTTGATGGATCTTCGGTCCATTCTTTCTAAAAGAAAGTTCCTTCGCTCTCCTAATTCTTTCCAAGTGAGAGTGGAAACATTCTCTCGTAACCCAGCTACCCGCCTAAATGTCATATCAGTAACATCTTCAGCACCTAAAGAGAAACCAATTTCAGTAGCTA
>Ga0315326_10001502_pt1 | contig 12118 bp, 9 predicted proteins | sample M180m32315metaG_FD_203457 | JGI IMG/M metagenome (GOLD analysis project Ga0315326, IMG submission 203457) | Ammonia-oxidizing marine archaeal communities from Monterey Bay, California, United States - M1 80m 32315 | ecosystem: Environmental > Aquatic > Marine > Coastal | place: USA: California... | reverse complement strand
GTCGTCGATTCCGAGTCGATGTCTACATTGCCCGATCCGCGCGCCTACAAGCCACCACCGCAACAGCCCGAGCCGAAGGTGCAAGAATTCGAAACCGAGTGGTTCGTTGCTGAAGGGGAAGAGGAAGAAGCACTTCCTGAACCAGAGTTCGAAGAAGTCGAGACTGAGGTCCAGCCCACAGCCCCTCAAATTCACATCCCTGCGATTCCGACAAGTCCTCCTGCTGTACCTCCACAGGCGATTAGCGTCCCCGCTCCTGCTCCGATACCTGTACAGATTCCGGTTTCCTTAGGCCCAACTTGGGAGCCTGATGAGCCATTCAACCCAATCGTATTGCAAACACTGACCGAGGCCGAGAGAATGATAGTCGAGGCATCTTCCATGCGCGAAGTATCTCCTTCCGATGATGAATTACAAGCTCGCCTAGAGGTTGGGCGTTCGCGTCTTTCGCAAATCTACAATGGAATGCGACGCAAAGGCTTGCTCTCAGTCCGCAAACAAGGTCGCACGCGATACTTCAAACTCAGTGAGGCTGCAGATCAGCACCTGCGCGGAGCGCCTCAGGGGGTTGTATGATGTCAGATGATGGAGCGACGGTCACCCGAGAAAAGGTCGAGCAGTACCTCGCTTTGACCGCCGAGGCGAGGGCGAAGGCTACGCCGATGGCCCAGACGGATGAGGATTCAGCCCGCCTGACTTCGATGATGAGAATGTGTGATGATTACCAGGCTGATGCCAAGCACTTCCTAGAACAAGGTGACTTGGTTCGTGCTTTTGGGGCAATCAATTACGCCCATGCTTGGATTGATGCTGCGGTCAGAATTGGTTTGATGAATGGTCACGATGATGATCGATTGTTCACTCTTCCATAAATTAATGAAGAAATTCAACTAAGGGATAGTTGTGAGAATCCTGCTTAAACACATGATTCTATGAACAATTGAAATATAACTGTGGTGTGAGCGACTTGTGGCTGCACCATTCACAAATATGTTCAAGGCAAACGTTTCACTTATGCAGATTGTTTCCCATGAATGGGAACGCGTGTTTGGTGAGGTGTACAAATCCATCATCGGCGCCAATCAACAGCGCCGTTATCTCCGTTGGACTCATGCTGACGGGATGATGGTTTTCGACCCAGATTCAAGAACATGGATTAAGGGGTCCGAGCAGATTGGAGAGATGTTCGGTGATGAACTAGCAGAAGCTGTAAGTCACCTTCCATTGCAATTATTGCAATGGTATGTTGGAGGCGAGGCTACACCAGAGGGCATGAGTTCGGGTGGATATCAGCATCCATCTATTCTTCACTTGGAAGATTTTCACCCATATCTGAGAGAGGAACCAAATCCCCATCCCCATCGAGATGATATTATCTGGTGGCTGCGCCAAGCAGCACGAATGGACAACGCATCCCAAGAGATTCACGAACGTACAGTCATTCTCGGAAATACCTCTGCTTACCATCCTCAAGAGTTAGAAAAGGAACTCCCCACTATCGATTTGGACAATCCTACAATCAAGACTCTGAAGGCAGTCTTCAACCAAACAGTGAAGAAATTCAAATTGAGCGGTAACCAGTATGAGAATTCCGATCGAATCCTCCAAGCAGCTTTGGGCTTGTCTGTTATGGAAGCGGAATTGGCCTTTTCAGAGGCGATTGCAGCCACTGGACAATTAACAGAAAACGAGATTCCTTTGATCAATGCTTCAAAGAAGCAGATCATTGACCGTAATGGAATTCTCGAATATTTCGAACCTGGTGAATCTGAAAAGGTCTGTGGGCTTGATCTCATGGAAGAGTGGTTCCGCAAACGCCGAAGCCTGTTTGATTCAGATGTGGCCGCAAAACTGGCCTATCAGGCTCCAAAGGGCGCACTACTGCTTGGTGTTCCTGGTTGTGGAAAGAGTTTGACCGCCAAGGAGGTCTCAAGATGGTGGGGCTTCCCCTTACTTCGCTTCGACATCGGTAAAGCCTTCGGCAGTTTGCAAGGTGAAAGTGAACGCAACATTCGCTCTGCCCTCAAGGTTGCAGAAACGGTTTCCCCGTGTATCCTATGGATTGATGAGATTGAAAAGAGCATTCAAGGTTCGGAATCATCTGGCCAAACCGACGGTGGCACCTCCGCTCGTGTGTTTGGTCACTTCTTGACTTGGATGCAAGAAAAGACCGCTCCCGTATTCGTTCTGGCCACAGCCAACAAGGTCTCCATGCTCCCTCCTGAAATGCTTCGGAAAGGACGTTTCGATGAGATATTCTTCGTAGACTTACCAACAAAGACTGCCAGAGCGACAATCTTTGAGGAGAACATCTCAAAAAGAGCCGAGAAAAACTCTAGTTTCAAAATTAAAAATTTCGATATCGCTGCCCTCGCAAAACACACCAACGGCTTTTCAGGCGCTGAAATTTATCAAATCGTCAAGGATGCTACCCTCGAAGTTGTGGATAGCGATGGCAAGTCGACGGGAGACGTAGAACAAGCACACATGCTAAAACTCATTTATGAAACCGTCCCCCTCTCCCAAACGATGCCTGATCAAATCAAGGATCTACGTAAATTCGGAAAGACACGCTGTCGCCTTGCCGCCAGTGAATCCCCTGAAGAACTGCCAAAGGAATGGAAGCAGAAGAAAATTGCCAAACTCAAGACTGAGGCCAAGAGTATATATCTTGAAGAATGAGAATCGAGCTGAGCGAGTTGTCGGTATCTTCATCACCCCAGAATCGCAGTTTTTTCAATCGCGTTTGGCGGAAATTGCATTTTGGCCATTTGAAAGCAAAGAAAGGTCAAATCAACAGCATGATGACTGCATATTCTCAAGGACTCAGACCCTATGGGGACCACCTTTGGAATGGTATTTCCGCTCGCAGAAACCGCAACCAGAAAACAAAATTTAGTTGGACTTCGGTCGAACCCTCTTCAATTCCCCGTATGGTTGATTTGCAGGCAATGGTGTGGAACATTCGATTTGAGCGACAGGCACGAATTCAACAATATTGCATTGATTGGCCATTGAGCGCATCTCAAAAAAGTGCAACTTTGTATGATCGTGATTCCAAGCAATATTTTGAGGTCCGTTGCCATCAAGACGAAGACGGATTGACAATTATCGACAGTGAAGAGAATCTAGTTCTACGCATTTCGTTATTGTTAGAAGGCCTCCCAGTTTCCATTCAATCGCAATCTGTTATGGACCACAATCCAATCATTGCATGGAATGGTACAGAGTGTCAAATGTTTGATGTGAATGCCATTCCCAAAACGGAATTTGTAGAGGCCACATTGTCGCTTTCATCATCTGAAAAACCAACTGAAGACAATTGGCAGATGGATGGCCAACCATTCACCCCCATTTCGATTACACAATGGAAACCAAAGTCCAGCCATTCTCTTTACAATGGTTCCAATCTCATTGTTGATGAATGGATGGGTGGCAGTCGTGTACTTACAGATACCCACATTGGTGAAGATTCCGTGATTCTGAAAACAGAACAAGGCCACCCAATCCAAGCTACAACTGTTGAACAGGAGGGTTTCTGGGTCCGACTTGAAGCCAATTTGAGCGGCGATGAAATGTACAACCCCCTCGATGAAGTCTTCACGAACTTTGAGATTAAATCCCTCCGAGATGGTAGAGGGGAGATTCGTATTCTTAGGAAACGCGGAGATTTACGGATGGTTTCTCTGTCCCAACTTCCAGAGGGAAGAACCCTCGATCTGAATGTCCGAATCAGCGATTTGCGCATCCAACACAAAGCCTGTCAGCGTTTGAGAAATGCACCGCTTGCCCACCACATCCCGCTGATGCGACTTGTCACACGTGTTGACAAGAAATGGGATGCTTGGCCAGATTGTAAACCCTCCAACATCAAGATTGACAAATGGTACACGCGTGTCGGCGGCGAAGGCGAAGGCTCTGATGATCAGCGCAACTTTGTTCGCAAAGCGATGGCCTCTCCAGATTTCGCATTCTTGGAAGGCCCCCCTGGTTCAGGTAAGACTGAGACGATCGGTGAATTGATTCTCCAAATTTTAGCCGCAAATCCTGAATCAAAAATCCTACTATGTGGTTCAACTCAAGCCTCTATTGACAACGTGTTGTCCCGGTTCAGTGAGCATGAGCTGATTCAAGCACTTCGAGTTGTCAACAGCAAACGATGGAAATCATCTCCCGACGACCATCATCAGATGGTGTATGATCATTCAATCCACCGACTTGTCGAACCCGAACAAGTTCAAGAATTGAAACAATCATTGGGGTCTTATGGAGAAGATCTGTCTGATGCCGACTTATCCACCATGGTCCTGAACCGTTCAAACTTGGTTGCTGCAACCATTGAAGGTGTCGCCAATCACCCAAGTATCAAGAATGCTTTGAATGATGAATTCACTCCTCCAAAAGCTGTGTTTGACTATCTCATCATCGATGAAGCATCGAAAACCACCTTCACCCAGTTCCTCGTCCCCGCAATCTTCTGCCGCAAGTGGGTCTTGGTTGGAGATGTTGCACAGTTGCCTCCGTTCTCCAACGACAAGGACATTTCAGGCATTCTCAATCGCTTGGAAGAAGAAAGTGGTGATGCCCTGCGTAGAGCTTGCCAAATCATTGCACAGGTAGAGGACGATCCGTTTCTCCAGAAGCATCCCCGAATCTTCATCGAAGATGGCCGCGTCATCGAAGAACTCCTCCTTGAGTTATCAGCGCGCTCTGACTTAGGAGAGAAACTGGATGTGAAGTGGGGTTTGGTAGGCAATGCATCGAAGAACATCCTTGAAGAAAAACTTGTTTTCATCAATTCACAAGCTCTTTCAATCATCAATGAAGATGCGATCGGCACGGCCCGCCTTCGATTGACTGGCTGCGATGTCGTCATCATTGAACGGGACACATTCGATGATCATTTGTTCACTCTCGTGGCCCCAACAACACACCTTCATCCAACCATGGTCGGCAAAGAATCATTTTTCGATGATTCAGAATCTCTTGCCTTCAAGTTCCATATGCCGCCCTCTCGATTCATGCGACGGATCAAGATGATTCAAAGGATGAAGCGTGAGTCATTCGAACATACGAGCGGGGTCTTCAAGACCCGACGCGGCTTGGTTCGTTCAGATACCGACACTTGGGGGAGGAGAATAGCGTGGAGGTTGCAGCGTATTTACGAATTACAGACATCCAAGAATGTTCAACTTCGAGAGAAATATTTCCGTGAAGTCACGGCTTTACTTCCTCGCCAATCCAGCGATTGCAGCGAGTGCAAAGGTCTAGGTATTTGGGAGGATAGAAGGACTGAAGAGGAACACGAATGTTCAGCATGTAGAGGAAATGGGCAGTCTCCTCGATGGGCACGTTCAGTCGAAGAAATACGCAATTTCAGTCTTCCTTCAATTCTTGAGTCACTTCAGTACGGATATGCTGGTCGAGATGCTGCAGCCGAACTATCATTGGCACCACGTTTCCCAAACACTCTAAGCAATGGATTCTCAGATCACTCAAAGTCGACACGATTCCAATCGATTCCATATCAGCACAGGATGCACCCTTCCATTTCCGCATTCCCTCGAGACAATTTCTATTCTGAAGATTCAGAAGGTTCGAAACTACGAGATGCAATGACTACCTTGTCTCGAAGAGATGATTTTTCCTTGATTCAAGGTGAAAAACGACGGCTTTGGTTCGATGTCAAATCGGAATGGAAATTTGGTGCCAACAAACCTGAGGTCAAGCAGGTCAAATCATTGCTCGTTGATACAATTTCTTGGTTTGAGAAAGGGACCATGGATGAATCTTCATTGGCCATTCTTACACCGTTCAACAATCAATCAGATGCCTTGCGCGAGATGATGGATGGCGTTCTCAAGAGCCATGGAGGGAAGGGCATGAGGGGTACGCGTGGAATACTCAGATTTGGTGATCGAAGATTGACACTGTTCTGCTCGACGGTTGACAAATTCCAAGGTCAAGAGGCAGAAGTCGTGATTCTCAGTTTGCGAACCGTTGGCCGGATTGGCAAGTTCGACAGCCCCAACCGCGTCAATGTTGCACTCACTCGGGCTCGCGAATGTCTCCTGATTGTGGGTCACCACAAAACATATCTTCAGTCCTCCCAAAGGTCCGACAGGGTGGACCGAATGCTCCAATCACTGGCTAAGGAAACATCCCTTGGGGTATCCACTTCAGGTCAATGGAGGGTTGCCTGATGAAGTGTCGATTGGTGCAAGAATATGATCTCAACGTGTTTGACATCAACATCCCGATGAAGAAAACAAGCCTTCGTCACGATTTCCGCCTGATTTGCAGGATTGCACGTGATGAGCACGATTCAAATGTCGATGAGGCCGGCCCGTCAATCCGTTCCAGAATGGGATTGACTGAACCACGCTGGATTCTCTTGTTAAACGAAGGCGAGAAAGAACATCGTCTCTGGAGCGGGAACCGACTGACTGAGAAAGGATTGAGGTGTGCAGAAGACGGCCTCATTCTCGAGAACGAGGACGGTGTCCATCGCTTCTGGGTGGTCGATGCACCGCAACCCATCGGCTTGCGAATATTGCATTGCGAAGCTTGGGAAGATCTAGAAATCAACAAGGATTCAACACCACCCAAAGAATCGGACACTGATTTCCTGAAGCGCCTTCGTCAACAGAACCTTCTGTACGATTCAATCGTGAATCCCAATCTGAAGGTTCAATATGATCCACCTCCTTGGTACAAGAGGATCATGAAGAGCTCGCCAACCGTATTGGAAAATAAGCACCACCGCTCTTCTGTGAAGGTCTCTGCTACCTATGAAACAGGTATGCACCACCTTCGATACACACTCTCTGGCAAGATAATGGGCATCTTCATGAAGAAAGGTGAGTTAGATTTGAATTCCAACCATGTCTCCACCATCAAATCTGGAGAAATTCGATTCGATCATGTCGAATTAGATACTAAGCAAGCTATGGATTCTGGAACTTTGACAAAGGAACTGGATACCCTGTTACAACCGCTTCTTGCAGAAGGTCAATCATGGGTACCCGAATCACAATCCATCACAACCACTCACGATGCGCTGAGGTCAGGAGAATCTCAAAGCATGCAGACTTCTCTTTCAATCACAAATCTCTCAGCGAGCAATCTCGATTCTTGGAAAAGATGTGAATTGGATGAGGTACTGTTGCGCCCTGTCAACATTGATGAAGCAAGGAAGTGGATTGCAGAGTTGTATTGGGCCGAAGATCGTGGCTACCAACCTTCCAATTCCGTGGAGTCCGCCCTGTCTGAAATGGTTGAGGCCTCGGCTTTCATCGATCTGAATCTTGATGACCTGATTGGTGTTCCCGCTTCAGATTGGCTCCCATCAAGTGAATTCGCCCCCTTGGGGTCATCATGGTTCTTCCGAGCCCTTCAAGATCATGGATGGGCATTGGAGGTGCAGTCGTGACCGAAATTATACCCGTGAAAATGTCCAGTATTGAGGATAGAAGTGCTGCAGAAGTCGAATTATGGGTGCCTCAATCCGTATCTAAATTCAACCCACAGAAGTCACTGATTATTTCCAACAAGGACCAACTCATCCCTCACTTAGCATCCCAGATTGACGCTGCCAAGGACCAGGTGTTCATCACTACAGGGATGATTGATGAAACCTTGGCAGATTCACTCACTGCGGCGATTTCCCGCGGTGTGCCCCTGTATATCCTCATTGAGAAAGGAGGTTTTTCCCAATCAGTTTCAGATTTACCTTCAAATGTTCTTGATGGGGCCCTCATCCGCTCTTATGATGGTACTCTACCATGCTCTCTACTCATCGACGCCGGCCCGAACAAGGGTTCTGGCAGCCTTCTTCGTTCCGCAACTCGCCTGAATCGCAGTTTGGATCAACCCGGCACCTCTTGGGCCATTTCCTTGAATCCATCTCAAACCTCGTCATTGGCTGCACAGATGATTGGCAAATTCTGGGATTCAAAAGTTGAATCTGAGAGCCGAAATACGATTCATGCCGACTCTCCACAACCTTTCTCCGGTGTTAGGCCCCCCCTTGACGCCTCAAACCTGCCTCCAAGTTGGTTCTATTCTGATTCCTTAACCCCGCCCGCCGACTTCCTCAAGGAGACGGCATTGTCGAAGGCTGGCATATCCTGTGGATTGACAGCCAAGGAAATTCGGAATGCTAAGACGGATCATGGCATTGAAACATTGGCTCTGACCTGTAGATCTCAACCTGAAGAAGTCCCTTCAACGGGCCGTCATCTAATCGGAAATTGTCTGATTAAGGCAATCCTAACCGAGGGTAATCAGGGAATCGTTTACGATTTGGTCGCAGATCATACTTCACTCGATTCCTTCTCCTCTGGTCTTCGACTCGATGAAGCCCAAACCTCTGATTTAATTCATAATCTTGAATCAATGAATGCTGTGAATTATGAATACAAGCCAAAGATTTCGCTTGGCGATTTAAACCCCAAAACAACCTACCTATCTAAAACAGGCCAGGAATCTAAACTCGTTGTAGAGGAAACGATTGATGCTGGCTCAAATCCCGTCGAAACATTGGATTCAGATTTACTCAACAGTTCCGAACCCCATCATTCTAATCGCCCGGACCACAATCCGTTGTCTCTGAAAATCAATTGGAAATGGGTGAACGTTCCACCATCTACCCCCACTGCAGCGAGCCCAAGCTCGGATGAAAATGCGTATTCAGACCCTATTACGACAGGACTGAAGGCAATCAAGCAATTGAGAAAATTTGCAGACCAACAAAAATTCAACCCCGAGGTTAAACGCATCGATAAACTTCCATCTGATGATGCCGTGAAAGCGATTCGAAATGCAACAGAATTGAAGGAATGGGTCGAGAATCTTCTCAAAATCCACGATGACATCCAGAAGAAGGTGGACAAGAAACGCGGAGGAGATGATCCAGATGCAATGGAGATTGCGCGGGGGGGCGCAACAATGGTCAAGGTGAATATTCCCGAAATCAATAAATTGCCTACCCATGATCGTCCCAAATCGGGTTTGCTTTTCTCACATGCAAAATCAATATACCTTGAGATTGCTGATTGGGACGATCTCAATCAGGGTAAGGCTGAGGCTGAAGAATACGGGGCGACTTTGGTTGCAAAGAAAAATTGGAATTAGTGAGTATATGGCAGAAGAGCGGATTGAGGTAATACAACATGACAATTGCTTGATTGAGATTGTAACGCACGGTTTCAAAGGCACTTGTTGCGATGAAATTCTGGAATTGTTAAAAAAACACATGCCTGACGAAGATTTCTCGAATGTAAAGTGGACGAGAGAGCATGATGAGCCTTCGACAAGGCGAACCGTTTCAAAATCGAAAAAACAAGTGAGGAGAGGATGAGATGAGTTTTTACTGGCAATGTAATAGTTCGGCAATTTGTTCCCTATTGGCTCTTGACGAAGCCCTACAACTCACCAACTCAGTTCAGTGGGCAAATCGACCCCAAGTGCTCGTAACCCTCGATGAACTTCGGATGGCTACTCAGAATGAAACAGGCAAGACTACACAGCAGAAGATTGAGGATGTAAAACGTCTGACCGCTCTTCTACTCGAATTATCTTCTTCTGCATCTCTTCCAACCCAAATATCTATTGTTCTAGAAGGGCGCAATATTTCATTGAACCGCAGGGGGAATCGATACATGAGTGGCAACATTTCAGTTAGTCGAAACACAGTAAATCAAATGCAACAGGTTGCAAAAGAAGCGATGAATGAATTGAGTGAAAAGTATCGTGAAGCGTTACAGGCCGCCAAAGTTCAAATTTCTCACCAAGAGGAACTTCTAGAAGGCTTCGCTGACGCACTCTCAGCAGAAGAACTCGAAGCAAAGCGGGCACAACTCAATGCTAACCGAAAAGCCCTATTGAAAGCGAATAACGAGGAATTAGTAAAGCAACAAGAACAGCTACGGGCTTTTGCGAAAGAGTTAGGTTGCGAAGTCAGGAAACCCGTTATTTTGAGCCGCAAGAAGAAATTGGTATTCGTTCGAAATAGATAGAGGGCGATTAACATGCATCTCAGAATTGCTTCAATCGAGGAACAAAGTTCAATCTATGGCCCAGGTCTTCGCTTCGTCATTTGGGTTCAAGGATGCACTCTAGCATGCAAAGGCTGCTGGAACACCAGCTTTTGGCCTAGAAAAGGCGGCCATAATCGGACAGTCGCATCACTCGTCGAGCAGATTGCCATGACAGAAGAGATTGAAGGAATCACAATCCTCGGTGGTGAACCACTAGAGCAGGCTGAAGCGGTTCACGAGTTGATTCAGCAGGTCAAGGAAGCGAACTTGAGCGTTTTTCTGTATTCAGGATTTGAGCAACACGAACTCAATGATATCCAAAAGGTCTGTGTCAACGCATCTGACATCGTTGTCCTCGGTCGGTACGTCGAAGATAAGCGCGATATGAATCTACGTTGGCGAGGCTCTTCAAACCAGATTCTGGAATTTCCTACTGAGCGATATCGTGGAATTCAGTTTGAGGAACGAGGGGAGTGTGAGGTGATTTTTGAGGAAGATGGGTCCATCCGTGTTCTTGGTTATCCTGATCCCGAATTGATTGCCTTCATCGAGTCAATGAATTGATCTTGTTCTCTCTGACACCGTGTTCCGCCCAGGTTTCCTCGGCAAGAGAGGCAAACTGGCACGCGCCTTAGATGCCGAAATCGAAGGGGATGCCTGATACAGTTTCAATTTCTGATTCCCACCCGATAAAAGAATTCATTAACTCTCGATTTGAAGTCACTTTATCCCACTCCTGAGGAGTGGGTGCCTTTACCAACCAAAACAAAAAAAATTGGAAAAGAAGGGGCGCTCCCGACACCGGAAAACGGTGTCCGAAGATGGGAGGACGCAGTCGCAACAATTGCCAGTGAGCAACGACTGCGGAAGGTGTGTTGACGAGGATTAGAGGCGCTGTCAGACCTGGGGAGAAGTTAGTATTACATTCTGCAGGATATCCTGCGAATAGAGACCCAACGGCTGGAGGAGAAGACAAATCACCCCGACAGAGAAATGCCGAAAGACGACCTGAATTCCATCTGGCATGGGCAGTAAGGCGTAATAGAAGACAGTAAATCCGTGGATGGCGAGAAACAGTTGCTCGTGGGGTCCCTTATGGGGGACTAGATCACGTGGCACGCTCCCGAAAGGGGGCCGAGTAGCATCCCATCATCCTGCTAGAGCCATAGAGCCAGAGAGCAGGGGTCAGTTGGACAAAGTTCCTCTTATGTGTGGCATGATGCTATCAAGACCTAGAGTCGTTTCGGCCCCGAAGCGGAAGACCAGAGATTCATTCGCAACGCACGCGCCCGCCTCTTTCATCTTTTGATAATGCCTTGTTGGAAACTTTTTAATTGCGTTTGAGCCTCGATGATTTTGATGAAGTGCTGCGACGTATGCGGTGATTGTTTCGATTCGATGAACCAACTACGTCAGCACCTTGACGGCAAATGCCATTGGGAGTGTTCATGCGAAGACACATTCTGTTCAGACATAGCGTTGCGAGCACACCAACAAGATACAGGACATGACTGAACCTTGATTCAATCGTTTTTCAAATGAATTCAAGGGCCTCTGCACAAACCCACTGATTCAATTCAACCAACCAAACGAAGCGAAGGTCCGCTTGTCACTTCGATATACGAGCCACCTGAACTAACCAATCTCTCCTTCAATCGCCTGTCAACAGTCAAGACTGGCCAACCTGATTCAACTGAAAGCTCAACCAACATATCGTCAGTATGTTTCATCCCTTCAATATCCGACATCTTCTCAGATCTCTGCTCAAGCAAATCTAGTAGTAGACCGCCACGCGTCTGCGACAATTTCTGTAATTCAGCAGCTACTGAATCAAGCAACAACAATCTAGGGGCTCCAGCAACTGAAGCCATTGCAACGTCAAGATTCAATCTAGCATCGACCAATGCGACCCAGCCACAAGCGTCGATGAGGACGCTCGACATCACTTCACCCCGTGATGGTGCCATGACCAATTAGACGCCAGCGCGTTCCGATGCGGCGTGAGAGTGTGATGCGGCTACCAGCCAGAGCGCAGATAGGAAGACGCAGGCGCAGTGTCGTCTTCTTGCCTTTGATTG
>Ga0315326_10001498_pt1 | contig 12129 bp, 21 predicted proteins | sample M180m32315metaG_FD_203457 | JGI IMG/M metagenome (GOLD analysis project Ga0315326, IMG submission 203457) | Ammonia-oxidizing marine archaeal communities from Monterey Bay, California, United States - M1 80m 32315 | ecosystem: Environmental > Aquatic > Marine > Coastal | place: USA: California... | reverse complement strand
TTAATGTGCCTTTCTTCGAGAGGAATGAAACAATTTAGTGATACCGACAAATTATTCCAAGGAAGTTCATATCCTAACAATGTACAATTTCGAAATGCTCTTTTTGCTTCAGCAGTTACTACACCGTGATCTTGATGTATATCAGTAGTAGTAGGAGTAAAGACTAAATCATAATTTATACTTCTGGAATGGTCATACAAAGCTTGTAAAATTTCTTGACGGTCTCTCGGGAAAAATCTAGTATGAAAATCTAATACTTCATGCGTAATTCCTAAAATTTTACCAGAGTTTGCAGCTTCTTCAACTAGGTTAGGATATCTTTCAGCTACAGCACTAAAATATATGACATGAACGTCCCATCCTTCTTCCACTAATTTTGCAATAGTTCCTCCACACCCTAACTCAGCATCATCTGTATGGGGACTAAGAACCAAAGCTTTCTTTTCTTTATCGTTTGTTAATTTTGAGCTTACAGTATTTCTTAACAGATCACTGATATTTTGCTTATTTTCTTTGGCTTCATTCTTGAAAGCTTTCCAATTCTCAGAAAATTCTTCGGTTATCGTGAATAGATATTGCTCTGGTTTTTTACCTTTCTTCCACACCATTAGTTATATATGTTTAAATAAATGGTTATATAACCTTTCTTATGGTTAATTATGGAAGAAATTAAAATAGAAAACTTTGAAGGCGTTTATGAGCCTGCTGAAGATTCTTGGATGATGTGTAATTATCTTCCAAATGAGTTAGGCTCAGTATTAGAAATAGGATGTGGTTCTGGAATAATATCTATACATTTGGCTAAAAAAGGAAATATCGTAACATCTGTAGATATTAATCCTAAAGCTGTAAAAGCAACTAAATTCAATGCAAAACAAAATCAAGTAAACGTCGAAGTATTGGACGGTAAAATGTTTGAACAAGTACAAGGCCGTAAGTTTGATTCAATTATTTGCAACCCTCCTTATTTGCCTCCAACTGATGATTATAACGATCCTGAATTGGCTTTAGCAGTTGAAGGAGGCCCCACAGGTTCAGAATTCACGATTGATTTCCTATCTAAAGCAGCCGATTATCTCAATACTGGCGGAAATATTTATCTTATAATTTCAAGTAAGATGGAAAATTTTAATGTAAGTTGGAAAAGAGAGGTCCTTCATAGAGAAAAGTTTTTCTTTGAAAGATTAACGCTTGAAAGATTCTGGAAATAAAAATTAACGTATATTTTCAACATTTGATGCGCCGTCAACTATTCCCGAATTTGAGACAATTTTCAAAACACGCATAATAATCTGGCCAAATGGCAACGATAACCCAGAATAGATTAAAATCCAATGAGGTAGAATCCATAAATCATCGTCTAAACTATAGTTAGGTTCCCAAGGTAAAGACATTACTTGTAAATCCAGCCCATTCACGAAAATGCGCAACCACATGATAATAGGAATGGCTATCAACATCGTAAAAGCCATTGGTTTCATCTGATTAGACATCATTTCACTCTGTAACATCATTATTTGAGGCTGCATTGCAAAAAGTTTCTTCATTTTTGCCTCATTGCCGCTTTGTCTTGCTTCACCCATTTCTTTGTTATAAGCTCCCATTTTAGTTTGAATTTCAGCCATTTTTTCCCAGTCGATAATGAAATGTCGAATAATTGTAGTAAAAGAAATCATAACAATTCCTGCAAACAGAAATGTAAGTACAGGGTATTGGTAATCAAATGTTATTCTAGGTTCTAAAACAGTTCCTGCAGATTCTCCCATAAAATCTCTTAAATCTGGATTGATAATAATCCAGAGCATGAATGCCATAGTTAGAAAAGTCCCTCCGATAGCAGGAGGTTGTAATTCTTCTTCAGGAGTTTGCTCTTCTTCAGTCATCAATAATAATTACCTATTTGTTTCCTAGAATTTTTTTAAATTCTTTTACAGCAACATCTATTTTATCATCATTATTAGGAACAAACCCTACTGTTGCCCCAGTCATAAATGCTGCAGCAATAGCATACTCTCGATTAATCCTTTGATGCAATCCAATATCGTCTGAATCTCTAATTCTTGAAGTATCTTTAGATCTTCTATTCTCTATTTCTTCTGGTAGAGCCTCAACAAGCACGATTGAGTTAGGCATAATTGCCTTAACAGTCCATTCAGGAAGCCCCGGTAAGTATCCTGACGGTGTAAGTATAGATGCGTGCGTATCAACAATCACATTGTCCATTTGACCTATTTTCTCACCAGCTTGTTTTTGCAGCCTTTTTTGAACATCAACAGGTAATTTTCTTAAGTCATCTCTACTTGAAACTCCTTCTTTCTTTCCCTCTTCAAACATAGTAGTTCCAAAATTTACAATATTGTAACCAAAATCTTTAGCAGAACTCATTACGGTACTTTTTCCCACGCCGGGAACTCCAGTTACAATAACAATACTCATACTAAGGCCCCAACCGGTTAGGTTTTTTTAAATTATCTGGAAGTTTACTGAATACAGCAGGACATCCTTTGGCTAAATGCCAAGCAGGAACGTCTTTGGTGACAACTGCACCTCCTGCAATGAATGCTCCTTCTCCAATAGTTAAGCCAGGCATTATTGTTGCGTTAGAGCCGATAGAGACATCATCTTCGATAGTGATAGGATCACAATGGTATTCAGTTCTCAAAGGGAGCTTATCATTCGTAAGAGAAGCGTTTGGACCAAGAAAAACCCGATTTCCAATTACAGTTCCAGTAGGTATGTAAGCTCCAGTTTGAAAACTACAATAATTTCCGATTACACAATCATTGTCTACTACGACATTAGTGCCAATTAGACATCCATCTCCTATAGAAGTATTTTCACGAACAAGAAAATTATGCCCAGTTCTAGTTTTTTTACCTAATTTAGCAGTAGAATACACCGAACCTGGACGTATAGTAGAGTTATCTCCTATTTCACATCCAGCGATTTCTTTGGATTCTTTTTCTAGTTCTTTTGAATGAGGATAACCAATTAACGCATCTGAATCAATAAAACAATCTTTTCCAATAACAGATCCGCCGTAAATTGGCATTAGTCCTCGCCGAAGAAACTTCGAAGAACAGGATGCATTTCCATCATTTGTTCTTTTCCAATCTGTTCATACATACGAATCATAATTCCGACAGTAAGTAATACACCAGTACCCGAAGATTGTCCCACAGTCCCAATCATATCTGCGCCAGCTGCTAAAAATCCTACCATTGCTCCACTAAAAACAGTGACAGTAGGAATGTATCTTTCCAAAACTTTTTCAACAATACGAGGATCTCTACGGAATCCAGGAATTTGCATACCAGATCCTTGTATCTGTTTAGCTACAGCTTCAGGCCCCATATTAGTTGTTTCAATCCAAAACTTAGCAAATATAATAGATCCAAATACCATAATAGACATGTAAATTATAATGTGAGCAACGAGTTGCCATGGCTCATGATCTCCCATGTAGGCGCCGTATTTGTCAGGACTTACCAAGGGCAAGAACCAGTCTTGAAGGCCAGCTAACCTATTCACATAGTAAGCTAACCCCATTGTAGGCATAGGATTACTTCCATCAGTCACATCAAATGCCCCTAATCTCCAATTATGGCCTAAAATTGGCCACTTTGACATGGTAGGATGCGACCAGAATAATAATGCAAACATATTCACGTTAGCTAATAATGCAGCCATTAAAATTACAGGAATGTTACTTGCATAAATTAATCTAATAGGATATCTTCCTCTTGCACCTCTCACTTTTCCATGAGCTAGAGGTAATTCAATTCTTGAAGATTCGACATAAACCACAATTAAAAATACAATAAAGGTTCCAATAAGCGCAACTAACGGATTAGGAGGGGCCAGAAGAATTGCTTCATAACCTCCACCACTTAGATCGGTAGTAGATGAATTTTTGATATACCATAAAATCATAGGAAGAGTTCCAGAAGGTGTTTCGGTACCACTTCCAGGAGCAGGTTCCCAGTTTAGCGTTCCAGTAAATATTGCTTGAGAAACACCTGCAGCAATAAATAATGAAATACCAGATCCAATACCCCATTTAGATACACTTTCATCCATTAAGAATACAAGGTATGAACCAACTGCCAATTGAGTAATAATAGTCATTCTAGCCCAGCTAAGGCCAACTTCAGCTACAAGGCTAGAGCTAGGCTCTAAGAATCCAAAAACCTGAGGTACGGATTCAACAATAATCATTACTATGACTAATACTTTTTGAGTTCCTTGATATATTTCCTTATCGCGAGGATCTTGTAAATTCAAATTAATAATTTTTGCACCGGTGAACAATTGCATGATGATGCTTCCTGTAACAATAGGTCCGATACCCAAGTGCATCAAACTTCCACTTGCACCAGCTAAAATTGCCCGATACTGACTGAATAAATCAATTGTTTCCCCACCAAGCCCATACAAAGCTACGTTTGTCATAGCAAAATAAACAATAAGAATTGCTAAAGTCCATGTCATTTTTGTTCTAAAATGAACATGCCCTTCTGGTTTTTGTACAGTAGGCATTCTTCCAATAATTGGTTTTAGTCCGTGTAGTTTAGATCCTTCACCAGAATAAGAAGCTCCCATATAGACAAGCCAAGTGATTCCAATAGTTCCAATACCCATGAGGGTAGCGCTTACACTTTCAGGAGATTTCCAGTTGTACCATAATGCGTACAGGAATATCATAGATAAACAAGGCATGATTGCCTGTGCGGGATTTCTAGGTATATTCTCTTCAGCCATTTACGATCTCTCCACCAGCCGCCTCAACTTTTTCCACGGCCTTCGCAGAGGCAGCACTTATTGTAATATTATAAGCCTGACTAGGTACACCAGTACCCAATAATTTATCATATCCCATCTTTTTCAAATCAATAGAGATTGTTTTTCCTTTCTTAGATGCATTACCTTGTTCAATCCATTCAGAAGCATTTTCTTCAATGACTTTCAAGTTAATAGCATTATTTGCCATAACGACGGTTTGAGGCCTTTTGAAACCATGAGCACCCCATACACGACCAACGCGTTCGTACATGATACGTTTTGTTTTATGACAACCAGCATTTCCACGTCCGCCTCTTAATCCAGCACCCCGACCTTTCTTGTGCCCTCTACCTCGGGTTCTGCTTCCAGTTTTCAATGCTTTACGCCGTGGCATATTGCATCCTCCTTAGTAAATTATTAATCTTTTCAGCCCTATACCCTAAAGCTCCACCTACTTTGAAGCTGCGCTTTATTCCTTCATAACCTTTCCTAGGAGGGTGTAATCTGAATAGCGGTTTCAAACCAGGAACATCTCTCATTACAGTTTTCCCTTCAGTCAGACTTTTTGCTAAAGCTTTCATGGTTTTGAAAGAAGTTTCTTTTAAATGTTCTTTAGAAAAAGCAGTATTTCCACTACTTTTACCTGAACTCTCTAATAAAAGTTCAGTTGTTTCAGAATCTATTTCTCCCCAAGTTACGTAATCTTTAATGATATTGAGCATTCCAGTATATGTTTCATTTTCAGGAATAATAACACAGTGGTTAACTCTATTCAATTTCATTAATTTCATAGTTTCTTTAATCTTAGGATTAACATTAACAGAACCCCTAACTCGAATTACTGCCCAGCTCATTCTTGTTTAACTCCCTTTATCATGTTATGAAATTCTTTTTGACCTGGTAATAATTTTGTAGATCTTGTTTTTTCTAATGCTTTGAACATTGCACTAGCGAAATTGTAAATAGTTTGAGTTTGCCCTCTTGTAAAAGACCATGCGTCTTCAACACCAGCCAGTTTTAGCATAATTTGGCCAACTTGGTTAGTCACCAATCCAACACCAGGTGGAGCTGGTTTGATTCGAACTCGAGTAGATCCAGTTCTTCCTGCAACTTCAAAAGGCAAAGAATTTGGAACAGCCGTAGAACATTCCCATGATCCACTTCCTCGGCGAACTTCAATAATATTTAGTTTTGCCCGATCAAGAGCTTTTGTTATTGTAGGCCTGACTAATTTTCCGGAAACACGCCCAAGTCCAACAACACCATCGCCATTTCCAACAATAGTAGTTACTGCAAAACGAACTCTTCTACCTGAGTCAGACATTTTCTGAACCATGTGTATGTCAATTACTTCTTCCATTAAGTCAGTTATGAGTAAATCAACAATTGGAGCCTCTCTTAGAGGCAAACCAGTTGCAAGAGCATCATGAATAGTAGTAATTTCGCCAGAAACAACTTTACGACCTAGCTCAGTTTTTGGAATCCATTTAGAGATTCTTTCTTCAGCAGCTTTTCTACGCTGTTGAGCAGGAGACAATGGAGGTCCTCTTTTTTGTCTATTATCTTTTTGAGGCCCTTTGCCTTTATATCTAGAATTACTATTTCCTTTATATCCAGAATTAGTTTTTTTATCTTCAGTTTTCTTTACAGCTTCGCTCATTTCTTACCATCCATTTTTTTTGAAACTTTATCAAAATCTTTAACAACCTTTTCAGAAATATGACTTCCATTAATTCGATCTTCTGAAGGGTATGAACTTTCAGAATGCGGAATTTCTAAACCGCCATCTACAAGTCCTTTTAACACAGCAAAAGCACGATTTCCTGAAATAGGAGTTATCCTTCCGATATCTAAAACGGCAGAGGAGACTCCAGCCTTAACTGCATTTTTAGCAGCTAATTTTCCAGATAAATAAGAAGCAGGAACATTAGTCTTAGAATTCTTCCATCCCATTTTTTCTAAATCTGAAGATGAAGCAGCAGCCAAAACACGATCGCCCTTTCCTTCAAAATTAGTTATCTGAATCATAACCTTAGAATTAGTAAATCTTACTACGGCCCTAGGCAGTCCAGATTTCAGTAACGCTAATCTTTTACGATAGTTAGTTACCCCTTTTCTTCTACGAGAGAAGTGCATTCTTTTTGGCATTATTTTTTATCTCCTAATTTTATTCCATCTATTTCCATATTATATCTTAAATGGTTTCTTGAATTGTAAACGCCACCTTTTGCACGGCGGTAGTATAGCCTGTATTGAGAAGAATCAATGACTTTCCCTTCTCTCAAAGTAGTTAATTCTTTACGTAATGCACGCACTTTAGTCATCCAAGATTCTTTCTTTGGAGTTCTTGCCCCTCCATGTCCTTTCCTTGAACCATGTCCCTTACGACGTCCCTTTGAACGTTGTACAGCCATAGCCTTCGCTCGCCCTCTAGAAATTCCTTTCTTTTGATGCTTACGTATAAATTTTTGAACAATAAGTAATCTTACATCATCTCTTGTTACAGCTTCAGAGATACGCTCTTGGACTTCAGGACGGTCATCAATCCAAACGCGATTAACTCCGCATTTCAGAACAGTTGAAGCAACCCTTCTTTGATAAGATAAATTCATAGGTCTCTCCTGTTCAATACACGTATTTTCATCTCATCAGCTTTTTTGACAATCATTTCACGTTTTTTATCACCAACTTTGCTAGATATACGAATAGCTTGAACCTTAGGATCTATATTTTCTAAGTTACTTGGATTGTGAACTAAAATTTCTTCAAATCCAGAAGGATGCAATCCTCTAACGCTTGCAGGCCCTCTGAAACCAACCTGAACGACCGGAATTCTATACTTGAAATGTCTTCTCATTTTAGAGTGTATACCGCGAGGACGTCTCCATTTTTGTCCTAACCTCTTATATCTAAACCAGTTTTGCCTTCTAAAGTTAGGTCTCTTGTGTGACATACGGTTTCTTTTTGATAAATCAGTTTTCTGTTCTTTAGTCAAAACAGGTTTTTGTCTAGGTTTGTATTCTTCATCGCTCATTGTGCAGCTCCTTTAGAAACAACATAAATTCCATCTTGGAAAACTCGAATATCTCTTCCTTTTACAACAGTAGCTTGCTCTAAATTTGCAGCAGTTTGTCCAACATCTTCAACATTGTTCCCCTCAATAGTTACTTTATCGCCTTTTGCAATAACTTTAGCTTCACCGTGAATGTTAGATAGCCTAGTTGTTTTTTCTCCTAAAAAGTTTGCAACATGGACTACATTTCCTTTCACGCTAACTTTCATTGGAAAGTGAGCAAAAACAATTTTCATTTCATACAAGAATCCAGACGAAACACCCTGAGCCATATTCTTCAAGTGAGCTCTCCAAGTTCCGATTAAGGCTTTTTCTTTTCTCCTTAATTTTTTACCAATTAATTTAATGGTTCCATTGTCTTCAGATACGGCAATCAAAGGGTGCTTGAAAGTACGGCTTAAGTCTCCTCTAGATCCGGAAAGTTTTACATCATGATTATCCATAGAAACGGTAACTCCTTCAGGCAAGTCTACACTGTAAATTAATTCTTTAAGTAACATTAGTAAACATAAGCTAAGAGCTTCCCTCCAGTTGATGCGCCTTTAGCAGCGTCATTATTCATAACTCCAAAAGGAGTTGTAAGAATTAAAATACCAAAGTCTTTTGCAGGTAAATATCGAGCTTCGTGCCTTTCCATTTCTTTTAATTTAACTGAGAATCTAGGTTTAATTGCACCGCACCCATTAATTCTTCCATTCAAAGAAACATTGAAAACTCCACCTCTACCATTATCTTCATATTCATAACTATTTAGATATCCTTTTTCAGTTAATTGAGTTAGAACATCTCCAATTAACTTCGAAGCCGGAACAATGGCTGAGTTCTTGCCTACGTGGTCGGCATTTTTGATTATTATTAGCGCGTCAGATAGTGAATCGTGTCTCATTTTAAACCTCAATCATATTTTTTGAAACCAAGTTCGGTAGCTTTGTCTCTAAAGCATTGTCTACACAAATTTAGTCCATGTCTGCGTACAAGTCCGCGTTTTCTATCACATAGAACACATCCTTCAATGCGTCCACGATAAACTTCTCTGACCTTTATTTTCACGTCATCGATGTTCATACCTTGAATACCTCCAGGTTGAATTTTTCTTTCATAAATTCTTGACATTCTTCCGCATTAATGCGATGATTCTTGCCAACTCTATTATGTTTAATCTTTCTTCTAGCAACACGATATCCAGGACGCTCAAAAGCCACTGCGATATCTAAACCAAATATACCAATATCTGGATCATAACTTTCATTTTTATAACCAGTATAATCAGGAATTCCAAAACTTACTCCACCAGTTTTTGAGAAACAATACGCAGGAAGTCTATTTTCTCTTACCCAAAGTGATTCTTTCAAAAAGTTGATTGCATTTTCTCCTCTTAATGTCACTTTACATCCAATCGGCATTCCTAAGCGTATCCCTAAGTCGCGGTTAGTTGATTTAGATAAAGTTCGGACAGGTTTACATCCACTTAATTTAGTAAGTACAACTTCAGCCTTTCCTAATCTTTCACCAGCTTCTCCAACTCCTATATTTAGAACAACTTTTGCGATTTTCAGTTGCTTCATTGGATTCATACTTTAACCTCTGGAAGGGAAACCATTGATTTCTTTTCACCAACTATAAATGAATAAGGCCTAATTGTTTGGAAACCTTCATACATAACTAAGTTTGGCTTTGTACTTCTTGTTGTTTCTTCATCTTTTATTGTGGATATCATGCCTACGTGGCTTCCACCGATGATTAAGGATTGTGCACCTTTCTTAAATTTTAATACTTTCTTTATTTTCATACTAGGAAGTTCTAATTGTAAAACATCTCCAGTCTTAACTTTTTCTTTAGACAAAATGTTAGTACCATCATGTAAATTAATTTGCACGTGACCGCCTTTAACATTTCTTTTATTTTCTACTCTTGTAAGTTTCCATTTTGAATCAGCAGCTTTAATTGGAACAAATTCTATTCTTCCATGTTTATCAAGCATAGCTCTAACATGCATCTTAACCTTAGGAAGTGAAATTACATCCATTAATCCTACAGGAGATTTCGGTTTACGCACTACACGTTGATCAATCATTACCTCTCCATTGTTGAGGATAATTTTTGCTTCACGATTGTTATCGCAGACTTTCAGATAATCTCTTAAGATAGTTGAAATTGGCAATGCACCTTCCAAGGAGTGCTTTCCAGGCATAGGTTTGGTTGTCCATGTTCGTTCTTTTCTAGCTATATTCCAAGAACGAGGGGCAACTAATCTTTTTAGATGTCCACTACTCATTTTGAATCTCCTTGTAATCGTTCAATCAGGTCAGCTTTCTTTCCGCTAACAGGCAATTTCTTTTCTTTCAAAAGTTCTTTTAATTCCGATACAGACATTTTCGAATAGTCAATGTCTTCAGTTTTCGGCTCAGACGCATCTACTATAGTTTCTTCTTCCTCATCCGAACTTTCTTCAACTTTTGGTTCAGACGGTTCTACAGTTTCAGCTTCATACTCATCTTCTGCAGCTTCAAACTCAGATACTACTTCTTCAGTCCACTCTACAGAATCATTAATTCGATTTAATATTTTTCTTCTTCTTATATCTGACCAATCTGGATTAATTATAACTAAATTTGAGGCATCAATAGGCCTTTGTAGTTCAGTTCCATCAGATTTAAAGTAAGTGAATCCTTCCACATATACTTTTCTAGCCTTGCGATCAACTAATGACACCGCAGTGGCTGATTTTGACTTTCCTTCACCTCTGACAATCATAACACGGTCTCCTTTTTTGACCGGCATAGACCTAGGATATACAAATCCTCTAGATAGTTGTCTTTCTCTGAGACCTTTATCAATTGGTGAAGACATTTCACGATGTCTTCGATGATAAGGCGCCGTAAATCGGGCAAGTCTCTGTTTTCGTGGTTGTTTTGAACTCATTTAATCCTCATACTATTGTTGTAGCTGCAGCAGCTATACGCGGCCACCTTTCGGCAGCTTCTCTTGAAACAGGTCCCTTAATTCCAGAACCTTTAGTTTCACCTTGTTCATTTGTTAGAACAGCAGCATTATCTTCAAATTGAACCATAGTTCCGTCAGCCCTTCTGAAAGGTCTACGGCACCTCACGATAACAGCTCTAACAAGCTGTCTACGCATTTCAGGGTTCCCTTTTTTGACAGATGCAATTACCATATCACCAACACCTGCGGCAGGCGATCTTCGGTGTACACCTTTATAATTTAGAACAGTAACAATTTCCACAATTTTAGCCCCACTATTATCAACACAGTCAATACGGGCACCTTGAGGTAATCCTCTCATTTGTCTTCCTGCAACAGCCCTCATGGGTCTCTCCTTTCGATAACAACGAATGATTTAGTCTTAGATAGCGGCCTACATTCCATAACAGTTACAGCATCACCTTCGTTTGCTCCAACACTTGCTGGGCTGTGAGCGCTAATTTTAGATGAACTTCGCGCATATCTTTCATATTTAGAATCATACTTCATTTTGTTAATTTGCACGACAACAGTTTTTTGAGCTTTAGCTTTTACAACAATTCCACGTAGAACTTGTCCCCTTACAGGCAGTGTCCCAAAGAACGGATCATTAGAATCACCATCCCATGGATTGGCTGGAGCTTCAACGTCGACTCCTATATCTCGTGGCTTATCTTTACTCATGCTTTCACCTTTTTAATTCGGTCTTGTGACCTGTAAGCTATTTTATTTCCATTAAGTTCACCAGTTTTGAACATGAATTTGCCAGGGCGCTTACTGACCATTTTGGCTTTTCCATTAGAAAAAATAGTAATAGTCTCTCGAGTTTCATCGATGACTTTTCCTGCAATACCTTGTATGCTAGGGTCTGAATGTACAGAAACAGTCACTTCCTCACCCATGAATTCTCCTCTTCCATCCATTATTGTACCTCTACTGGAAATCCCATGTCTGTTAGAACTTCCTTAACTTTTTTTGTGTGATCTCCTTGCAATTCAATAATGCCACCTTTTGAAGTTCCACCGGTAGCACATTTAGTTTTGAGTTGTTTTGCTAAATCGCTAATATCTACACTTTTCCCAATGCCATCAACAATGGTAACTAACTTTCCATATCTGCGTTTTTCAATATTAACTTTAATTGATTGCTGTTCTCTAATTATCTCTTCCATTGCGAGTAATTCTTTAGGAAGTCCAGTTAGAGGATCAATATCTACCATCTAAGCTTCTTCCTCCAATTCAATTTCTCTCATAATAGTAGTTAATCGTGCAATTTGTTTTTTCAAAGCCCTC
>Ga0315326_10001497_pt1 | contig 12131 bp, 12 predicted proteins | sample M180m32315metaG_FD_203457 | JGI IMG/M metagenome (GOLD analysis project Ga0315326, IMG submission 203457) | Ammonia-oxidizing marine archaeal communities from Monterey Bay, California, United States - M1 80m 32315 | ecosystem: Environmental > Aquatic > Marine > Coastal | place: USA: California... | reverse complement strand
CATCTGCCCAAGCGATCCAACATTACTCGCCAAAAAATCCGATATCGTGCGAAATGTACTCTTCACGAAGCGGTGACCAAATATCGAGTGCAGTACAGCCATTCTCGGTCGCAACAACTCGGTGGGGGATATCTCCAGGAATGACGTAGTGATCCCCAGTTTGAAGTAGTTGCTCCGATCCGCCAACGTAGAACCACGCTGCCCCTTCGAGTACTCGACCACACTGTTCATGAGGGTGTGAATGCTCGGGAACTTCTGTATCAGGATCAATATCTATAATGCCCATCATAATCTTTTCACCCCACATAAGTCGGGCATGCACGCCAGGAAGAAGCTCGCGCTTCTCGACGTCAGTCTCAGTATAGAAGTATTTTTCTGGAAGCATTACACGCCCCTCAAATGCTGAAAAGACTTATCCGTGGGAACCTGTTTTGCGGCTAATAGCAGCCTCAGCAACCGGACTAATTACCTGTTCGATGTCGATGTTAAGAAGTGCAGGACCATCGTGATCGAACGCCCGTTTCATCGCACCTTCGAGATCTTCAGCCTTCGTAACGTGCTCGCCGTAAGCACCCAAACCCTGAGCCATAATGTCATAGCGTGTCGGTAGAAGATCAGTCCAAACCGGTCGACCGTATAGACCCTTCTGAATTTGCCAATCTATACCCCAAATCGAGTTGTTACCAATCATCATTTTCACCGGGAGATTGTGACGAACCATCGTATCGATCTCCATACCGTTAAAGCCAAAGGAACCATCACCGTTTCCAAGAACTACCTTACTATCGGGTAACGCAATTTGTGCACCAAGTGCGTAAGGAAGTGCCACACCGATCATGCCGAAGCTTGAAACATTGTGGAAGCGGTACGGCTTATCGCGCTTAATAGAAGCACGCAAGAAATGACAGTAGTCACCTCCGTCCCAAGTCACGTGGGTGTCATCGTCGATAAATTTCTTAAGAGTGTTCGAAACGTGCATTGGGTGCATGGGGTTTTGGACCTTGCCAAGTTCGATGAGACCTTCATGCCACTCGTCGAACAACGTTCGCAACCGTGTTACCCACTCAGTTCGTTCTGTCCAACTTCGATTTTCAGCGGCATCTGCCATTTGGGTAACCACCGAACCAACATCGCCAACAATTCCGACTGTGGCAGTTCGGGCGCGTGCCACTTGCGCAGGAGATGGATCGACAACAACAAATTTAACATCTACACCGAACGGTGGATTACCACCGAAACCATTCGTGTAGTCGAGTTTTTTACCTAGCATTAGTACTACGTCAGCATCACTGACATTCTTCACAGTAAGGTTCAACGGCTGATAGCCTAGACCCATCGAGTATTCGTGTGAATCTGGAATCAATGCTCGCGCCGAATCTTCTGAGAAGAACGGAATACGCAGAGTCTCGACGAGTCGCTCAACTTCAGACGGCAACGCCGTAGCACCGGCTGACGACCCTGCAAAAATTACAGGTCGCTCGGCAGAATTTAGAACATCAAGTGCTCGTTCGATCTGAGCAGGATCACCAAGAACGTTCAGTGGGGTTCCGTACTCGTTAGGTGCGTATCGAGCTACTTCAGCATCGTCGACTTCTGCCATCTGGAAATCGTGGGGAATCGTTAAGTGAACCGGTCCTTGTCGACCGCTCAAAGCGGTTCTAAATGCAAGCGCAACATATTCGGGAATTCTGGCAGCAGTAGGCACATCCCAAGCGCCTTTGGTGATATGTCGTGCAGCACCAATCTGATCGAACTCTTGCATCGCACCACGGCCCATGTTTGTAGATTCGGCAGATCCAGCAATGTTGATCAGCGGAGCCTCAGAGTGCATGGCATTAGCCAACGCAGGCAAGGCATTGGCGTGACCAGGGGTGGTCGAAAGCATAACTCCACCCTTTTTAAGAATCCTCGAATAGGAATCAGCGGCGTGCGCAGCACCTGACTCGTGTCGGAAGTCGACCATCCGTAACGGTGCTTCGAACATCGTGTCGAGCATGTGCAGAATATGATCGCCTGCAATACCAAAGACCGTATCAACGCCTTCTGCTTTTAATGCGCGAATTAAAAGATCACTACCGGTAGTCTTAGCCATATTTTTCAAGTGCTTTCATTTCTTGAGTGCAGATCATCTTTTGTCAGACGGAGCCTCTATCACATAGTTGATAGCCAGTTGAATCCCGAAGTCACAAACAGTTGAAAAGATTAGCACCAGATCGAACGGTTTGTGCTGTAATTAATCGTCCGACGGAACCAACAAATCCATTAGCTCGTCGATAGCCATAGACTCAAGTGCCCGTTGATCTGTGAATAGCCCTACCAATCTCTCAACTGCGGCAGGGTCTAACTGGGTCGCCACATTGGAACGGAACTTGTTGAGCAACAGCGGCTTGGAGTCATCACGACGGCGGCGGTGACCAATTGGATATTCGACCGTCACGTTTTCTGTCATTGATCCATCCTTGAACCGCACCTGCACGGCATTGGCAATAGAACGCTTGTCAGAATCTAGATAGTCATCAGTAAATCGCTGGTGGTGTTTCACCACCATTTTGTCCCGTAATTGATCTACACGTGGATCTATCGCCATTTCGTCCTCGTAGTCCTCAGCTGTAAGCGATCCCTTCAACAACCCAATTGCGGTCATGTACTGAATACAATGATCTCGGTCCGCAGGGTTATTCAGAGGCCCGGTCTTGTCGATAATACGAAGAGCAGATTCTTGCGTCGTTATCACTATCTCTTCAATATCTTCCAACCGCGAAGCAACATCCGAATGAAGTTCAAAAGCAGCTTCGACCGCCGTCTGAGCATGAAATTCAGCCGGGAACGAGACCTTGAACAGAATGTTCTCCATCACGTATGCATCAAGATCGCGTTCGAGCGTGATCTCTTGCCCTTTAAACCAAACATCTTGAAATCCCCAACCAGGCGCCGTTAGCGCCGACGGATAACCCATCTCACCGCTCATAGCGTTCAAGCTAAATCGAATCGCCCTACCAAGCGCATCACCAGCAGCCCAGGACTTACGTGAACCAGCGTTCGGTGCATGTCGATATGTCCGTAAAGTAGCGTCGAGCCACGCGTTAGATACTGCGTTTTCGACTTGATTAACGTCGCCGCCCAACATCGCAGTAATCACTGCCGTAGAAGCAACCTTCACCAACAGTACGTGATCGATACCAACTCGATTAAATGAATTCTGAAGAGCCAAAACCCCTTGAATTTCATACGCTTTGACCGCGTATTCAAGAACCTCTAATACGGACATCGGGTGCTCAGATTTCGACTTAGCAACTCGACTCAGATGGTCGCCCATCGTCACAATCGCACCTAAATTATCTGACGGATGACCCCACTCAGCAGCAAGCCAAGTGTCGTTGAAATCTAGCCAACGGATTGCAGCTCCAGTATCGAACGCAGCTTTCATTGGGTCGAGTTGAAATCTTGTACCCATCACCCGAGCGCCGTTCGGAACAGTCGTCCCTTCTACCACGGGACCCAGCAACTTCGTGCAAGCAGGGTATTCCATCGCAAGCAACGCACAGCCGATCGAATCCATAAGCGTGAGTCGAGCAGTATCAAGTGCAATAGCTGACTCTGGCTTGTACTTAACAGCATAATCAGCAATCAAGGCGATAACAGAATCGGTTTGCCGAACCTCTGCCATTATCCCCGCTCCTCGACACTCACATAAGCTCTCGGCTCGGGGCCAGTGTAGTCAGATAATGGACGAATCAGCTTGTTGTCTGTGCGCTGCTCAATCACGTGAGCGATCCAACCTGATGTTCGCGCTATCACGAAAACCGGTGTAAACATTGCAGTTGGAATGCCACACATGTGGTAGGCAGTCGCTGCGTAGAAATCCAGATTAGGATGCATGCCTTTTTCTCGCATCATCACGGTTTCGATCTTTTCAGAAATGTCGAAGTAAGACGTATTACCAGCCATTTCAGACAGTTCTTTTGCAAGTTGTTTTACTATTGGAGATCGAGGATCACCGTTTTTGTAGACCCGGTGACCAAATCCCATCACAAGTCGTTTTGCCGACAGCATGTGAATCATCGATTTTTCAGCGTCTTGTGGTGAATCGAAAGACGAAACCAGTTCCATCGCAGCTTCATTCGCGCCGCCGTGAAGAGGACCTCGTAAAGCACCTATTGCACCGGCGATCGCCGAGTATGTATCACTTAACGTAGAGGTGATTACGCGCGCAGTAAACGTAGATGCATTGAACTCGTGCTCGGCGTACAAAATCAACGTCGTATCGAGTGCTTTACGCTTGAGCGGGTCTGCCGGTTTACCCGACATGAGACTAAGGAAGTGACCAGCAACAGTATCCTCATCCGATTCCGTTTCGATTCGTTCATTGCGAGAATGAAATCGATACCAGTACGCCAACATCGATCCGAAACTGGCAGTAAGACGATCTCCAATTGAAACAGCGGTACGCCCCCCCTGACCTTCAGTTTCTACTGTCCCTAAAAGCGAAGTACCGGTCCGCAAAACATCCATCGGATGCGTCGAAGCGGGCAACGCTTCAAGCAACATCTTTAACGAATCAGGAAGCGACCGCATTCCTACAAGTTTTCTCTTGTAAGCGTCAAGTTCTCGCTGCCCAGGAAGCTTGCCATAGATAAGTAAATAAGCTATTTCCTCAAAGGTCGAATTGGCTGCCAAATCGGTGATCGAATATCCGCGATAGGTGAGCCCGACATCCTCTTGTCCGACCGTTGAAATAGCCGACGATCCTGCTGTAACTCCGTTCAATCCTGATGACGTCATTTCAATAATTCCTGTTGGTAAACCTAGTTAGCGGACTCGTAGCCTAAGTCGGCTTCGAAAAGTTCGTCCAATTTCGATTCGTAAATGTGATATCCGAGATATTCGTACAGCTCAACACGGGTTTGCAAATCGCCAATGATCGCCTTCTGCGTACCAGCGGTTCTAATTTCTCTCAAGGCATTTTCAGCTGCTTGATTCGCAGCGCGGAATACCGTCAGAGGGTAGAGAGCGATATCAACGCCAACGCTACCCAGTTCATCAATCGTGAACGCAGGAGTTTTGCCAAATTCCGTGAGGTTTGCGAGAACCGGAACCCCCACAGCGTCTTTGAATTTCCTGAAGTCGAACAACTCCATCACTGCCTCGGCGAAGATCATGTCGGCACCGGCTTCAACGTACGCCACCGACCGTTCAATCGCTGCGTCAACGCCTTCGTTGGCAATAGAATCAGTTCGTGCCATTAGTACGAAATCGTCGTAAACTCTAGCATCGGCAGCGGCTTTGATCCGATCGCACATCTCAGCGGTCGAGACGATTTGCTTGCCTGGCCGATGTCCACATCGCTTTGCCTGAACTTGATCCTCTATGTGAACTCCGGCAGCCCCCGCACGGGCCATCTCTTTCATCGTTCGAGCAATCATGAACGCCCCACCCCAACCTGTATCGACATCGACTAATAGAGGCAGATCTGAGGCCGCCGTAATCCGACGAACGTCTTCAAGAACGTTATCGAGTGTGGTCATTCCCAAGTCTGGGAGTCCATACGATGCGGTGGCAACGCCCGATCCTGAGAGATACAAAGCATTGAAGCCAGCGGCTTTAGCCATCACGGCGTGATAAGCGTTTGTGACACCCAGCAACTGGAGCGGAGACTCAACTTGCATAACAGAGATGAGCGATGTTCCGGGAAGTATTTGCATAGTCAACAGATTATAGGTGCGATCAGCCGAACTATGAGTTGCTGTTTGAGGCGAACTAGCCCCAGAACGCGTCGTAGAAGACCAGCGGAGAAACAACGAGCAACACAAGTCCGACCACTAATCGGAGTTTTGCAGGATTGACGTTTCCGCTCATTCGAGAGCCGACAAACATACCGATCATCGCCGGTATTCCTATTACCAAAACTAGAAGCCAGTCGACTCTCCCACGAATAAGATGCCCAGTGAACCCTGATGACCCAACGAGTATAGTCAATGCTAAATTCGTTCCTGCTGCGAGCGAAGGTCTCATCTTGAGCACGTGGATTAACGCCGGCATACGAAGTACGCCAAGTGCTAGACCAACGGCCCCACCAATGAGCCCTATGGCAAATCCTAAAGCGCTTTCACGCGCTATTGTTTTTTGATTAAAATCACCCCGACCAGCGCTAGGATCGCTATCGTCCTCCTGCAGTGCGGTGTTGCCTCTTAGTTCAGATCTTGCTCGACGAATCATCATCAACGAAGACCAAACGAGCAATAATGCAACAATTGTTAGAAGAACCGTTCGTGAGATAAGATCGGCGTACAGTCCGCCGACAAAAGATCCGGCAATCGCCGGAATGCCGATGATAACCACCACTCGGAATACGATTCGATTTTGAAGAATTGCGGGCCATGAGCCTGCAAACGATCCAAGTACGCTAACGAAAAGATTGGTACTTGCGGCAATGAGAGGGTCGACTCCGATGGCGGTCATGACAGGTAGTCGAACAACACCTAGGGCAATTCCAACGATTCCGCCAACGACACCAACGATCAAAGACATGATCGCTAGTCCGATCAGTTCAACTCCAGATAAATCAGCTCCAACCAAAGCAAGAGTTGTCAGACCTTCACCCATTAGTCTGACACCTTAAATATAGGTGTATAAACATTTACCGATGGATCGCCTAGGCTCCGACAACAGTCAGTGGATTCAGGGTCGAATTCAGACACTTGATCTTCTTTGCAAACTATTCTTTAGGTAATCGATTCTATCCTCGTCCAGCTAACGCGCAATAGATTGATTGGTCATAGTTATTTGCCGATGAGGTCAAGGCTCTCTAGCAGGCTGTCGATTTCTTTGTAATGCTCAGCATCTGGCTTCAACGCTGGATGACGAGCGAAATCAGATCCCGGTGAGAATACTCCCCGTCGAACCATTATGTGCTTGTAAATCCAATTTGCGTAACCTTGCCCCTGAGCCAGCATTCCAAACAATGCAGCATGTCGTCGCATTTCGTCGTTCGCTGTGTCTTCATCGCCAACTTGGAAAGCATCCCAAACACGAACGAACATATCGGGTAAGGTCGAACCTGGCATGGTTCCGACTGAACCTCGTTTGAACTCTTCAACTGCGAACGCACCACCTGCACCACCGAATAGAACCAGTCCCGTTCCTTCGGCAAGTTGTTGCGTCTGACTCATTCTGGGGATCGTTGGGGGAGTTTCCACCTTGATGTAGCAAAGGTTTTCATGTCGTTCCGCACATGCCACCGCCATCGCTGGCGGAACTGGAGCGGTGTTCTGATCCTGAAGGAATATAGGAAGAGATATGGATTCAGCTATTTTGCCGAAGTATTCGATATTTTCCGAGGCTGCAACAGGAATGAACGATGTTGGTCGAATCATCAGTGCATCGGCACCGAGTTCTTCAGCCCGTTTCGAGAGCGCAATCGCTATGTCTGTGCCCTCACCTCCCGTATTCATAACGACCTTGACTCGACCGTTCACGACCCGAACCACCGTACGGAGAATTAGATCACGCTCTGTTTCTGAGAATTTGTATATCTCAGTGGCCACTGCTATTCCAAGACCGTGAACACCTTTGCCAATCATCCATTCGACCTGATTTTCGAGGTCATCCATCACTAGCTGACCTTTTTCGTTAATCGGGGCAGCGAGGATCGGGTATACACCCTTCATTGAGCGATCTGGCATGTTTAGGTATCTCCAAACAGTAGAGGACGGCAAACTTGAACACCCGCACAGACGGGTGTTGTGCATATACGACGCGGATATTCGCATTACTGCCGAGAGAACGCAACAGAAGAACCCGCGCTAAGAATTGAAATTTAGCATGCAGTTACGCTCGCATCACCGTCAAAGCAAACGCCTAAAGCATCGTTTCGACAACAGCAAGCAGTACACCCGCGACGGTTGCTGTACCAATTACACCGGCAACGTTAGGCCCCATTGCATGCATCAGCAGGAAGTTCTCTGGGTCTTCTTTTTTACCCATATCCTGCACAACTCTTGCCGCCATCGGCACCGCAGAAACTCCAGCTGCACCAATCATCGGATTAATCTGATCCTTGCTCACAAGGTTCATCAACTTAGCGAGTAGAATTCCAGCCACAGTCGCAGTCATGAAAGCAAACAGACCAAGCAGGAAGATTCCGATCGTTTCTGGCTGCAAGAAGATGTGCGCAGGCATCGTCGACCCCACCGCAAGTCCCAGCAAAATAATCACCGCGTTCATCAACGAATTTTCAGTAACGTCAGCTAGCCGGGGAACCACACCCGAAACCTTGATGAGGTTTCCGAGCATAAGCATCCCAATAAGCGGCGAAGCAGAAGGCACCAAAACACTGATGATAATAGTAGTTAAAACCGGGAACAATACTTGGGTTCGCTTGGAAACCGGTGTTGCTGAATATTCCATACGAATCAAGCGTTCTTTCTTCGTGGTCAGCAGCTTGATAATCGGTGGTTGGATGATCGGAACTAGAGCCATGTAAGAATACGCAGCAACTGCTGTAGCACCGACGATGTCTCGAACGTCAACATTTGGCAGCGATTCGCCCAATTCTCGCATACGAGTGGCGATAAAAATAGTTGTCGGGCCATCAGCTCCACCGATGATTCCGATCGATGACGCTTCGAGTAGTCCGAACTCAAAATAATCGGTCATTCCCAGTAGCAATGCTCCGAGAAGTGCTACGAAAACACCAGCCTGAGCACCCGCCCCAAGCAACAGGGTTTTCGGATTTGAAAGCATCGGACTGAAGTCCGTGGCAGCACCGACACCCAGGAAGATCAACAGTGGAAAGATGTCGGTTTCCATTCCAACGCTCTGGAATGTTTTCAGAAGCCCTGCAGGCTCTCCACCGCCGCCTTCACGAATGAATTCGCCTAGCGGAAGGTTGGCGAATAAAATTCCCATTGAAATCGGAACCAATAAAAGCGGTTCCTTTTTCTTGGCGATACCGACATACAGCAATACTCCAGCAATCACCCACATTAGAATCATGCGAGGCTCTTCGCTTATAGCCGTGAAACCTTCCCAGAGTGCAGCAAACTCAGTCGACATAAAGACTAAACCTGTGAGATCTCGGCCAGAGTCTGACCGTGCTGAACTGCATCACCAGCAGTGACCAACACAACCGCAACAGTACCGTCGATTGGTGAAGCAATCGTGTTTTCCATTTTCATAGATTCAAGAATCAAAATTGGCTGACCCTTAGTGACAGAAGCACCCACAGCCACGCTTACGCTAACGATCTTGCCTGGCATTGGCGAACGAACAACTCCATCTCCTCCAGATGTAGTAATGGCGGGTCGAGAGATAGCTTGTGGAGCGGGAGTTACCGTTTTTGGCGCACTGATAGAAGGTGGAGGCGGGGTGACCGATGATTTTGAGTCGGGAACTTCCACCTCGTAAGTCGTGCCATCGACCGATACTTCCACGGGGGACGTTGAAGTATCACCGACCTCAACATCGTATGTCTGCCCAGCAATCCTAATTTTGTAATTCTTACTAGCCACTAATTGCGCCTCTCACGAGCCCCGATTGAACCGGATCCAAGTAACCGCATTCTTCCGCTTTGCAACCATGATCCGGCTGTGCTGCCAGCGCTTGATATAGCAGGACCTATCGCAGATCGTTTTGGATCAGATAAAGCAAGTGCCACAGCAATGGCTGCAATTTGCTGACCTGTGATCTGTCCGTCAGCGACCGGAACAACCACAGTTTCAGGAACTGCCGATTCAGCAGTAGCAACTTTCGTCACCGATTGCCTATCAAGCAGACTGATGCCTTTAATAGACATTGCCAGAATCGCCAACACAGCAAAAACAATGCCCATGCCAATAAGACTCAGAGTCAACCCGTCGTTTAGCAAATCTTGATCGAACGTGTCAGTGCTCCCTAAGCCGCTCGCAAACTCGTGCGAATACGGTCATCATCGCAAAATACAATGGCTGATTCTAACAAAGGCTCCCTACTCAGCGGGGGTATATTCATCGACCGTAATCGGGTAGGTCTGGGCGCCAACAGCGGCTAACGCACTCACACCATTCTCGGCCACACCCACCGCAATGTCATCACCATCAACTTTGAGTGAGACTTTTTCGACTATAAAAGCAAGATTATCTGGTTTGAATCGCTCATTCCGTGCCGCAAGCAATTCTTGAGATTCTTCGACGGTAATCTCGCTAAAAGTTATGTTCGTGCCTGGAGCTGCTTGCCCAAGCCTCGGCAGATCAACGGTCGCTATTGTTGCGATCTTAGCGTACCCGCCAGTCGTCTGGCGATCGGCGAGAAGGATAATCGGTTTTCCGTCGCCAGGTACTTGGATCGAACCATTTACTACAGCGTCCGACACAATGTCGTAACGCCCAGATTTTGACTCGATCACCGGACCTTCGAGACGTAATCCTTGACGATTCGATTGATCGGAAACGACATATCTAGAGTTCAAGAGCGACTCGATACCGGCGTCCGAGAACTCATCGTCCTGAGGACCCAGTATGATCCGCACGCTAATTTCGCCACTAAGGGAACTCGTTGATTGACCTTCGAGTAGTAATCCTGATGACACTAATGTGTTTGGTTCACCAAGGCTCAATACATCGCCAGCTACCAACGAACGTCCATCTACGCCACCGATTTTTGAGGCAAAATGGGTTGATCGTGAGCCTAGCGTCTGAGGAATATCGATGCCACCCGCAATCGCTATGTATGTTCGTAGACCACTAGTCGCGATACCAATTTCAATCCGGGCATCTGAATGAACAAAGTACGAAACACCCAGTGAAATCGGCACACCGTCGATGGTTACATCAGATTCGGCACCGGTGACTGCAATAACTGCATCGTCGAAAAATTCGATCTCCAGTCCACCGAGCAGGACTTCAAGGGAGGCAGCATTTGGGTCGTTTCCGACGAGCAGATTGCCCAAATCTAACGAGTCGATATCTACAGCCCCTGATACCGACACCCCAAGTTCTTGAAATCCGAACCTACCTCGATCCTGCACCAAGGTCATAGACCCGGACTGAACGATTTGAACTATTCGTGAAGAATTATTGGTCATGAGATTTCACCGGAACGAAGCGCACTTTGGAACCAGGAGTGATCAGCGATGGCGATGGGTTACTCACATCAAAAAGCTGTGCCAAAGTCCTTCCGATCAACTGCCATCCACCGGGGCTAGCGTTCGGATAAACACCCGTCTGAGATTCAGCGATTCCAACTGATCCAGCAGGAACGCTAACACGAGGAGTTTTCAGTCGAGGCATCGCTATTCGTTGATCGAGTCCACCCAGATAAGGGAAACCTGGTGCGAAGCCGATCATGTAGACGCGGTAGTCAATACTTGAGTGAATTTCGATGACATCTTTTACAGATAAGTTGACGTGCTCAGCAAGTGACTCAAGATCTGGTCCATCATCCCCACCATAAACAACCGGTAACTCGACGATACAATGTTGCTCCGGCTCATGGTTAGCCTGACACAAAGAAAGATCGACCAACTCGGACAGCCGTTCGTTCATTTCCAAGAATCTCGACACCAATGGATCGTAATTTACCAACAACGAACGATAGGTCGGTACGAGTTCTCTAACGGCTTCCAGGTCTTCAGTCTCCACGGTCTTTAAAAGGCTATATACCTGATCGTTCACACCCGGATCTATCTCAGAACCTAGTTCGATAACAATGGCCGAATCACCAGCCAAAGCGATGCGTGGGTAGGTGGTGACTGAAATGTCATTGGCTGCCATTTTACTTAGTTTGACCATTACCAGCGACGAGCCTATTCATCGATGTTATCTCCACCCCTGCAGCTTCGAGCGAACTTCGAACTGCTATTGCCAACTCGACGGCGCCAGCGGTGTCACCATGCAAACAAATCGAATCGGCAGAGAAATCGATTTCAGTACCATCTATCGCCGTCACCTTTCCTTCGGTCGCAAGCTTGAGCGACCTCTCCACAACTTGAGCAGGATCGTGAACAACCGCGCCTGATTGCGACCGTGGCACAAGCGTTCCTTGGGCAGTCACAGCACGATCTGCGTAGCATTCACGTGCCACTCGCACGCCCTGCGCACGAGCGATCGACTCCCACTGCGAACCCGCCAACACGACGTGAATTAATTCAGGATCGA
>Ga0315326_10001484_pt1 | contig 12193 bp, 5 predicted proteins | sample M180m32315metaG_FD_203457 | JGI IMG/M metagenome (GOLD analysis project Ga0315326, IMG submission 203457) | Ammonia-oxidizing marine archaeal communities from Monterey Bay, California, United States - M1 80m 32315 | ecosystem: Environmental > Aquatic > Marine > Coastal | place: USA: California... | reverse complement strand
TATTTCCTTAATCTCTTGAACTATCAAAGGTAGGTCATAGATTACATGTCCCGCCGTTTCAGTCTGTGAAACCACACGTAATTTCACCGTTAATTCAGAGCCAGCTAATGTCATCACTTGCGGTGGTGTGAATGTAATTCCGACACTCCTTTCACCATCTTTTAACATTAGACCTGTAGAACCAGAATTTGCGCCACCTTGGAGGGATAAGTCATCAAAGCCAGAATGCCAACCGGGTGGGCTCTCAAGGAATAAGTCATAACCGATATCGGTGTTTCCATCATTGAATAGACGAACATCGATAGATGTAGGGTCAGATGGATGAACTGGTATCTTCTGGTAATCAATTTCTATTCTTGTATCTGCAAGAATCGGCACATCTAGTTCTAGAGTAAATGGTGATTCAACATTATTATCGGTATCTTCACCCAGCAATTCGATTGAGTATATTCCTGGCTCTGGGCCTGCAGGATGGACTAAAGTCACATTCACCAATGCTCCTTCTTGACCTTCAAGTGAAAAGTCGGTCTCATCGAGGCCGACATACCAAGGGAGTGTTGCGCCATTCGAGGAAGTCACACCGTTCGAGGAAAGCGAAGCATTTGTCGAAAGTAATGCAGTATTGGTTAGAACTACCTGCCATGATGAAGTTGTGACCAAAATATCAGTTAGTACAGTAGTAGAGTCATCTGATTCTATTCGAACACCAGGCGTAGTAACATTGACAATAATGTCAACACGGTTGTTGGCCTCATTGATTTCATCGATCGAATCATCACTATCGACCAAGAAAGTCAGAGTTCGTGAACCAGCAGTCTGAGGGTTCCACCAAAATCCAAGAGCCTTTACCCCTCCTGGTCCAAGGTCGAAAGTAGTAGTATCAATAGGAACGCCTTCCTCTTGGAAAATTACCTCGACACCTTGTGCTTCGACATTCCCGAGATTGGTAATGTCGATTTCGACGAAAACAGAGTCTCCTACTTGTGGGATGTCAATATCTGTAGAAAAAGTAGCAGCGAGAGGACTTGGGTCTGGCCTAAGGTCATTCACACCTACTCCAGAAACCGCTACTGCAAATGGTTGAGACTTACTTCCTGAATGGCCCGCATCTCTAACTTCAAGACTCCACAAGCCAATATCTGCATTATCGATTAATACAACTTCGACATTATTCAAGTCATCATAATTTCCACCTTGAATCGACCTTCCTTGGCTGAATACATTCCCTCTGTACTCCGTTCCTGAAGGATCGGTAAGTGTCAGATCGAGATCATTTACCAATTGAGTGTTAGAAAACCGTGAACCTCTCTCATCTGACCACGCTACTACTGCTTTGAATGGTTGATTTGGAGATGTGATATTGAAAGAATAAGTTTTGGTATTACCAGTTGAAGAAAGCACAGATCTATCATCAACCCAAATACCGCGGTCATTGCTTGGAGCAAGGGAATTTTTGAGATCTATTCTACCCCATCCCTCATTCATATTTGGAATGTCTCGACTTCCTATATCCTTGGCACCAAGAATCATCAAAGCCTTCACCAAAGCACCTTGAGGTTCCGGCCTCTGAGCAATCTCAGTAATATATTCACGAATCAGTGCTGCTGTACCTGCAGCATTTGGTGTTGCCATCGAGGTGCCAGAGTACTCAAGGTACCACGAACTCGACCAAGTTGAACCGCTGGTATCGGTAGCTTCCTGAGCACGACAAGAGCGAACATATCCGCCAGGGGCAAGTATGTCTGGCTTAATTCTCCCATCATCAGTAGGGCCTCGGCTTGAACTATCCATCAGGGAATTTGGTGCCCCTGAGTATCTATTCTGTGAACTTCCTACTGAAATGGTATTCTTTGCTGTAGCAGGCGGTCCGACAGTACCACTATCTGGCCCATCATTACCAGTTGCGAATAATATCGCAAAGCCTTCTCTACCGCTGTAATATTGGTCATAATATCGTGCACGGTCGTCCACATCTTCAGCAGAGGAAGTATATTCGCCCCATTCAGATGATGAAGATGAGCCCCACGAATTGGTATGGACACGAGCGCCCTGATTATACGCTGTGTTGAGCATATTGTTGATACTAGACCATTGGAAATTTCCACTGTTATCATTCTCCATTGCTTGGAAATAAAGTTCAGCCTCAGGCGCTATTCCCGCGTAACTCGAGGTATGACTACCATCGCCGAGAACTGTACACGCCACATGCGTACCATGTCCAGAATGTTGGTCCGCTGTTGAGCCGTCTCCGACTAGGTCTACATTACCGACGACTCTTGTTCCAAAATCGCCGTGATCTTCATCCAAGCCCGAATCTGCAACTGCGACAATAATGCCTGAGCCATCGAGGTCTGTTGTGTAGTATTGACGCATCACATTGATGCTGGTATGGCTTCGTGCTTGATCATTGTAGAGCATGAGTTCTGGAAGTGGACCTACCCACGCTATTGCAGGCTCCATTGCAAGAGATGCAATTGAAGTTGTAGTGAATCCATCATAACGGCCAGTTTCAGCGAAATGTGCATCTTCAAGCGTACTATGTGCAAGACGATCCATCGATTGATAGAGTGAGTTTCCCCAAGAGTCGGTAAGTGATACTCCATCGAGTAAAGTCTCCCCTCGCCATGATTCAATGCGAACTGGCGTTCCTTCATCGGAATTCATTACTCGCTCATCGACCAACATTGCAATCGGTATTGGCTGAGTTGAGGCTACACCTTCAATGCTGAAAACAAGAGCCAGAGCATTCTGCGTTCCTTGAACCATCAGACCAGATGGGGCGATAAATTCCCTTACCGAGAGTCCTGGGATTGCATCGAGTTCTGCTCGTGCATCCGAAATCCTAACATCTGGTGAAATCAAAAGTAGAGCCATATCGGTTCTCGGCACAAGTAATTCATCAGGAATTGCAGTTTCAAATAAGACACCATTTGTATCGTGAATGCCAATTCTTGAATGCGCCAAAAGCGCTCTATCCTCTAGAGAAAGAGTCTCATCGAGGATCCCGACAAGGCTGGACATTGCATCATCTGGTAGGTCAAACCGCAACCATTCGGTTCCTGATTGCTCAGCCTCATTCTCAGACTGTTCAGAGATAGGAACACTCGATAGGAGCAGGACCGTCAGTAGAAGTAACGCTCTTCGCACGGCCTATAGGCCGTGATGGGGCTGCTTTAGGACTTGTCACTCCACGGGTGCTAAAAGAACCAAGTAGTGGTATCGCATTCATCGGTGAAAACCTCATTCATCGTTTCACCGATTGGATGACTGAATGTTTGAGTATGTGATTTACCATTGAAATCCGTCCAATCCACATTAATGACTACATGATATTCTTCCCATACAGAATGCCCGAATAATACGAGTTCCATTTCATCGCCAGATATACTCGTATGGCTCGAAACAGAATTGAAAGAATGCTGATACTGACCAACCACTGCATCTGATGAATCTAATACCTCTACACTGAGGATTACATCTGTAACCTCCCTACTTCCAGTATTGCTAAACTCGGTCATGATAATATGTCCTTGACGTTGGAGATATACCGTCTCAATTTCAACTGAATCTCGTGGAATTACCCAATACCATGTGGAAGCTAATGCCCCCAAGAGGATTAGCATCATCACACCTGCCAAAGCGATTCGAACCGGATGGACTCTTTCGGCCAATTCCTTTACTCTCTCACCGACCTCTTGGGCGAGTTCTTCAACGGCATCATGATCTTCGTCATTTGAATTCATTTCAGCCCACCACCCAAGTAATTCCTGTAGCGATCAATGTCGTTATCGGTTCTGCAATCATGATATGCGTCGTCTCAACCTTTTCACCGGTCAATCCGCCGATTAGTGAAAGGTCTGTTACTACGCCATTGACTCCCATACTCGATGCAGTTGGTATTCCGCCGGTGAATTGGGCGTCGAGTAATACGCCACGACCATCTATTGTGGAACCGCCAACTTCAGCCTCGGCATGTGCTGTTGCTACAATGCGGCCGCTAGAAATACCGTCGAGAACGATAATTGGATATCCGCCAATCTTCTTGATATGAACATCTGCGCTCTTCAAATCTTCACCTACTACCTCTGCAGTAACCAGTGTTAAACCGGGACGCATTGGAGTGTCGCTTCTCCTCATGTATAATTTTTCAACACCATTTCCTGATGCCGAAATTCTCACTCCATATTCATCGGTGGTTTCCATAACAAATATGTCAGGTAAATTTTCTGCGAGCATCAGGTTGTTACTCTTGATATTCTGAGCCTTACCCTTTGTCTCAAGGAATAAATCCATCTCATCGCTATTCGAACGGTAATCCAGTTCAAACATACCTTGGAAACTTACAATTTCATCAATATCAAAATCAGAAGCAGGTGATGCATCCAGATGCATTTCCCCAGGGACATCATGAATGAACATGGTAGAAGGCCACCATATGTCATCGACCCTTCGCAATTGCTGCAATATCAAGGAATCAGCAGCATTGATGCCTATTCGGTACTCAGGTGGAACCACTAGGTCTGCGATTAATACATCACCAATGGTTGCTGAAAGGTTGACCTTTCTAGGAGCATCAAAAATCATCATCTCAGTTCTTATTCCTCTAATGTGATTATTCTGAATAACATGAGCGGTTTTCATTCTCTCTCCAACATCATATGTCATATCGATACTCGTTCGGGGAATTACCCTGTCCGCATCTGTAGTGAAAACCGCATCGAGTATGACATCACGTGACATTTCAGTGTTTAATCCATCGAGTTTGAGTATTGTATCTGTTCGTGATAATCCATGTACTTCGATTGTGAGAATAGGTCGCTCCGGTTTGTATTGCTCCAATTGTGCTGTTATCTGGAAGGTTGGGACATCGTCCACTACAACTAGGTCATATGCAAGATTGATTCGCCCTGCAGGAAGGTTTGGCAACCACATTCTGCTATGCCATGACCGACGCTGTTCCAATGTCAATCCTTCTTCCTCAAGTAAATCGTGATCGAGTGTATTCCATTCGCGTACTGAAACATATCCATCTGCTAATGATTCGATTAGAATATCAGTCTGATTGAGACCAGCCCATTCAAACGCGTTTGTTATGTCGCTAAGCTCATTTTCGTCAATTATGAAATCTTCCATCACCGCCGCTACTGTTTCACGACTGGTTTGAGTAAAGGTAGGCATTCTACTGTAATTGAATACCAATTGTGTAGCATCTAGTACTTCTGCTGAGATTCCATGAACCCATCTTGGTTTCTCTTCGAGGTTTACGCCCTTGTTAATATCGAGAATCAAATCAAATTCTTCGTCGGTCACGAGATCAATGCCAAGAGTCATGTTGGTCCTCTCATTCGAAGTATCTCCCAAATTAACCATGCTCTGCAGAGCAAAATCATTGATGGAACCACCAAATTCAATCATCCCTCCGAGGAAGAATGAGAGTGAAAGTACACCATTGCTTTCACCGAAGTCAGGAATCTGAATTACTTGTGCATTCTGAGTTATCGGCAAGGAGAAGCTGATATTTGCTGGCAGGGGATTTAGATGGGCGCGGCCTGATAGCCCAATGAATTCATCATCTCTTACCGATACATCTTCTAACAGAATACTGAAAGGCGAACTTCCAGTTCTTTCCATTTCAAATCGGCTATTTCCAGAAATACCTCTCGAACCAGGCTCATCGGGTGGAAATTGATTGATTCTAGTAATGTCAGATATTCGCAAAGACATACTCGCTTCACCAGAGTTCTCATCTACCCAGAATCTAATGTGGTCGCCATCCATTGTCAATGGCTCGGTAGCATTCGAAATCTGAACTACAATTTCATCAACGCCCTGCTCAGCAGTAAATCCTAGAGTATCTCCTAATTCCAATGAAAACTCCGATGGTAAACCAACTAACCTTAGAGCATTGTACTGGCCTTCCCCTTCACCACTATAGGTGATAGTACCAATCGGTCCACTAGCAGTATAGTAGATATTGGTGCCAATTTGGTTAATCAATAGAGTATCTGGCCGATTGGAAATGGTAGCAAATTGTCTGACCTTTCCATCGGTTGTTCCTGAACTATGGTTTAGGTGGCCAATTACGAGAGTTTCGTTCGACCTACCATCGAGAGTTATTTTGCGATCATCGGAAACTTGGTCGTAAGAATAGCCCACTGCTGAAACATTTGTCAAAGTTAGACTCATGGCTATAGGTACCAAAGGATCCTCTGGACCATAACGGCCATTCACTTGCCGATTATCATTATCCTCTGCGAGAATAATGTGGTCCCCTAACATCACAGGCTGGTCGCTACTTGCGACTGAAATAGACACATGTGAGGCGATATCTGCCTCTCTGGTAGAACCATCAGAATGAGCGGATTTTACTTGGTTGTAACAGTTTAGCAATACTTCTCCACTACTGGTACCAGCAGTTCCAACAATAGCTTCGGGAAGCCCATTGAGAATTGTACCAATGTCAAGGATAATCTCAACCAAATTAAGCACGATATTGTCTAACATTTCCGAAAGTAGGTCTGGTGCGGTTCCAAACTCAACCCGTACTCGGTTAGATGCAGGTATCTCGAATGTTCCGAGAACAATGATTACTTCAGGAAGGTCCTCTACTCTAATCATCAGCGAAGACGAATCTTCGACATAGCCGTGTCTTTGGAATGTTGATACATATTCAATTTCTGCAATACGTTCTGTACCCGCTATCAAAATTAGGCTATTCCACCTCTCATCAGTAGGGTCGACAATCAATGAAGCATCGTATGTATTTGTAGTCGCATCAGCAGTGAAATTCTTGATGGCGACAATCAAAGATAGTCGGTCAGGAATATCTCCAGGTAAATTCACGGAACCCGGTGCCTCTCCAATCATTGTGAAAATCGCATTGATTTCCTCTGCCGGAAGAGTTCCGTGAGGTAATCCTCTAATCCAACCTCGAGAATCGGTGATATTGCCAAGTTTACCGCCTTCCTCGTAATGATTTGATCTATCTTCAAAATAATGAAACCACAAATCGGTTGTTACATCACTGTAAACCTCAATAGTGTCAAAGGAATTATCTCCAACATTATCGTTTCTTAGAACTAAATCAACTTCGGACGGAATAATGCTGCTACCAATTACAGGATGTAAAGCCACATCGACATACCCCATTTCCATTACTGGCCGATTATTTGTAACCTCATCTTTTGAATCAAAATGAACATAGCCAATTCCAACGCTATAGCCGCATTTATGTTCTCTACTCTCCGCATCATGATCGGTGATTGTGTCATAGTAATTCCCATCCATGCAATCCGTCTGTTCATTTGCTGAAGAGGAATCAGGATTTGTGATTATGATAGAATACGGTGCAGTAACAGACATCACTTCAAGAGATGATTCATCAGTACCGCCGGTGAAAATTGACAAAACTCCAGCGAGAGTAGCGAGTATGGTATCGGTAATTGCGAGGTCCATTTGGTCGAGACCGACTTTTGTCCTGAAGTCGTGTGGAGGCTCGGTGAATCTTGAATCGATAACTAGGGCATATGACTCTCCATCATTTTGGCCAAGAGACAAATCATAGGCGAAACCCTTCATCATCGAGACTTCCATTGATGCCATATCGTCCCACATTGGATTTGAATGGTCCAATACATGAACCCTCCATTGGAAGTTGGGGCGAATCCAAATCGATTCTACTATTGGAATCAAATCATTGGACATTACAATTCCCCATCCTTCTCCTTGCTCACCCATGCCTGCAATCGAAAGACCAACTCCGATGTCATTACTACCATCGCCATCTAAATCGATAGCATTGTCGAATATGCCTGTTCCCTCAAATGAAATAATGTCACCAGTGAAGGTCCCATAATCCCATGCCTCATATTGTGGCCCATCGTCTCTTGCAGAGTAATTGACGTAAATTGAGTAGGAGTTTACACCCACTGCTAGAGGATCTGAAAATGAAGGTGGGAGGGCGAATAAAGTCTCAAGCAAATCATTAGGCCATCCCTCAGGGTGAGTTGAATTATCCGTGAGATAAGTGTAGGGCCGTGGATGATCTGGTTCTAATGGTGAGGTATCTCTCATCGTAATCTGCCCAAGCACACCATCAGTAGCAAGTAATGCATCACCTTCACCAATCAATCTTCCATTGGCTACAACAGCATCGAGAACTGCTTCAGCCTCGGACTTTGCTCTTTCATCCTCGCCAGAAAGGGATTGCTGGTTCAATGCATCAGCCATTGCACTGAGCACTCCGAAGTCATCACGACCAACCGACACATCCGCAGTTGTCGGTGAAAAAATTGGCAGAAACATGACGAGAACTAGCACTATTGCCATCCGTCGCCCATCGACAGGGCGCTGCACTCCTCGCTGGAGAAGACGTACACCATCCGCTGACATCACAATGAATGACTACTCTAAGCCGTATCAACCCATCCCTCATGCGGGCGCGAGATGTGTCGTTTTTCAACGCTGGAATAATTGGTCGATTCCGCAAGAAGGGCATGCGACGACTGCTTGATTCACACCTTCGGGTAATTCGATTGCAAATCCCTTACCGCAAGCGGTACAATCACTCTTCAAACTGTGCGACTGAACGGCTGGAGCCTCTGGAATTTCAACTTTGGGAGTTACTTGTGGAAGTGCGACACCACCGCTCCTAACCTTTCCACTTACAACAGCGGACTTCTGCTTGACTGCCTCAGAGGGGAGGTCGTCAGCAAATGCTTCGAGCGCTGCCATCGATAATGAGTGATCCACACGTCTAACTTGGGGTTGTGTTGGTCTAAATCCTGCATTCGGGTCGGTAGCAATTGTTCCGCCGCCTTCACCATAGATGGAATTCATTTCTGCAGCTTTGGCATCAGCGGCTTTCTGTGCATCACTCCTCAGAGTCATTCCTTCCTCTAATCCTGCTAATTGTGCAGCCTTTGCAAATGGTGGAATCTTACGAGTTCTAGCAATCTCAATCACACGAACTTGAGCATCATAATGAGTCAGGCCGCTTTGCATCAACAACTGAATCGCAGCACCGTGTTGGAGACGACGGTGGCCGAATAATACAACTCCAAGCGTCACGAGTGCTACAAGAATGACGATAACTACTATCGCGAATGCACCCATGGTTGAAGGCGGTTCTACTACTTCGATTGTGAACACGTGGAGATCCGAATTATTAGATGCATCATAAACGGTGAGAGCGATGCTCTTTGTGCCAATTTCATCAAAACTAATTTCGATTGTTTGACCGACCATGTCTGCATCATTTCTTGCATCACCATCTTCAACTGTATCGATTCCTGGATTCAAATCCCACTCATATCGAAGATCTGCTGAATCATCCCACATATCGACAGCAGTACCTTTCAAAGTGATGGTGTCACCTTTGTGAACTTCATTCAATTCATCCAAAGCACTCGTTTCCAATATTGGAATTGTCGAGTCATAGACGACAACTGTAGTATTCACAAATCCAATATTTCCTGAACCATCTGTCACTGTGAGTTTAATCAAGTGACTACCGATTTCCGACCAACTAACTGTAATTTGAGTGGCAGAAGAGAATGGTTCGCCATCAATGCTCCAAGAATTTGAGGAAATCATGTCATCATCGAATGAAGATATAGCAGATAATTGAAGGTCAGCGGTTCTAAGGAGGCGCCACTCGCCATTTAGTCCACGGATTCCATTTCCTGTGATGACCGCAACTGGAATTTCAAGGTCTTCCACCTCTACAATATGGCTGGTAGTCATACTCGCCCCAGTAGGTGAAGAGGCGGTTAGGTTGACGGTTTTCATTCCCGGGGAATCCCATGAAGCATCAACTATCATTCCACTATCGTCCTCTATTCCATCACCATCAAAATCCCAAGAAAGCGATGAAACCTGCCCTAGACGATTAGGAGTTGAAAGTGCATTGAGGGTAATTGTCTCGTCAATACTAGTAGTAGCATTATCATCATCACTAATTATTGGATTCAAAGGAGGGTCCAACTCAACTTCAATTGTAAAATGTAGGGGAGATGACTGACCACGGGTATCTACAACAAGGTTCAATGCGTGTGCATCTAAGAAGGAAGGTACTGACCAAGAAAGCGATGATGTACCCGTAATATCATCCATTTTGGTCCCACTTAGAAAGAGGTCGCCGCCAACTTGGTTATCGGATTGGAGGTAAAGGTCGCCGCTACCGGAAATGACATCGGTTCTGATGGTAATACCAGTTCCTTCGTCCAGAGTTAAGTCGCCACCATCGAGGAGGGTTTGCTGCTGCTCGACTTGAAAGAGGAATAGATCGTGTAGTGGCGTCCATTGACCGTCTTGAGCAATGGTAATGTCAATGGTAAATCGTGCCCTCATACCGCCCTGGTCACCCATTCCCTGGTCACCATCATGAGCGGTGTTATCGATAACAAGATACCAATTCTTGTCAGTGAGTGAAGAAGGGGGGCGCCAATCATAGTCATATGAGCCTAAAGCACTCTCAAATGATGCTTCTGAAACGAATGAACTTCGATAGGATTGGCCTAACTCATATGGTTGTAAGCCATTGGTATCGAAAAATAATACATCTACTGCATCATCGACAATATCGAGGTCAAACTCAAGCACTTGTGAACTAGACCGAGTGCCGATATCAATAATGAGACAAGTGCCTGCATCAACTGCAATTTGTGAACTGATGTCACCAATCTCCATGGTTGAACAATTCGGCGCCGCACGTCCTGAAACCGCGCTTGCCACAGGTGCTAACATGAGGAACACGAGGAGGAGGGCAAGGGTGCGCTCTGGCCTCATGAAAGTGCATGGGATGCACCCGACCTTTGAATCTCCCCCTTCAGGAAGTCAACCAACCATTATCGGTTTTGACCATATGTGATAGGCTGCCATCCTCTTCCAAACGCAATCTATCTCCATCGCCACAAGCGACGACTGATGCATGAATTGACCTTGCTTCATCAAGTGAAAGAGTATGATCCTCTAGACGGCCAGAATAGTGAGTTAGAGCAAGGTGCTTCGCTTCACATGCAACTGCGGTTCTCGCCGCGCCGGCTGCAGTTGAATGCAGATGGTCATCGGCCAATGCAGCATGAGTCTCGAGGAATGTAGCTTCGTGAATCAATAAGTCACAATCTGTATCGATTGAGCGCTCTGCGGTATCTCCAGAGACAATAATTGAATGACCCAGGCGGGGTTCATCTCTGAAATCCTTAGCCAACAGAGTTTCACCATCATGTTGAACATCTTCGCCATTTGCCAACTTAGTTCTCATCTCCATAGGTAAGTCAGCAGACTTTTCCCGATTGAATTTGCCAAGGCGGTCTGAATTACTAATTTTCCAGGCAAAGGAAGGAATTGTATGAGCGGTTGTGTGAGCAGAGATTTCCGCTCCCTTGAGAGGTTGAGGAAGTTCCTCCAAAAGTCCCTTTCCAAGTTGATACCACCTTTCACCATCACCAAGAACGAATGAGAGTTCATATCCTAGAGTTTCTGTAGTTGCTCCCAAATCAATCCACATATCATATTGGATAACAAGATCAGAGGGGTCTACTTCAGCTTCGCCTTCGCCTTCGATTAGAGTATCGATGACCTCGGGACTTGTCGGTCCGATGACAAAGAGCTCATCTTTGCGACCATCTAGTGCAAGTGTCTGAAGCCATGGTAGCACACCCCAAGTGTGATCGAGATGTCCATGAGTGAGGAGAATCGCAGACAGGCGAGACACTTTGATTCGGCGACCAGCATGCTCTTTCATTGCTTTACGATGCTCAACAAGACGGTTCTGGAAACCTTCACCACAATCGATTACAACAATCCCTTCTAGAGTTTCTAAGAGAGAGCCTGAAACCGAACGTCCTTGAGCGGGACGAGCCGAGGAAGTTCCAAGCACATGTAGTTCGAGGGACATTTTCGACACCTCAATTACGTAGTGGAATCGGAGTTTTGGGGAACCACCGCAATAGGACAACATCTCCTACTGAGCGAACCCAACGCCATGGGACGGCGAGATTTACCTTACCTTCAACCAACTCTTCTGGAGTTTCTTTGACGAATAAATGAGTCGCAATGTGATCGCCTACTTCGACAACAGCATCGTGTACTGAGCCAAGAAGTCGACCATCTGGGAGATAGACATCCATGCCCTTCAGGCTAGTCAATCTCCATTCGTTATCTGACATAGACAAAGCCCTCCGCTAAACCG
>Ga0315326_10001479_pt1 | contig 12205 bp, 6 predicted proteins | sample M180m32315metaG_FD_203457 | JGI IMG/M metagenome (GOLD analysis project Ga0315326, IMG submission 203457) | Ammonia-oxidizing marine archaeal communities from Monterey Bay, California, United States - M1 80m 32315 | ecosystem: Environmental > Aquatic > Marine > Coastal | place: USA: California... | reverse complement strand
AACCCCAAGTGGGAGTGTAACTACCGCTTGATCACACTGTATAACGCCTTGATCGGTCGTGACCATGACTTTATCAAGAGTCTGTGAGATCTTGTTAACCACATGACCATATTTGATGTTAAGTCCTTCAACCAACCGATTTACAATCTGTGAGTATCCTCCACTCACAACTACATCATCACCGCGATATGCGTCGTCCATATTCCAGTGTTTGAAAGAGAGCTCATCCAAATTACTCGCATATTCGGCCTCAATCGTACTTGCTAACCACCATTGGATACCGCGTTTTATTATTGGATCTCCAGAAAGATTCTTGAAGATCGGTGCCAGTGCATCGGCCATGGAGCGACTGCTTGCAGCGCCCGATTGCCGATCATAGAGTTGCTCTAGGATGCTTGCAGATTTTCTTAGTATTTCTTCATAAGCCTCATCTTCGATCTCGCCATATCCGATATCAAAGAGCCATGTTTCCTCCCAGTCCGTCGCCTGGGTGGATAACCCATATTGGTGGGCCATCTTCATCAAAGGATTTTGTGAGGAATCTCCATGTATCCAGGCTGCACCCAAATCCACCGGAGTACCCAAAGAATGATCGGTCCACATCCGCCCGCCCGGTCGATCTCGCCCTTCTACTACGATCACGTCATATCCTTTACTGCTCAGCCTCCTGGCCGCGGTCAGGCCTGCCATTCCAGCCCCGATGACAACCACAGACTCCCCTTCTTTGTCCGAGGAATTGGTATTCACGGCAGAATAAACCCCCTTAGGGGCTGTCAAAAACTGGCCCGCGATTAATATGCCTGATTTCAATACAGCACGTCGGCTAAGCATGTTCATCGTTTAGTCCTTTTAATGATTTATGCCTGTTGCTTCGCCATCATCGATGCAAATAAGCCAGGCTGCTGGGTAAGCTCCTGGAATTTTCCCACCTGATCGATACGGCCCTGCTTCATAACGATGATCTGGTCAGCACCGTGAATCGTACTCAGTCGATGCGCAATAGCAACTCGTGTAACTTTGCGGCGGTTGAGGCTTGCCGTCACTATGGCCTGTGTCTTGTTATCCAGTGCACTGGTGGCTTCATCCAGCAACAGGATTCTCGGCTTTTTAACCAGCGCACGCGCGATAAGAAGACGCTGTTTTTGGCCTCCCGATATATTCCCCCCGCCCTCACTAATCACGGTGTGAAGCCCCATCGGCATCTGCTCGACGTCTTCCTCGAGGCCTGCATCTCTCACCGCCATCCACACATCGTCAAGGTCTATGCTACCGCTTCCGGAAATATTCTCCAAAATAGATCCAGCATTGATCCTCGCAGATTGAAGAACAGAGCCAATCTGGCTTCTGACGCTGCCTATATCCAGCCCATCAAGATCCTGTCCATCAAATAACACCTGGCCAATATCAGGTCGCTCGAATCCAAGCAGTAGTCTGAAAATTGTTGACTTACCGCATCCAGAAGGCCCCACCAATGCAACAAACTTTCCCGGCTGAATATCAAGATCAATACCCGCCAGTATCATCGCGCCGTCTTCCTGATACCGAAATTCCACTTCCGACAACGATATCCCACCTTGGAGAACCCCCGGATCTGTGCCACCTCTAGCAGACTCTTTTTCAGCCTCAATAATTGGCTTTATCCGATTAAATTTCGCGAGCATATCCAGCAGTTCTACCACTGTATTGCTCATAGATGTCAAGCCCATCAAGAATGTCGTCATCGCCGTGGTGAAAGCAAGAAAGGTGCCCAGCGTGAGGCCAGTACCTGTCAACGCTGCTTGCGCGAACAGGCTTGCACCAGCGCCGTATACCAGAATAGAACCAATGAGGGGTACTGAATGATTCAGTGTATCGATGTAGTCTTCTGTCCGCTGTGCCCGAAGTTGCAAGGCCAGTTGTTTCGTGTAGCGACTCATCCATAGGGTAAAGACCCGATGCTGTGCACCTGCGATCCGGATCTTGCCAACAGCATTGGCAATTTCAAAGACAAACCCTTTAAAGCGCCCTTGTAATTCCATCAAAACGCGATAGTGCTTATGAATAGAGGAGAAACCCGTTACCGTAACGCCAAGAACAATCAACCCCAATAGCAATGCTATCAATGCAAGTTTTGCATTGTAGTGAAAGAGCAGTCCAAGATTGAGTATTGTGGTAAGACCGGTCAGCAATGTGCGAATAGTTGTTGAGTTGAACTCTTCTGAGACCTGACTTATTGCCATTAGCCTGTCCAGAAGATCCCCTCCACTGAACCTGCGAAAGAAAGGAACCCGCAGCGACAGCACATGGCAGAAGATTGCGACCTGTGCCTTCGCATTTGCTGCTACGGCAAACCGTATTGTCGCAATGCCCTGAGCGATCGAAAACAATGCGACACCAAAGGCTGCTGCAAAGAGCGCGAATGCAAGCTCGATAACAAACCGTCCGTCAGCATCGGGTATTGCTGTATCCATCAATACCGCTGTCACCTGCGGAACGAGCATTCCAATCACGGTCGTCAGGAGTGATAACGCTATAACAAACCCGACGTCTGGCAGAACATCTTTAATAGCCCATCGCGGAATCTGAGAAATATTTGAAATGTTGGAAGGAATCGGTGTCGAAAACACCTTTGCTTCGAGGGCCAGCAGGTTTGCGGATTGTTCATCAATCAAAATATCCAACTGCTGTCTTGGGTCAACGATACGGTAGCTACCCGACTTGTTTCGTAACAATGCGACCGGATGCCGGCCATCCTCGAGAAATCCCAGCAAAGCGCCGCAATCATCTTTCCACCAGCCGTCCTTGAGCAAGACTTTGCGCACCCTAAGATCTGACGTGCGTGCAATCTGTTGAACCTGACTATCCTGATCTTCATTCTTCTTAGAAAACTCCGGCTCACGGACTTCTACACCCAGCGCCTCACCAACTACTGCCATCGCCGTAAGCAGTTCGGTATGCCTGACAGGTGGTCGGGAGGGTTTTTTATTTAGAAGGTCTCCTACCTCGTTAAGCGCATCTACGAGATTATTTCTGTTTAGCCTCTCAGCGAGAAAAAGGTTCTCGCGTTCTGCACTTTCAGCACGAGTTCCATAACTTTTCAGATAGGCGCAGACCAATCTATTGAAATGGGTAAGCCCGTTGAGCTCATGCTCGGTCGTCGTGCAGATCTCAATCTCGCTCTGCTCGGTTGATGTCTCAATGACCAATCCCGTTGCGATTGGAAACGGTCCACTCGGAGACGCCAGGAATATTTCGGAAAGTCCGCAAAATCCAATACCGCCCGAAACAACCTTCAGCCAGGTCGTCACATCATCAGGTAGATCAAACTGCGAGCCTGGAGTCAGGGTCACACGCCCAGCAGTCGGAATACGCTCACGAGCAGTTTCTGTTTTGTGAGGCTCGACTAATTCTCCAATCAGTGAAGAAAACTGCGTGACCCATGAATCTGTCGCCTGGGAGATAGTTAGGCCAAGGTCACTTAAACAGGCGAAAGCCCGGTCAATCGGAATGGGAACCAGGCGAGCTGGGGTTTCTGAGAACGCTACCAGAACCAAATTCTGATCGACTGAATCTGTGTCGATGGGAAAGAGCAGGCTTCCTCGTGAAGCCCCAAAAAGTCGATGGCGCCAACCGACCGGCAGCCCCGACCGGGCAGAACTAACAGACACCGAGAGGCTGCCCGCTTCGATATACCAGACTGTGCCAGGCTCATTAAGCACGAGCGGCCTGCGCGCTGAAAGCTCAACAGGATTCAAATCGTGCCACTCGGGTAGTAAGAGGTCGGTATCCTGATCGCCCATCCCTTAACTTGCCTCATCCGCTCGCATCAAGCGGGCGTATTCTCCGTTGAGTTCCCACAATTCATCATGAGTGCCGCGTTCAATTATTTTGCCCCTGGATAGAACAAGAATTTGATCCGCGTCCCGAACTGTGCTTAACCTATGGGCAACGATTATGGCTGTGCAGCCCCGCATTCGAAGCCGCTCCATCACAACTGACTCTGTTTCAGCGTCCAAGGCGCTTGTCGCTTCATCGAGGACAATGATTGAGGGTTGGCTGACCAATGCCCTGGCGATTTCTAGCCGTTGACGCTGCCCACCACTGAGATTCGCGCCTCCTTCAAGGATATCTGAGTTGAATCCATTTCGAAGATTATCGACAACCTCCAAAATTGAAGCATCATCACATGCTGCGCGCAGTCTTCCGTTAGAGACCGTTTGATCCCAGAGGGTTAGATTTTCACGAACCGTTGCCGCAAACAATGAGACCTCCTGATCAACAACCGAAAATGAGCTAGCCAACACCTGTTCTGCAATCTCGTCTCGAGGAATATCGTCAAATAGGATCTGCCCATCCCACAGAGCATAATCGCCGCAGATCAAACGCGCCAAAGTAGATTTGCCTGACCCACTGCTGCCTACAAGTGCAACCGCTGCTCCGGGGCGGACCGTAAGATCAATTCCCTTAAAGAACGCTTTCGCAACGGGGCTATGGCCAAAGGTCACGTTAACTAGGTCAATCTTCCCATCAAGCCGAATAATGGGATTGCCCGCACTATCTTTGAGTTCTCTTTTGGCAATCGGTTCAGGCGTAGGATATTTAATGACATCGTCTACCCGATTAAGATCGCCACGCAGTTCCTGAAACTTCTGACCCAGATTTGATAATTCTGTAATCGGCATCAGGAAGCTGGTCATCAGGCTTTGGAACGCCACCAGCATTCCGATTGTTAAATCCCCATTGATCACGCGAAACGCACCTACCACAAGAATCGATGCCGTGGTTAATCCCAGGAGAAGCGAGGGCAAAATCACTAACACCAGGTTAGATAACTGAAGTGCTTGGGCGGCATTAGTACCTTTTGCAAAATATCCACCAAATTTCTGAAAAAAGTCGTCTTCAAGACCGCTGGCTTTTATGGTTTCAATGCTGTTAAGACCCGCTATTGCCGTTCCATAGGTTTTCCCCATCTCGGACAAGACTCGCATATTCAATTCAATGCGGCGTTTAGAGACGAGCTTTAACACCACAAAATTAATCGCTGCAAAAGATACACCTATACCGGTCAGCAACACATCGTAAGAAAACATCACCAAGGCAAAAAAGCCCATCATTACTACCCCAATTGCAGTTTGCGCTAACTCGCCAGACATAAGGCTCGCGAGTTTGTCGTTCAGTTCACTACGATTTGCGATCTCGCCTGCAAAGCGCTGCTGATAAAAACTGATGGGGAGCGTTAGCATGTGCCAGATGTACTTACTAGACATATTCATGGCAAGTTTGATCTTCAGTCGTCGCAGGTAACGCAACTGGAGAAAGTGGAGTAGGCCTTGTGTAACCAGTGCAATCGCCATCGCAAGAATTAATGGCCTAAGCCAGTCGACTCGGCCCCCGAGAATAATGCTGTCAATAAAAACCTGGTTAAAAGCTGGAATCGCAAGACCAGGAATGACGAGGAAAAGACCAGCGAGGAAACAGTACAAGGCGGGGCCAAACGAACCAGTCAAACGTTCGATGATTGCTGGCCAAAGTCCCGGCAGCTTGCCACCAGGGATGAATTCTGGCCCTGGCTCCATGGCCAGAACAACACCAGTAAAACATCGATCAAACTCCTCCCGGGTGATCGTCCGGTGTCCTACCGCTGGATCATTCACATATACCTTTTCTTTATGGCAGCCTTCGTAGGTAACAAAATGATTAAAGTTCCAGAAAATAATAAAAGGCGCCTTTATCTTGGCAAGTTCATCACTCTGGCGGGTTAAGCCCTTGGCCTGCAACCCATAACGCCGCGCGGCCTTTATCAGACTTGATGCCTTGCTGCCATCTCTTGAAACACCACACTCGCGTCTTAGTTCTGCCAACGGCACAAATCGCTTATAAAACCCCAGCACAGCGGCAAGAGCCGCTGCCCCACACTCAACTGCTTCCAATTGGAGAACAGCCGGTGTATGCACTCGACTTGACGATTTCAAACCAATTCGCAGATTAATTGATGCCACTCCAACGCCGTAGCAAAGGAATCACGTACGAAATGGGCCGAAAATACTGAACGGTAGCCCTAACTTTGGCTGTTGTGCCAGAGCTGATCGTCATATCTGGTCCGCCTCCCGATGTCCATCCATAACCAGATACCGTGTCCTGATCTATCTTCAAGGAGGCATAGACCTGAATTCGTGACTGCGTTCGGGTCAACTCAGCAGCCACCTCCTGATTCCCAACTACCGCGACCACGGCATCTGTGCTTACTGGAAACGCAGATACATCCGCGATAACACCAATGATGCTGCCATAGCGTTCACGTTTAACGGTCGATGGCGTAATGTTCACTGGCATCCCAAGTCGGATTTTTTTGCCATCTCCAACCTTAAAATACCCAACTGCCATTAACCTGCTATCCGAATCTTCCGCCTCAATGAATCCGAGAGTTTCTCCAGCGCGAACAAATTCGCCAAGCACAGCGCCAATTTCTAAAACGACCCCATTATGGGTATTTACGATCTCTCCTCCTTTCTTCAATGATTTCTCAAGTCGAGCTATATTCCTAAGCGCATCCTGGATTTGAATATCCAATTCTGCGGCTTCTTCAAATCCCTTTTGCTTGAGCCTGGTCTCATCAATAGATATTTCTTGCAGCTGTGCAGTAAACTCTGCTATCCGATTTCTCTGTTCCGCGTAAGCCTCCTCTGTCTCGAGTTTCTTTAGCTCAAGCTGTTGCGCCTCCAGCTCAAGATCTGATTTCTTAATTCGCACATCAACTAGTTTCTGATAGGCCTGAAGAACCATTTCGTCCGAAGTAAGCTGCGACTCAAGCAACCGTTTAAAGCTTTGGTATCGCTTACCTAGTGTTTTCTCTAGCTCAGTTTGTGCTTTCAGGTAGTCATTGAGTACCGTATGCTGCTTCGCCATGTAGGTTTCATTTTTCGTTCGCAGTGCCTGGGCCATCGCCTTGGCCGTGTCGATGCGATCCTTAAGCATCGCGCGCTTGCGATGCAACGCTTCTGTCTCGAGGCCTAAACGTTGGTTTTGGAGCTCCGTGATCGTGGAGTGCCGCGCTTTCATGCGCTCGAGTCGTGTGATTTCCTGCTCCAAGCGTTGAGCGATCTCCGGAACACTTATCGTAGCAATGACCTGACCGGCCTTGATCCGGTCACCAACAGCGACATTCAATGAAGCCAATTGACCCGCCGTTGAAGCCTGAAAAGGCATCACATGCCTTGGGTAGATGAGAATCCCAGTACCGGTTACCGTAACAGGAATCCGACCAAAGATACTCCAAACCAGAACAACACCGAGTAATACACCAATCGTCCCGAGTGTGATCCAGGACTTGCGGCCAGTCACCTGCAAAAGCTGTTCAAGTTGCTCGGGAGAACTAAGTTGGTCGAGCGCTTCGGCCCGAAAAATACTTCTGGGCTTTGGGCTGGCTTTATCTTTCTCTCCGCTCATTTCACCGCGCTCAGGTTTCCAAGCCAATCTAGCCTCGGGATAATGAATCTCGGAATAAATCCAACATCAAATCAAAACGTCGACCGGCAAGATTAATTGTATCGAGAAGATCAGGATCAAGTTCTCCTGCCACTTCATCGGCATAAAGGTCTAATTCCTTTGATTCATCTACATGCTGAATCAGGCCACGTATCCGATTTGCGAGTAACACCCCAATACCGCGAAAAAAGCGCGCACCAAACTCCGCATCGCGGTCTAACTTGCCCTCGATATCGTCGCGATCCATCACGAGCACGCGTACCGGCGTTACCGCAACAACAGTAGCACTGGGAGGTCGACTATCCAGGAAAGAGATCTCTCCGAAAAACTCTCCATATTTCATGCGATTCACTTCCTGGTCGCCGCTTGCACCCACCCGGACTGACAACTCTCCTTCCATCAGAAAAAAAACGTCGGTAAGGGGCATACCAGCAACGACCAGAGTCTCACCTTCATCAAAGGATAATGCCCTGCCGCTGGATACCAGCCATTTGATATCAAGATCGCTGAGACATCCCAAGAAATATAGTACGGCTCTCAAAACTTTCTCCCAACTGGTTTTAGCCAATATGAATCGATCGTTTTACCACATTTTTGACTGGATCAAGGCCAGCATACTATTTACCGTGGCTCAATGGCTTTTGCCGACATCTTATTGAAAGGCCTGAGGCCGTCATTCAAAGTTTGCTCCATGAGGCTAACCAGTTGTTCTTCAAGGGGTAGTTTCCAGTCTGTACGGGTACCCGGTGTTGACTCGATATTCCATGAAAACCCACCTACTTCGTGGCGCACAAAAACCAGTATCTCATTTGAGTCGGAAGAACTGGGGTTCGCCTTATAAGGACGTTGAACGCTTGCGTCGAGAATCTTGAACGCATCGCGGTCACGAAAGCGTTGATCCATTTTTCCCCGATACACAAAACGTATCAGCGGAACCGGAAACTTCGCGAACAAGGTTTGAATCTCTGGGTCGCAACAAAGATACCGTAAGAGTCCAAAACCCGATCCACCTTCAGGGACGTTATTAATCGCAGTTGTAATCTTGTCACAGGATGACCAAATGGAATCACCTGGATCCAATTCAAACACAACAGGAAAATGCATCGTGAACCACCCAACCGGTATACCACTTATGCCCCACTGACTCATTTGTTGCCGCCCGTGCGACTCCAAGCTAACCGCACAAAGTGCATTGCCGGACGTCTGATACCAGGCCCGTAAAAATGCCGTAAGGAATACATCATGCTGCTCTCTCAACGATGCAAAGCGATCAGACAAGGTTAAACTGAGAAACGGGTTCAACCGACCCGAATGTTGGTGAGGTCTAGATACCGCCCGCAAAGCATTTTCTTCGCGATTGCCACGGGACTGTAAATCAATAAGTGAGCCATTGATCTTTTTCTTGATATCCATCCAATAGTGCGTCTGCTGGCCTGTCATGGGACTTTGGGCGTGGGCGTGAAGGTAGCAGTACCAATCGAGACCTGATTGATCCAGAACCGGGGAGTGATTCTCTGCCGTATCGTTTCGCTGAGTCCAAACCTGCTCTAGTTCGTTAGAAAGTATCCATAACGATATGGCATCAACAACGGTATGGGAAAAAGACAGTACCAGCATCCCACTCTCATCTGGTCCTTTATCGACAAACACTGCATGGACTAACGGGCCTTGTATTAAATCAAATGGCTCGCATACAAGGGATTCCAACTCCTGAGAAAACCTTTTTACTTGGTCCTCTTCCAAATCAATTGCTTTTAGCACGGCAAAAGAAAAGAGGCTCGTGGTTTCTGACAAAACAAATCGCCAGTGTTGTCTCTCGGAGTTCTTGCGCAGATAAAAGACGCCGTGCTGGGCGAGTATGTTAGACAGTATTCCCTTAACGACATTCTGCTCCGCCTGCAGTGGTAGTCGGATGTATACGGTGATGATCTGCCGCGTAAGGTCAGCACCCGAGTCCAGCAACTCGAGATGTATCGGATTCATGGGAATATCTCGGTTGCTAGCGTTGCCTCGGTCTACGCTTGAGAGCCTTTCGCTGACCGGGTCATGGCTTAATTGAACAAGAATCTCACGAACCAAGTCATCAAGCGACAGATCTTTTTCTAGGAACAAGTCCACGGCACAATCAAGATCACACTGGATTCGGTGGGCTAACTCCACCAGAGAAAGAGAGTCCACACCCGATTCAATCAGCGGCCTGTCATGCACCACTGCCTGGGGCGATAGGTTGAGAAACGAACTGACAACCGTCGCAAGATAATCTTTGATTGTTCGTGTCTGATTCTCGTGCGATAAATTTTTTAGTTTTTGTCTCGTCAGGATCTGCGATCGCCTCCTTTTATAACCTGCCGTGATCAACACATCCGAATCAGGATTCTTTTCACCTGCGCCTGTCGCGTGCTGGTAAATCGGATTCCACTCCTTTCCGAAAAACAAATCTCGACAGGCGTTTCGTTGAATTTTCCCGCTTGTGGTAAGGGGGATCGTTCCGGGCTTAACTAAACTGACAACAGCAGGGGCCACATTATGCTCCTGAGTGACTGCCTTTCGTATCAATCGCGTGACCGTAGTAGTTTCAAGATTTCGCCTAAATGCCCTTTTAATCTCGCAGACAATTGCGAGTTGTTCGCCCATGCCATCATCAATTGAAAATGCACAGACACGATAGTGATCTATTGCAGGATGTGCATTGCCGGCTGAGAACTCTATATCCTGCGGATAAAGATTTTTGCCCCGAACGATGATCAGATCTTTTATCCGACCTGTAATAAATAAATGATCATCAAGAATAAAGCCCAGGTCGCCTGTTTGAAACTGCATCTCACCTGGGTAACGTTGACTTAAACAAAAGGCAGTCGGTGCATCGGCATCACCCGATCTGAAATAGCCCGATGCAATGCTTGGACCGTCTACGTATATCTCGCCTACCACGCCTGGACCAAGCGGTTCCGATGACTCTGAACCATGTATCGTGATCACATGTCCTATTAACGGCGTGCCGCAACTGACCAACGATACTGTCGCGCTCTCGTTTGCTGGCGGAAGCGCAACACCTGAAGAAAGCGATTCCTTATCAAAGACGCGCACCACTGCGGGCTCCCTTGCCCGAATACCGGCAGCCATAAGAGTTGTCTCTGCCAATCCATAGACCGGCGAAAACGAATCCGGGTTGAAACCAAAAGACTTAAAGCGTGCAGCAAAGCGTGCCAAGGTGAAACTACGGACCGGTTCGGCTCCGTTAAATACCGCCTTGAGGCTGGACAGGCTGATACCCTCTATCTCTTGATCTTTTATTTTGTCTACGCATAGATCGAAAGCGAAATTAGGACCTCCGGTGATTGTGGCACCGAAACGATCGATAGATTCAAGCCAGGACGCTGGCCTGCGGAGGAATCGACTGGGAGCGCACAACACAGAGTGATACCCAACACAAACTGGCAGAGTAAGACCGCTGATCAAGCCCATGTCGTGATAGGGAGGAAGCCACGAGAAGCCCACTGAAGTACTATCGAAAGCACCATGAGTCTGCATTCCTCGTGCATTGTTAACAAGATTGTGATGCGACAACACCACTCCCTTCGGCTGGCTGGTCGAGCCCGAGGTGTACTGAATGATGGCCGGAGACCTTGGCTGAATATTCTTAAGCATCGATTCCGCCGTCTCGCCACAGGCGCTATCAGGGCGCTCTTTAACGGTTAATACCGGTATGTGCCGCCATCCAAACTCGCGTACCAGTGCTGTGATGCGCGCGGCCAAGGCCTGCGTTGTGAGAATGGCATCTGGATCTGCATCTCGAATCAGCAGATTCAGCCTTGTAGTCGCCCGTGTAATCCGGGAACTGTTCGGTGGGTAGGTGGGAACCACAACCCGACCAGAAAGAATACATGCATAAAAGCCGGCTATGAATTCAAGACCTTCCGGGGCCAAAAGTACGATCCGCTGGCCTGCGCGAGTCTCCTCCGCGAACGCCTGCGCAGCGCACCAGGCCCAGGATACGAGCTCTGCATTACTTAGCTGGCTGATCTGCCCTTCATCGTTTTCAATAAACGAAAATGCGAGGTCACTGGGAGCGTTATCAGCCCGGCATACAAGCACCTCGGCTAGACTATTCATAGCAGGTCAAATCTCGTAATCAGTTGAGTTCAAGTCGAGCAACTTTTTACCCAGAGCTCTTTCGGCTGTGAGGCCAATAATAGATACGTTTAGTAGAAGTGGCTACTGCTGAATGACTGTGAAACGCTCACACGCTTTTAAAGACAATGCACACTTAGCGCGTAAAAATTCGCGTATGCTGATGCGCTATACGCATTTAAGGATTTGGTTAAGCGGTTGGGTTGAATGGGGGGTTAACAACCGCTTCGGTGCTGCATCCCTCCACTTATCATTTCCAGTTCAAAGTCAGTCAGATCACCATCTTGTCCAAGGAAGTCCTGATGAGCGTAGACCTCATTTGAGGTAATGCTGTAGCCATGAGTCTTGGCCAAGGTAGCAATGCCATCGCCTAGACCTGCCCCATTGGCAGTTGCTGTGTTTACGATGGATATGACTTGTTCCTGAAGGTCTTCATCTTCAAGGACTGCTGTGCGGAAGTTCTGAAAATCTGACATGGTATTCCTAGTAGTTAGCGGCTTTAGGGATGCCTTCTAACATGGCTATCCGGTTAGATAGATTGTTAATCTCTTGTTGTTGCTCTTTAACTGCTTCTATTAATACAGCGGTGAGTTTTTGATAGACAATACTT
>Ga0315326_10001477_pt1 | contig 12215 bp, 10 predicted proteins | sample M180m32315metaG_FD_203457 | JGI IMG/M metagenome (GOLD analysis project Ga0315326, IMG submission 203457) | Ammonia-oxidizing marine archaeal communities from Monterey Bay, California, United States - M1 80m 32315 | ecosystem: Environmental > Aquatic > Marine > Coastal | place: USA: California... | reverse complement strand
GATTTATCAGCGGTGGAAAATACTGCATTTACCGGTGTTGTTTGCCTCGGAATGGGTGGATCAGCCTCTGGAGGCGACTTCCTTTCTTGCCTATCAGATGGCAATGGTTGCCTTCCTTTCGTCGCCTATCGTGGTTACGATTTACCCGCCTGGGTTTCTGAGAATTGGTTGATCCTCGCAACATCATATTCAGGGAATACCGAGGAAACATTAGATGCGGTTGAAGCAGCGATTGGACTTGGGTGTACAGTGGTTGGCTTCTCTTCGGGTGGTGCTTTGCAAACACTTCTGCAAAATTCAAACCAAACTTGGATTCAGTTGCCAGATGGACAGCCACCAAGATCTGCATTTGGTCATATCTTTGGAGCTCAAATAGCCCTCACCTGGCGATTGGGAATCATGAGTCCACCTGATGATTTAGATGCGATGTTGGAGCGTCTAAAGGAGGTAGTAGATGCCTGTGATTTCACTCAAGATGGTGAAGATGATGTTATCGCTGAGATGGCTGAATCGATTCTTAATCGTCAAATCAGCATTTTGGCCACACAATCTCTAGCACCTACAGCATACAGGGCTGTTTGTCAATTGAATGAAAATGGGGGCGTCTTTGCTCGCTCCCATGTCATCCCCGAAATGAATCACAATGAGATTGTTGCTTGGGGTGAAGAAAATGCCTCCGAAAATCAAAGCCTGCTCCTGTTTTCGTGGGACGGGTCACATGAAAGAAACGAAATTCGACTTGATTGGTTTTTGGAAAACATCACGATTGAACCAACATGGGGTTTGTTGTGCGAAGGGGATTCACAACTCGAAGCATTACTCTATGCTGTCATAATGATGGATTGGTTGTCGTGTGCGGTTGCACTTCTTCGTGGAAAGGACCCCACTGCAATCGGTCCAATTGTAGGTCTCAAGGATCACCTTTCTCAGTAAAGTGGCCCAAGGACCAATCTAGGATCTGGGAAATCAAGCAACGCTTGTTCTCGTTCCAGTAAAGTCACAACACCTGGTAAATCATGGGTTGTTGGCTCCCGATATGATAACTGAAAATGCAAATGTGGAGGCCAGCCGCCATTCTCATCTTCTGCTCCAAACCACGCTATGATTTCGCCCCTAGATACTGCCTTTCCTGGCGTACAATTTTTCGTGGAAGCAGCATCCAAATGTCCATACAAAACCCACAGATTTTGACCTTGAATCGAATGGTGAATGATGACTGTGTGACCATAATCTCCATCTGCGGGATTGTATCCTGAAAATGCGACGACACCATCGGCGACGGATTTCACGGGTGTACCAATTGGGCCACCAATATCTAGACCAACATGCACACACCTATTTTCAGTGAATAATTCAGTGTTGTACATCCCTGGTCGGACTTCGTTGTATCGACCAATGTCATATTCGAATGTTGAGGGGGAATCATCCCCTTTAGTGAAATCTCTAACTTCATATTCATCTGGTAAATCAACCGTCACATGCCAATTCACTTTGCCAAAATCAATGTCGCCCATGTACTGTCGAACAAACGCCCCTTCAACACATCTTCGGAAGCACCGGCTTCAAGTGTAGATGGCTAGCGTCGCCTCCTTAGGAGGCGATACATTGGAGGCTGGTATGTTAAGCATCTTCCTAGGAGGTGGATTTCTCATCGGCCTCGGATTGATTCCAGGACTTGCCTTAATTCGGATTCTGGACCCTGGTGCTGATCGCCTTCGACAAGTTATGCTAGTGCCCGCAGCTAGCCTGTTAATTTTGTACGGATTGGCAGGGTGGTTGGTCGTGCTTCGAGGTGTGCACTCAGTTGGATTTCTCGTACTAACCATTTTGATTGTCAACGTTCTTTCAGCAACACTTGGATGGCAAAGAGAAAGTGTACGTGTTCGTCGTTTGTCAGCATGGGAACGACTTGAAGAAATTGAAGCGGCGGCTGAAGCAGAAACGGGGACGGTGGAACTCGAAGAGGATGTTGTTGCCGAGAAAAAACATGCTGCACTTATCGAGACGGGGAGGCCTATTTGGTTACCATGGGCGCTTGGTATTTCGGCTGTTGTTTGTCTTTCACCATTGCTAATACTGAATCGTCCAATGGGAGTTGATTGGTTGGGTTTCGCAACACTTTCGCATCGTTTGGCTGAGACGGGTTCACTGATGCTACCCGAACCAAATGTTGGAAGATGGACATACCCACCAGGATTCCCCGCATTGGCTGCATTTCTAGAGCAAGCAACGGGAATGTCCCCTGGTGATTGTGTTCACCTGTTGGGACAACTCACGCTGCTTGCAATCATCTGGGGTGTAGCCGGTGCTGCTGATCGTTGGGGTGCAGCGGGAACCACCCTGTTGGCACTATGCCTCGCACCTGCACTATTTGCCAAAGCTTTCGACAGTGGTTATCCAACCGTTGCCAGTCAATTGGGATTGGTATTGGGATTACTGGTGTTGGTCAAACCACCTCGTGAAAGAAGTAAACGCATGGATATTTTATTCGCATTTGGCGTGGCATTTGTCGGCGTTATTCACCCCACTGGGTCACTTTATCTTGGAACTTTGTTACTCGCATGGTTGGCTGCGCATCGATGGTCAGCTCAACGAGAAAGTACACATTCTGGTCGACTCGCAATCATTTCAGTAATTGTTGTTGGAAGCGCAGCCGTCACTGTGATGGGAGTTTATGCTCCAAGAATGCTAGACACTCCAGTCTGGGCCGAATATGGTTGGCAAGGTGGTTTACCTTTACTCGTATACAATGGACCTCTATTGATTGGACTCGCAGGGTGGGCATTGTGGAGATTTCGAGCCTCATTTGAAGTGTGGTTATTGGGGCTGTGGATCGCCATGCAATGGATGCTCACATGGATTCATTTGCTCGATGGGTTTGTAGGTATTCCAGTTCTAACCCTCATCTCCTATATGCTGTACTCAATGGCTCTACACGGATTCCACATCCCCTTTGCGGTATTAGCAGGAATCGTTCTTGCAAAGATTCCGAGGCTCACACCAAGAATGCGTGAAAGACGATTGGATGAGGCACAGGAAGAAGTTGCAGATGGAGGTGAGATGAGTTATGTTGAATTGGTGGTCCCTAAAGCCGCATCAAAACGCCCGATTCAAACATTGATGAGCCTGTCTTTGGTTTTCATTTTACTTTCCCATATCGTGATGATTGAAATCGGTTCACACTCAGAGGTAGAAGCACAAACGGACGGGGATCGTCTGTTACGTTCCGCCATTGCAAATCTACCGACAGATTCTGTTTTGTATTCTGAAACTGCACATTGGGGCATTCTCTATGACGTGGATACTGATTTAGGATTGACAAGTTTCCCAAGTCTTGGTTTGCTAACTGTGGAAGAAAGGGTACAGTGGGACGCTGAGCGGGCGATGTTGAAGGATGATGTCAACAAAATCAGTGAACTTGGAATCACTCATGCTGTCACCTCACCTCGTGGACAGATTGGGCACGTCCTCGCTGTTAGCGAATATTGGGCTATATTGGCGGATGAGAAAGGCAGCCGACTATGGCAATTTGAGCCATTGCCGACTGAAGCATCCATCAAAACAAGTGTTACAACTTTTCCTTCAGAAGAAGATTGTGCGAAATCATGCGAATGGCGACCAGATGCGTGGGCTCATGCCGACACATCCCATTTGGGAATTCGTCCAGATCACACCCCATTTCTCACGAGTGGTGGTTTGGATTTCGAATCGATTGATCTACCGCGCCAACATCGAGACGCAGACCTTACAATTGGATTGCAAATTACGGCACCCGGAACGATTGATGTTGAATTCATAGTGTGTGATTTAGGCACCACCAATTGTAGTGTTACCGCACAAATTGTCGAACGGGGTGTGAGTACCTTGACTGTATTGCACCATAGTGATTTTATGGGAGAAATTGAAGTCCACCTCTCTGTAACAGTAGAGGAGGACAGTTGGTTGGACCCCGCAGGAATCTCTGGGAGGGGTGACAGGATACTGGATTCGAACGGGCTTTGGGTGCATTGGATCGAGGTGAGAAATCTATGATGCGAGGTTTGACAATATTGCTGCCCGCCTTCAACGAGGTTGACGCATTGCCCAAGGTCATTGATTCACTACCGCTCGATGCGCTTCGAGACGCTGGATGGGAACCACGCATCGTTGTTGCTGATGGGCGGAGTACAGATGGTACTCAAGAGCGGGCAACAGAATTGGGTTTGGAGGTCATCGTCCAAGGTCCCGCTGCAGGCAAAGGATTCGGAATGCGAGAAGGATTTGCCCGTTTCCTTGCACATCACGATGATGTATTGGTGATGCTCGATGCAGATGGAACCTATGTCCCCAATGAGATGCTACGGCTCCTTGAACATCTTGAACAAGGTGAATATGATGTGGTCATTGGAAGCCGATTGAGAGGCAATATTCACCCTGGTGCGATGTCGAGGTTCAACTGGATTGGGAACCACATCCTCACGTGGTTTGCAGTTGCCTTGTATCGTGTTTTCATCAGTGATGTTTGCACTGGATACTGGGCTTTTCGGCGCAGTGCGATTCAGAGGATGTCATTGAATTCAACAGAGTTTGAAATTGAAGCCGAGATGTATACTGCTTGTGCCACTGAGGGGCTAAGAATGAGTGAAGTCCCCATTTCCTACGCCCCCCGAATAGGGGATTCCAAATTAGGATCAGTTGGAGATGGAGTGCGTATTCTACGCAAACTGCTTGTGCGTAGGATGTTTCCTAGACCAGTGAATAGAGTTTGATTTTCAATTGACCATTTTCAAATAACTTTACAGACCATAGCAATATGGATCATGTATGGTTGAACTAGAGTTCGAAACGATTGTTGTCATCGCAATTTCTTGCTTGATTATTCTGTATCTACTGTGGAAAATTGTTCAACTGAAATTGGCTCATAGAGTTGCGATATTGGATACAAGGAAGGATACAGGGAATCGACAAAGAAGCATCATCAAAGGACAGATTAGTGAAGTCTTAGCACCTTGGTCAATCAAATCTGTGAATAGTGTCAAAGAATTGAATTTCCTTGGAAGCCCGATCGATTTTGTAGGCTTCAAAGGTCTAGATGGAGAGGGAGATATCGACATCAAATTCATCGAAGTCAAGTCTGGAAAGTCCAGACTCAACAAGAACCAACGCCGCATCAGAGATGCGGTTGCAGCAAAGCGAATCGAGTGGGTCGAAGTCCTAGTCAAAGACTCAGAAATCGAAATAGAGGAGAAAATTCTTCAGCCATGATTGGCAAAACGAATTCAAAAACAAATCAAAGTAAATCCTCGGCCTTAGACAGTTGTTCTTTGACCTTATCTTCGACGATGTCGAGGTTGGTTCGGAGTTCTTCAAGGGTTGTAATTGCACTTTTTGCTCCGCCTTTCATTGACTGAAATAGACCGAGATCAGTCTTAGCCTGTGTGAGGTGTCTCTTCACTGCCTCCACATCGATTTCGTCATCTCCACTAGAACGAATTTCTTCTGCAATCAACTGGGCACGGAGAGTGCGATAAATCACCTCAAGTGCGAGGAAATCTTGATTATCCCAATCAACACCAACAATATAATTCTCAGCTTCTTGCTCAACAACATGCTGACGCTTACCCATGTGCTTTCGCTCCATAAGTCCAATTCCACACACTGCACCCCTCATCTTGACTCCATCACGAGTCTGCTTGACGAGTTCCTTACGAGAAATGGATGAACCAGCTTTTGCTTCGATAGCAACTCGTATTTCAGGGATTCCTGGGGAAATAATTACAATTACTATATCGCCGATTTTTGAACGGGATTTCCCTACGCCTTCCCCACCAGTGTGCTCAATACGATCTCCGAAGAGTCCTGCAATATCCTGCAATGCATCAACAGCATCGTTCTCAAAATGATGCCCCTTTTGGGTAGATTGTTGATACAACTCTTCTTTCTCTGCCTCTTTTTGCTGAAGGATTTCATCAACATTGAGGGCCGTACGGATGTCAGTCATTTGTGTTTCAATATCAGTCTTCAGAGTGCTGATTGTGGCTTGTTGGGTTGTCAAAAATTGGCGCAAGGGAGAATCTTCCTTTGCCAAGTCAAGAGCCTTAGTGACCTCACTCTCAATGCCATCAAACTTCGTCTCAATCACTTCAGAAACACGATTAGGTACACTGGAAGCCTTTTCGGGGTTGGATATGTCGTCAAATATTGCATCTAAGCGAGTTTTCAAATCTCCCCGTTCACCAAATGCACTGCTTAAGCGATTTGCAAGTTCGGATTCTTTTCCAGTCAACTTTTGATCGATTAGGGCAGTCAAGTCGCTAGAGAACGATTCATCAAATCGCTGGTATTTGTCGACCATTGAAGTGGATGTAGAATTGATGACATTCTCAATTCGCTCTGTTGAAAGTGTGAATTCACCACCCTCGATTGATAGCATCCCGATTTTTATTGCTCGAACCAAGTAACCTCGTTGCTTTTCTTCCGAAGTTCTATAATTTTCAGGAATCTGATTTAGGATGTTCTCTGGAACGGGTAGCATATACCCATCCGAATGATCGGGCATAGTGCTGGTTTTTGCTGCTGTCATTTTTTCACGAGTGATGCGAATATCGCTTCCATCGTCTGTGTGCTGTTCTGTCATGCCCGACTCTGATACCCGGAGGTATTTGAAGAAGGTGTTTCAAATTCTCCAACTTCTGTATCCACATCGTGATGAAGTAGGGCCGTGCGTCAAGTCAACATGCGCGTGCGCAAGGTGGCTGTCTTGGGAGCCAGCGGGCTTGTAGCACAACGTTTCCAGCAGCGCCTTGCAAATCACCCATGGTTTGAACTCGTGGCTGTCTACGGTTCACCGCGTACAGCAGGCAAGGATCTTGCCGATTTGGAATGGCATCTACCAGAAGCCCGTCCAGATATCCCCTCAATACAGATTCGAAGTATGGATTCACTCATGAATGATGTAAATAATTTCGAAGTGGTGTTCAGTGCCCTACCATCCGAGGTTGCCATCACTGTCGAGAAACCACTCGCCGAAAAGGGCCTATTCGTATTCAGCAATGCCAGCACCCACAGAATGGATAACGATGTACCCCTCATTGTTGCTGATCTCAATCCACATCATCTGCTTACACTCATCGATGGTGATTCGAGCAAGGGGTTTGTCGCCTGTAGTACCAATTGCACCATTGTACCTGCCGCCTTACCACTCAAACCTCTCTGGGATTTTATTGGACTAGATGGTGTTTCAATTGCAACCGAACAATCTCTTTCTGGAGGCGGGATCGATTTGCTCACCAGTTATCGCAAAACCAACGAATATTCATCAGAAATTCCAGGTGAAGCAGAAAAGATGCGAGAGGAATGTCTGAGTTTACTAGGACGCGCACAAGTAGAGGGGGTAAGATTGGCCAATTTGCCTGTACAAATAACCGTCCAAAGGGTGAATCGCGAATATGGGCACGTCGTCAACGTTATCGCTGATCTTCATATTGAAAAAAATGAAGAAGAAGTGCGTGAATGGATGGAAAATTATCGGTCCCGCCCTCAAGCCTTGAATCTACCATCAGCTCCTGAAACACCATTCGTATTTGTTGACGATTTGATTCCAAGTTCAATGGCTGACCCTGCCACCGAACTCAAGGCAGGGATGGCGGTTCGAATTGGGGAATTCGATGTAGACGGAGACATGGTCACATTCAGAGCTTGGTCGGAGAATACAATCCGTGGGGCTGCTGGAGGAACCGTGCTCTTGGCTGAATTGGCTCTGGCTGAGGGGTTGCTGGGCGAATGAGGGCCATCCTCAAGTGCTCGATAGACTGACGATGCGGTATGGGCGAGGTTGAGATTATCGAATCCGGCTCACTCGATGGCCTGACGAATGGGTGGGAGCAATACGGAGCACGTACACGCATCATGATGCTCGGTGCACGTGCTGATCGACATGCACTTCGGAATCATGGCCGAACGGTGGCCATAGAAGAATCAGCGGTTTCCGTATTCCATCGTCCGCGTGCAGAAAGAGAAGATATTGATGCAATTGGTCTTGATCATGCACTTGCATCGTTCCAATTTGTCGATGTGGCAATGGCCGATCTTGGGCGATGGATGCAGCCCCTCATTGGACAGGGGTGGATGCGTGGTGATGTGCAAATTATCCCCTCTAGTGATGCTTCATTTGAGGGCGAAAACTGGGCTTGCTTCCACCATCCCGCCATACCACTCCCAGAGAAAATCCCTCTTTCCGAATCGCCATCTTCGATGACAAGAAAGGCATTCGTCACCCATCCCGGACCCATTCTAGACACTGTATCTGATTCTGCTATGGAAGATTTGGCCGCATCTATGATCAGTGAAATATCACAAACAATGGATGAGGAAATACCTGAAACAGAACCTGCACCTGTAGTGGAGGCTGTTCCTGAAACAGAATCCGAACCTATTGCAGAACCCATTCCAATGACTGAGGAAGATTTGCCACCAGTAGCTGCACCTCAAACTGAATCTCCACTTGAATCTGAAATGCGCCAAGTCATTTCATTGCTTGTTGCTGGTGGTCAAGAAATGGGCGATATCATGGAACACCCACAATTCATAGAAGTGAGCGAGAGAGCAGCCGCGGCTGGTGTCGATGTGTGGGGAATGTTCGTTCGCTTATCCGAAGAATCCTGACCAATACACAGAGCCATCTTCATAGAGGGCCGATGTAACCGATAGTCTGTTCCCATGGTATTCTGTACAGATTGTGCACAACAACAAGAAGATGCGCAAAAATTTTGCCGCTTCTGTGGTGAACGACTTCCTGGAGCAACACTCATCCAACAACTTCGTGACGAAGCCGCCAATATCAAGGCTCGAAAGACGGGTGAAATATCTCAAACACAACAAGCCAACCTCGCAACTCTCAAAGCGATTGAACTCGCAAGGCAGCAGGACCCCAACGGTCAGTCTTGATGGGCTTTGTCGGACTCGGACACATCATGCGCTTGCGACACCTTGCGATGGCGCTGTCAAATCTCCCCCCTCATCCCCAGCACGATGTTTCACTAGAACAGTATGCGACAGAGGGTGATTTTGCCGCACGGTGGATTGCTGAGATGGTTGAAAGAGGAGATCTTGATAAGGCAACAAAAGTGGCTGACTTGGGTGCTGGAAATGGCATCTTAGGCATTGGTTGTCATTTGGCTGGAGCCGCTTCAACTCTATTGGTCGAAAAAGACCCGGCTTGCCAGCATGATTACGAGGGCGTAGAGTGGTTGATTGGAGACATCTCAGAATGGAACGGTCATGATGTAGATTTAGTCATCATGAATCCCCCTTGGGGGGTACAAATTTCAATGGCTGATCGACCTTTTTTAGAAGCTGCTTTCAATTCCAACGCGAAGGTGATTTACCTGCTTCATTCAACCAAAGCAAGGCATATTCAACCACTTGCAAAATCACTAGGTTGGCTGGGTGAAGAAGCCTTAGGTGGGACATTTAGGCTTCCGGCCCAGTATGATCACCATCGCTCCCGAGAAGGGGGTACAAAAGTCACGGTTTGGCGCTTTGTTCGCAACTGAGGTTGGGCGGCGCCTTCAAATGGATGACGTAGGTCGCGGGGTTGTGCGAAGCGGTCCCCCGTAGGGGACCGGGTTGGCGAAAGGAGCGTGAAGCAAAATGACCTCTCCCGCAAATGTGGGAACATTCGTTGTACCAGGTACAGCGATTCTGAAGAATGATGATGACAGTCTTGGCCGCGGTGTGGCCGAAGCAAGAGATGGAATTGTAGCCACAGTTGTGGGTACACTCAATCGAGAAGATGGAGTGCTCTATGTCGAGCAAAAAACAGATCCAATTCGTGAAATCGAAATTGGAGACGTTGTCATTGGAGAAGTCAATAGAATCAATGCCAAGACTGCTGAAATCAAAATTCTGCACGTTGAAGGTAAACCCGTCCGAACCCTTCCCGCCACACATCTTTTCGCAGATATCTTTGTCGCGAAAATCGTAGACAAATTCATGCCAAGCCCCGGTGATGCAATGAAAAAGCGTGACCTTATTCGGGCGAAAATCGAACAACTCAGTCCAATGCTGAGAGCGGAATGTCGCTCGCATTCGGACCTTGGAATCATCCGAGCCATTTGTCCAGCTTGTGGAGATAACCTCGTGACCTCAAGTTCAGAACCAGATGTAAATGTCGTTTGTGAACGATGTGATTATGTGGGATTCCGCGCCCTTTCAAACGGATTTGGACACGGATATCTAATTCCCGAAGACAGCACAATTACCAAACTCAATCGAGATGGTGAACGGTGGTCTAATGCATCGATGGCCTTCATCTCAAAAGATGGTGAGCGCCCATATCTCTCACCACTTTCAGATCATCGTCGAGGCAGTGTACATTCGACTCCAAAAGATGTTGCGAAATTCCTTGGTGGATTGCAGCAAGGTGGAGGAAGAGGTGGTGGCCGTGGAGGCGGTGGCCAGCGTCCTCGCCGAGAAATGCACGCTGCAAAATGCACAATGTGTGGAACTGATACCAAATTGCCCTTTGAACCAACACCGGGAATTCCTGCACGTTGTTCACCATGCAAAGAGAAAGTCGACAATGGAGATGCAAGCAAGGAAGAATTGGCTGCAGAACGAGAAGTTCTCAACAAGGCTCGCGAATCAGCAAAGGAAACCATGGGCATGAAACTCTTCATTGGAGGGTTGCCATACTCTACAACTGAAGAGCAATTGACTGAATTGTTTGTTGCTCATGGAGAACTCAAGGAAGTTCATATCGCCAAAGACAAAGAAACTGGTAACAGCAAAGGGTTCGCGTTTGTAACTTACAAATCGTACAAAGAAGGGGAGGCTGCGATTGAAGCGCTCAAGGGAACCAAAATTGATGGGCGTAAATTAACCATTCAAGAATCCAAACCCAAAGGAGGTCGGGATCGAGGGGGCCGCGGTGGCGGTCGTCGTCAGAACGACCGAGGGAAAGGGCGTCGCGATCGCCGCTGAGGTGATTTCCTGGCGTGGCTTGTTATCGACGGATACGAAGATGAACCTGCCGCATTTGGTGTCCCTCCATACGTAGGTTTTCACGTCCGGTATATTTGTGGAGTTTTCGAAAGTCGAAGCATCGACTACGATTACATAACCATCGACCAATGGCGACTAGGACTCCGGCCCAATTTGCTCGAACTGGATGGAATTGTCCTCATTGCTGGTGCTGTTGTTCCTGGAAAATACCTGCGAGGGACGCCAATCAGTTTGCGAGAAACCGATGAATTGGTGAAAACCTTACCACCCAACATTCCTTTCTTCGCAGGAGGGTGGGCGATTCGAGGTTGGAGGCAACAAGGTTGGCAACCTCTTCGGAAAAATCTCCATCTATGTGTCCAAGATACTGACGCAACGCTTTCTTGGTTCCTTTCCACTGGAGAATTCCGTCATCAAAAACGAACTGATGTTGAATGGACTGCTTGGGCACAAGCCGGAGCGGTTTCAAAGGCTGTATCCGAACATCCTGATCTGCCTGGACCGTTGACCTATGAAGTCGAAGTCTACCAAGGATGTGTTCGTTTCAAACGAGGATGCAGATTTTGTATAGAGCCGAAAAAAGGTGTCCCCATTTGGCGAACTCCTCGCGATGTCATCACCGAAGTATCGCGAGCACTTGACAAAGGAGTCAAGCATGTTCGACTTGGAGGGATGACTGATGTGTACACCTACATGGCTGAAGGGGTTGTCGAAATGGAATACCCCGTCCCAAATCCGGAACCGTTGGCAGAACTATTGCATGGATTGCGAGAGGACGAACGGCTAGAGACTTTGCATGTTGACAATGCAAACCCTTCGATCATTGCAGAGCATTTGGAACCGGCAACCGAGATTACCAAAACACTCACTGAAACACTCTCAGATGGATCCGTTCTATCTTTTGGATTGGAATCAGCTGACCCCGCAGTCCATGAAGCAAATTGGCTAAATTGCGATGCTGAACAACTGAAAACTGCAATACGCCACATCAATCAATACGGTAGAGAACGAGGGGCGCGAGGATTGCCAAAACTTCTACCGGGACTCAACTTCATCGCTGGTTTGAATGGAGAAACTGCCGCAACCTACCAGATGAACAAGGACCTACTGGCATCGATTCGCGCAGAGGGCTTATGGTTGCGAAGAATCAACATCCGACAAGTTGAGGGTGAAAATTTTCAAGAAATTCCGACTGAACAATTCTCAGATTTCAAATCGTGGACTCGGGATCA
>Ga0315326_10001475_pt1 | contig 12218 bp, 4 predicted proteins | sample M180m32315metaG_FD_203457 | JGI IMG/M metagenome (GOLD analysis project Ga0315326, IMG submission 203457) | Ammonia-oxidizing marine archaeal communities from Monterey Bay, California, United States - M1 80m 32315 | ecosystem: Environmental > Aquatic > Marine > Coastal | place: USA: California... | reverse complement strand
ATACGATGTGATGTATGCTTCAACAGCGTTCATCATTTTCTCTGCAACAATGGGAGCAGTTCTGGTTTCCTTTGACGGAATTAGTCGAGACAGAATTTCAGGGGTTCTTGAAGTCAAACTCTCTCAACCGATTAACAGAAAGGTGCTTGCTAGGTCAATGGTTATCGGACATTGGGCAGCGATTGCAATACCCGTAATTGTGCTAAACATCCTCTCTTTACTCATAATTTGGTATCGGATGAATTCAGTTCCAAATCTTGATGAATTATTCATTCATTTCCTTGCAAATTGCCTTCTCCTACTTTGGTACACATCGATTCAGCTACTCGCTTCTTCATGGGCGAGAGACATGGGTTCATCTATGGCAGTAGGACTTGGAACTTGGATGATTTTCACTCTCCTATGGCTTGTTCTTACCACCCTTGTTGCTGGCTTAATGGGCATCGAAATTGCTGACCTCACATCTCCTGAATACCTCAGAATTGAAGCCATTGTGGATTTATTCTCTCCCAATGGCGTATATCATCACATGTTAGAGTGGCCACTTGCAGAAAGTGGTAGACATATACACCCTGGAATGACTTCACTGGCCGCTATTATCTGGAGCCTGCTCCCCGTGTACCTTTTCACATCAAGAATGGCTAAACTCACTCCGTGAGCCGAAACACACTAAGGGGACCCTGCCCGTAGGGCAGAATATGAGGAGAAGTCTTACGGCCTTCATTTTGGCTATTTTGATTAGTACCGTTTCCCTTTCTGGAATGAGCAGTGCAGACACCAGTGGACGGCAACTTAGCGATGTCGATTGTTCTGGTTATACATTTGAAGATCTATTCGATTACAATCACGCAAACTTCGATATCGAGATTCTTTCCGATTGGGCAAGTGCTGAAATTTATGCTAATTCGTGGGTAAATGACAGCAAAGCTGCTATTGTTAGAGAAAACATTGACGGATTATTCGATGGCGTACCAGGCGGCAATAACTCATGGTTATCTACCGATGAAAGAGAAGCGGTTAGAGAAATTGGGCCCAAATGTATCGCAGATATGGATACTAGACTTGGACTGAGAGAAGGAGTTGCGCATCGCGGCGGAGTTGATTGGAATGACCTTGAATTCGTCGAAGATGGAATTGCTCTGGACGAGATCAATCTGGTTCCAGATGAACATCCTGACGAGCGACAGTGCCAGAATATGTTCGCAAGTTCTGATTGTCGAGAAGTGCCGGTCGCTGCTACTGACAACCTTGAGATCTCGATGTTCCTCAAAGATGGTGAAACTAGCAATATGCGTTTCAACAAATTACCTAATTCGGGCCAGAGCAACTTCACTCTCGCTCTAAATGCGACCAATATGACTCATGCCCGTCTTGAATTTACATTCCCAGCGGTGGAGGGACTTCGTATGGCAGAATATGATGTCCAAGATGATGGGATTTCCAATCTTGGTGCGGCCATAGTATCTGAGATTCATCTACCCGATGGGCGCTTGAAAATAGCCCTCGATGTCGACTATGATAAAATGGATTGGCCGATGGGAAGAAATCTATTCATCGACTTGACTACAATGCCTCCAGAGACTAATGAAGCACCTGTTTGGGGCGCTACTGCACCAGTAGCTGATACGGTATTTCCGATGTTTGTTCAAGGAAACGAGGAACTTATCGTAACTGGAGAAGACTTAGCAGATTGGGCGAGTGACGACAATGGCTGGAGTCTCGATTGCGCATTCGACGAAACTGGATGGTCGAGTAGAATGAATGGAGACGGTGACTTCCTAGCGACCGCTGGAACCAGTGAATCCAGCGCTGCAACATGTTCACTTGTGGACCCATATGGGGAGAATGCAGATTCAACTCGAACCTGGAGATTCGGACAACCACTCTCATTTAGTGCGACTGAAGGAACCTATGGAGATTCAGTTGATATCGAAGTTACTCCGACTCTACTAGTTCAGAGTATTTCGCTAGATTTAGCAGCAACCCAGAGTGGAAATGATGGCCCATCAAGTGGACTAAATCTCGGTTCCTCGATGGCGACTTCAACTCTTAGCCTCTCTGGAATGGCCCCCGGTTCTTTCGAAGTTCATCTGACTGCTACAGCTGATGGAATGCTTGACTGGAATGCATACATTGATCTCGGACTCGAGAAAGAAAATACTCCTCCTGTGATTAGTATTAATTCATTGATCGACGGAACAAATGCTACTTGGTCTGCTGATTACCTATCATTCTCACTCAGTGGAAGCGTTATTGACCCAGATGGTGGAGATGTTAGCCTAACTGCAATAATGTGCGGGGATAGTACAACTGGATTCAGCCAAAGTGGAGTCGCTTGGGATGTCTCCCTTTCAGTCGCAGCTTGCTTTACCCAGGACACAGTAGATTATACCGTCGAGATTCATGCCCAAGATTCTGAAGGAGCAACTGCAATTCTAGTGATAAATGTAGATGACCCACTCGAATCGGAGGAAGTTCCAGTTCCAGTTGAACCGGGGCTTGATGATAGCGGATTACCTGCTCTCAGTATGATTGCAACCATCGTTTGTATGCTCGGTGCAGCACTAATTGCGCGTAGAGACTGAACCGGCATCATGAAAAGTGGAACCTTGAGGGCAGGTTATGTTCAAAGGGACGGTCGAGAGGGTCAGCCACGAAGGTGGTTTGCTCGTTAGTTACAACGGTTCCTGCCCAGCCCTAGGTTCGGTTATGGTCGATGGGAGTGAGAAATATGTCGGCAAAGTCGATGGAGTAATCGGTAACCTAGACAATTCACTTGTCCATATCGCCCACTTGGATCGCAAGGCCAATGCAAATTCCCTAGTAGGGGCTGAAATCACAATTCGCCCTCGCCGTCAAAGAGATGACAGGCGACCTGCAAGAGATGATAGACGAGGAGGTGACGACCGAAGAGGACGTGATGATCGTCGTGGACGTGACGACCGACGTGGCAGAGATTCTGGCCGTGGACGTGATAACAATCGTGATGGGGGTTACAATAATGATTGGGATTGTCCTAAGTGCAATAACTCAAATTTCGCATTCCGTACAGAATGTAATCGCTGTGGAGAATCCAAAGGCGGAGGCGGCGGAGGCCGTGGACGTGACGACCGAAGAGGCCGAGATGACCGACGTGGACGTGATGACCGACGTGGTAGAGATTCCGGCCGTGGTGAAGACTGGTTGTGTCGGGACTGTGGCAATGTCAACTATGCAAGCAGAAATGAATGCAATCGCTGTCAGAAACCTAAGAGTGAGCGAGATTCTAAGCCACCAGAACGTCGTGAAAGACGAGATGACCGACGTGGACGTGACGATAACCGCGGTAGAGATGACCGCAGAGGTCGCGATGATAATCGTGACAAAGGCCATTTCACCAACAATGATTGGGATTGCCCTAAGTGTAACAACTCAAATTTCTCTTTCCGTACAGAATGCAACCGCTGTGGAGAATCCAAAGGCGGAGGCGGCGGAGGCCGTGGACGTGACGACCGAAGAGGCCGAGATGACCGACGTGGACGTGACGACCGTAGAGGGCGTGATGACCGAGGTGGACGTGACGACCGCAGAGAACCTCAAAAAAGAGCTGGGGATTGGGATTGTCCTAAATGCCGAAAGAACAACTTCGCAAGCAGAGACGAATGCTTCAGTTGCGGTACCTCCAAGCGCGTAGGTGGACCTCGACCTAAGGGACACCACTTCTCACGCGACCCATCGCCACTCCGTTCCCAGAGATACGGTAAGGGCGATGGAGGCGAAAATGATGAACGCTGAAGACCACTATCTCGATGCAATTGCTGCAGAGGATGAAGGTGACATTGAGGGCGCTCTCGAGTCGGCTAGAGCAGCCGTAAAAGCAGACCCTTCTCATGCCGAATCTTGGTGGATGATTTCTAGCCTCGAATTATCTGATAAGTCACAAGCAGACCTAGGACGAGCGTCTAGATCTCTAAACGCATGCAGAAAAGTAGTCGCTCTAGAACCATCAAGAGTAGATGCTTGGGTTAGAGGTGGTCGCCTAATGGCTGACGAACTCGGCCTATACGAGGATGCACTCTTCTGGTGGCAAGAATGTCGAGAAGTCGCTCCATTTGAATCGGTACCGCTTGTCGAACAAGCCGCCATTCTTACCGATATGGGGTTCTATGACAAAGCAATGGATCGTTTGGCAGCGATTCAAGAGGAAAACCTCGATGTCGGCACTACTCAATTCACCCGAATTAGCAGATTGCATGCATTGGTCTCAAAGGCAGCAGAGCAGGACGAGGGTAACCATTTCCGCCCTTGGGAAAAGAATCACAATGGATGGAATGCCATCCATTCTAGGAGAAATAAGGGCCCGGTATCTGAAAATTTGATTTTTATGATGACTACCGTGCCATTTCTGATGATGGAAGTTTTCATTTCCAGGGCGTTATTCGGTGATGGCTGGACTGGCTTTTGCCTAACCTCTATCATGATTCTAATAACTGTCATCATGGGCATGAGGTTTACTCGCGGATTGTTCCAAAAGGTGAACAGGCCTGCATTTAATCTCCTTAGAGCAATGGATTTTGAGGCGAGTACAGCAAAATTAGTCATTCCAGATGATGTGCGAGATTCTCGCCTCTATCTTTTCCTTGTAGGAAGACGGGCGCGTGCATATCAAGAAAGATATTCCAAGATTGTCCTCGCAGGAAAACCCCTACCTCGAAATTGGAAGCCGAGGCTACCTGACTTCGATTCTCATCTAGATGAAATCGGGATTATCGAAGAAGGTGAGGATTCCAATGAACTCCCTGGCTTTGAGGAAGAATGAATCTCAAGTCCCAGCTGTATAATCGGTTAGATAGGCGGTTTGTTCGGCGGTAAGTTCGTCGATTCCAAAGCCCAAAGTAGCCAACTTGGTCATAGCGAGATCTTGGTCCTGTTCAAAACTGATATCATGTACAATCGGCGCCATTCCAGCGCCATCTGCTGCAAGGCGGCACAGAGAAAGGAATTGATTTGCAAAACTCATGTCCATTACCTCGGAAGGATGTCCTTCTGCTGCTGCTAAATTGACCAAGCGACCATCTGCCAATAAGAAAATGCGTCTTCCGTCTGCCATTGTATACTCATCATTCTCAGGCCTAATATTACGCATAGATACTGCTTGAGACTTTAGTTGCTCAATATTAATTTCACAATCATAATGACCCGTATTAGAGATAATTGCACCATCCTTCATCGAATCAAAATGACGGCCCACAAGAATGTCTTTCATTCCTGTAGCGGTACAGAAAATATCACCTATTGAAGCCGCTTCATCCATTTTCATGACTCGAAAACCATCCATAACTGCTCTGAGTCCGGGAAGTGGGTCAACTTCAGTGATGATGACATTGGCACCCATTCCTCTCGCTCTCATAGCAAGGCCACTTCCACAGTGGCCATATCCGCCAACAACGAATGTTTTGCCAGCGATTAATACCGAGGTTGCACGGATTATTCCATCGAGAGTGGATTGTCCGGTACCATAGATATTATCAAAATCCCACTTTGTAATTGCATCATTTACTGCAATCACTGGATAGAGTAAATCGCCAGCATCACCCATTGCTCTCAATCGATGAACTCCAGTAGTGGTTTCCTCAGTACCTCCAATCACTCCTTCAGCGAATTCTTTCTTTTCGCCATGCACTCGCACGATTAAATCAGCACCATCATCCAAAGTAAGAGTTGGTTTGAATTCTAGAGTACGGTCAATGCACCAGTAGAAATCCTCTACCGACTGGCCGTGCCAAGCGAAAACTGAGTAGCCTTCACGAGCGAGCCAAGCAGCGACATCGTCTTGAGTTGAAAGTGGGTTACATCCCGACCAGGAGATTTCGGCACCTGCAGCGCCTATTGTTTCGATCAAAACTGCAGTTTCCTTGGTAACATGGAGGCAACCTGCAACTCTCATTCCCTCTAGCGGGCGAGTTTTTTCTGCTTCTTCACGTAGAGCAGTGAGAACTGGCATCCTTGAGCGAGCCCAATCAACCCGTAATGAACCCTGATCAGCTAGGCTGATGTCGGCCACGGTGTAATTCTCACCTTCGTCCATGGAATGGGCGCTTGCGACCACTGTTCATAGGTCAATCGGTCGAATGGACACTCTGGCCCTTACGGGCCAGAGCGCTCAAACACAGAAGTGAGGCTCACTACTGTTGCTGGAAATGCCCGGCATATTGCTGGGCATAGGTCCGCGCCGTCTCTTCAGGGTAGCCCTGAGCGATTAACTGCTGCACATACTGTTCCATTGGATCCATTTGTGCAACTCCACCATATCCTGCTGCTGTTGCATTGAAATCCTGAACAGTATCATCCTCTTCGCTTCCGCCCCTCAGGACGAAGAATAGTGATAATATGACCACTAGAAGTAGACCAACACCGATTGCTACATACATAATCATGTCATCGCCACCGCCGCTTGTAGAATCTTCAGTCCTAGGTTCAGTAAAGGTACCATCATCTGGATTGAAGGAGTATTCTCCTTCCCACTCACAAGCACCATCTGCCCAAACCCAGCGTCCTTCGGGGTCCTCTGCAAGAACCTCTACTGGAACTTCTAGGCCTTGACATGCTGGTAGGTGAATAATGAGATACTTCTCTACTGGCCAGCGCTTGTCATCTCCCTCATAGATTAGCAAGTATATCTCCTGCGTAGAGGTTTCATTGGTGTATAGGTCCGAGATAGTTAGAGTTAGGTCAAATCCATCTGTATCTCCAAGTTTGTCGGACTTAGCCCAACTTCCCTCAAGTTGCATGTTGTACTTTGCAACTGCAGACTGTGCGAATGCCTCTGAACTCAGTGCAGCCTCGACATAGACATCTCCTTGCTCAGCACCCGAAAGTACGGTTCCTGAGATAGTGATGGTATCAGAAGTAACCTGGCTACCATTGACTGATAGGTCGATTTGGACCACTGGTTCTTCATCGCCGAAGCCCTCTGGTACTACTGAGAAGTACATACGGTACTTCTCGCTCGACTTTCCAGCCTTATCGAATACTACTAACTCGATACGAATTAGAGATTCTGTCTGCCCACTTGCATCGACAGTTACATTCTGGAAAGTATATGCCCATGCACCATCAGAAGATGATGGCTTGGTGAAGATGTGACCTTCGAGATCGAAGTTATCATCGCCATATGGAGCATCAAAGAGTACCGTCCACTCATAGGTCTCGATTCCATTTCCATCTAGGGCATCTGCATCAGATGATTCGGATGCATCGAAGTGGATGACAACCTCGCCATCCTCATCAAGATGAATACGGTTAACTGGCCAGTCTGTGTCAGATACTGTCTTAGTACCACGATTCTCAACCTGGTCTTGGTATTCTTCACGCATGTCAATAACAACGTCAGCAACCGGGCGGTGCTCATCTGCTCGTACATCGTCTGTCATGACGGTGACGGAAATTGAGCGCCCGTGGCCAGCTGCATCGTGTAAGTATAGTGTGATATCCCAAGTTGCGCCCTGAAGACATCCAGTAGCAGAAGAGAGGTCAACCTTACAGAAAGTAGAGGTCGGACTCATCTCATCGGTGTGGTCGGTACCGCTTGCCATTGAAGCTCCTTGCCAATCTGTTGGACCGCTGATTACCCAGTCGGTCAATAGTGGCTCAGATGTAGCAGTAGTGTATCCAAAGGTTACCTGTGAATCACTCTTCATGTAGTGGTAAGAATATCCGCCAGTCGAAGGGTCAAGAGTTGGAACCTCTCCGTTGATTGTGAGGTCTAATCCATTTCCTAGAGTACCAAAGCCCTGAGGGTATTGACTAACATGGTAAGATAGCATGTTACCCAATAATGGGAAGGTTGCACTATCAGCACGCTCTGAAACACCAGCAACATCGATTGTGGTGACAATCATTCCACCGTCAACATAACTGCATGTTGCTAGCACAGTATCCTGTGGCTCAGCTTCAGACTGAATAAGGCGCTGGAATCCACCGCCACTCTCCGAATATCCATTACATGCAGATGGGATGGAGGTCGCTGCAACACTCTTGGTGTTGAGTACTGCCTCTGTCACCGTTCCATATTGGTCAAATCCTTGGAAGGCTGCTAATTCTACTCCGTCGAGGATTGGATGATATGCATCTGCAACATCCATGTTGTTGTATGTAACACGGGTCTCAGGGGTGTTTCTTGGCTGTACATCCATGTCGAATGGAAGTAGGCTAGATCCTGTGCTGCTACTAAACTCGTAGTAATCAGTAGATGTTCCAAGATGCACCTGTACAGTTCCACCTGAAGACATGAAATTCTTCAGAGTGGTCTTATGGCTTGAGATACCCAACTTTTCGTAGTATCCCTTGCCTCCTGCATCAGAAGGTTTTGCGGTATTGACATCCTGTATTGGCATCAGAACCTTGTTGTAATGAGTTAGCCATCCAGTCTCTAGATACTCATCCCAGTCGTTAATATCGAACTGAGTATAAGTCATACCGAGGAGAACTAAGTCCTCCTTAATCGACTGAGTTCTTGTGGTATCACCAGATAGTATTGCGACATCTACCATATCAGCAAAGCCAGCATGGAAGAATCGCTCATTACCAGAGGTGTCACCATTTGGTAAGGTAGCATGATAGGTTATGTTGTACGTATGTCCATCTTGCCAACCATTCCATGGAGTGAATGATACCATTGTTCTTTCATGAGGCCCAAGGGTCTGCGAAGGTCCGGCAGTTGTAGTATGAACTTGACTACCATCTGCAAGGTCGTTAATGGTCATGTGGAAGGTGTAATCACCTTGTAAGACACCATTGGTTGCAGAAAGACCCCAATCATGGGTTAGTACGCTGTCGATTGGTAGTACACAATCTAGAACCACATCAGAGAGACAAGAAATCTGATCTGGCTTTCCAAGTGTGATGTCTACGCTCTCAACCGAGAAGATAACTCGTGCGAGATTATTTGCCACAGAGATTTCTTGGTGACCGAACCATGAAGTTCCAGTAGTTGTATTGTCGAAGAGTGTTTCAATTTCAATCTTGTAGACACCGGAAACAAAGTCGTGGTCTGATATTGCAATTGTTCTGTTCTCCTCTGCGTCTAAGTCGACGACGGTTGAGGAATAGGTTGCGTCTTGGGTGAAGGTAAATTCTTCCAAGGAAATATTGTCGAATGCAATACCACGAACACCGTCGTTCTGGCCGTTATGACCATCATCGTTAGACTGGAATTCAAAGTTGAGGTCAACTGTCGAACCCGCAAGGCTTAGACACTCAGGTCCCCAATTATTGGAATCGATATCTGAGTTGTTGAACATGTAAAGGTGAGTTAGGTCAATACTACGTGACTTGACAAGACCATCGCTATTGTAGAAGATTTCCCAGTTTCCTGTTCCACCATTTACATTGCGAGTATCGCCAATCAACTCGACTTCAATGCCATCAATCTGGGTCTCATTTTCATCGATGAAACCATCATCGTTCTCATCGACTAAGCATGTTCCATCTTCGTTGTAATCGTTCCACTGTCCCCAAAGTACTCCAGAGTAATCGGTTCCTCCTCGGTTCCAATCAGCAGTCAATGCAGCATAATCGCCAACATTGTATGCATCGCCTTCAGCATCGATTTCGAACCAAGTCTCAGCGAAATATTCGAAGTTTAGTGCAACGAAATCACCAGACATATTGTTCAGATCGATATCAGGGATTGTTAGAGTCTCGTTCTCCCAAACATCACCGAAACTGTTCGGAGTATCACATGGGTTTCCAAACCAATAGGAGTGTGAACCGAATAGAACCTCTGGACAGGAGGAATCGTCAACGATTCCACCATTTCCATTATTGTCATCGGTATAGCGGAATCCAGATGACCCGCCTTCAAACATCTCATCACAAACAACCAGTGGTGAACCACAGTAGATATCTGCAGGAAGTGCGCTGTAAACCGAAGCTTCAACATCGAATGTTACATTGGTATTTCCAAAGTGTTCGACTTGGACCTCGATTGGGAAGATACCCTCAGCATATAGCCCACCGGGATTGAATGACTCAATGTCATTGACTCCAGGGTCGAAAATATTGAATGCTGTAACATATCCTACAATCTCATCATTTGCTGGTTGCTCATCTTGACCATAGTTCAAGGTAGCAGAGATTCGGTAAGTAGTTCCGTTAACGAAGTCAGCAGTAATCGAAGAAGTGTATTCCTCATTTGGTGCGAGGTTGTTCATGTTGATGTTGGACTGCTTGGTCTGAACGTTGCTTGTGAATGCAGTGTTCTGCTTCCAGATTGAAATGTTATCGAGAGCGAAACCATCTCGTCCTGTCCAGCGAGCTTCATCATCATTGGAGTTAGATCCTTCCCATCCCGACTTGAAACGGAAGCGAATGTCGACAGTCTTGCCAGCGAAAGTAGAGAGGTCGAATGCACCAAGGTCATCCTCAGTGAAGTTACCCCATCCATAGTTGGTTCCTGCTGCATAGACGCCATAGTAGGAAATAGACTCAGCATATCCACCCTGTTGAAGATTGAATACTCGGTCTGCGTCATATCCTCCCCATAGACTCTCTCCCGAAGCACATTGTCCAGAGAAGTATGCCTCATTCGGACATCCAATGGTAACCCATCCATAGTCTTCATCGAAAACCTCGATAATCGCCATATCATCCCAGATGTCTGCGAGGATATATTGTCCAGATGTGTCCTGTATGAATGTAGATGCATATCCAAGATGGCGGAAAATCTCCATACTCATCCAAGCACGGTCAGCGCCGGTTAAGTCTACATCTTCAAGAATCATTGCTTCATCCCAATTTGCACCATAACCAGACCACTCATCCCCAGAACTATTTGTCTCATAGGTTCCAGACCACATGTAATCGGTCGGATTATTGGTGTTAGCATTCATTTCTGGTGCGTTGTTATTAGATGTGTGGCCAGTTGTATGATTGGTCTCTTCCATCCAATGATGGTTACCAAAGTAGGATTCGTATGCCCATGTACATCCAGAGTTGCATCCAGACTTAACCTCAGCACTATCCCAGTCCATTTCGTAGACAGATACATTGGTTGAGGCAGCCTCATCGACTTCTTTGATTTCAACATCAAGAGTTGCTTGGCCGTTTAGAATATCCATTCCAGTATTCTTTACTGTAACTTCGACATCTCTGTTACCTTCTCCTAGAGCGCCGACATATGCATCGGTTGGAGAGATGTCGATTTTAGAGACCGCGAGGTCCTTATTGTCCATCTCGACTACGATGATTCGGTCATAGGAACCGCTCCATCCCCAATTGTCATCCCAAGTGGTCTGATCGTATGCACCATGGCCTACGACAATATCTGGAGCGCTACCTGCTCCACCGATAACCTGTCCGACAATTGCAGTTGTTGGGCGCATTGCACCAAAGTATGCCAATGGACTCATGTGTCCACCGCCACCATTGGATAAGGTCACCTGAACACTTGTTGGCAAGTTAAGGAAGAAATTGCTTGTAGAATCGCCTGTAGACGAAGTTGAGTTCGATTGCTTGAACTTAGCAGCGTGAATGAAGTCAGGCTCCCCGTCTCCATTGAGTTCGGCAATTGTAACTTCCCATGCAATATATGGGCCGAAGTACACTGTCTTCGAAGTACTATATGTGTGAGTAGCTTGATTGATTGTAGCATATGTTACATTCTCAGTATTGCCGTCGTTGATAGCGACAACATCGATGATTCCATCACCATTCAAGTCGCCTATGTCCATACCACCGAATTCAGGGCCTACTGCGTGAACGTGCATGCCACTACTACCGGTAGAACTCCATGTCACTGTTGCAGGGAATCCTTGAAGAGCATTGAGACAATCATATTCAATGACGGTCATGTTATCCGACTTACCTGGATTTGTTGCCGCTCCAGAAAGATAATCCACACCTTCAGAGCGAACTAACCAGAGATCTACGTCATCGCAGTTTCCGTTAACAGGGTGAGTTTGACTCGTCTCTCCCCAATCGCCTAATTCTAATTCACGATAGGAATTTTGAGTGGAATCTCCTAGGCTGGTAATCTTGCCAGTTGTGGAGGAAGAAATCGGACCCATGTAGGTGACTACTCGCTGATTCTTAAGGTCGGCAAGCAACTCGAGAGTTACGATATCATCATTACCATCATCATCCAGATCTGCGACTGCTAGGTCCCACATCCAGACAACATCGAAACGCTCTCCGACAGTGAATGTGTCACTGCTACAACCATCGTTCTCGATGATTGT
>Ga0315326_10001471_pt1 | contig 12233 bp, 9 predicted proteins | sample M180m32315metaG_FD_203457 | JGI IMG/M metagenome (GOLD analysis project Ga0315326, IMG submission 203457) | Ammonia-oxidizing marine archaeal communities from Monterey Bay, California, United States - M1 80m 32315 | ecosystem: Environmental > Aquatic > Marine > Coastal | place: USA: California... | reverse complement strand
CCACTCGAGTCCCTCGCGGGCGAAGGTGGAGGCGGAGGGCACGCTGGAAGCGATGGTGGCGCTGCGCGATGAGGGGAAGGTTCGCTTTCTGGGAATGTCGAGCACTTTGCCCGAGCTGGAGGCGCATCTGGAGATGGGCGTCTTCGACGCTTTTCAGATCCCCTATTCGGCGCTGCAGCCCGAGCACGAGGCGCTCGTGACGCGGGCGGCCCGGCTCGGGGCGGCGACGATCGTTCGCGGGGGCGTCGCGCGGGGCGCGACCGCGACCGACCACGACGATGAGGGGGACCATTCGTTCTGGCGTGCCTTCGTGGTGGAGCGACGCTCGCTCTGGGAGCGGGCTTCGCTCGACGAGCTGCTCGACGGGATGTCGCCGATGGAGTTCATGCTGCGCTTCGTGCTGTCTCATCCCGATCTCCATACGACGATCGTCGGGACCTCGAAGCCCGCGCACCTGGCGGACAACGTGGCCGTCGCGGGCCGAGGGCCTCTGCCCGAGGCGTTCTATCGAGAGGCGAAGCGCCGGATCGCCACGGCGATGGGGTCGGCGGAACAACCTCTGTGACCGAACGCGACCGCTCCAGCAAGCTCCCTCGCTCCCTCCTCGTTCTTTATGCGCTGCCCTTCGCCGGCTATCTGGCGATGGGGATGCCCGTCTCGCTCTGGTTCATGAAATTCGCGACCGATACGCTCTTGATCGCGCCGGTGGCGATCGGCGGCGTGTTCGCCGTCGGCCGGGTCTGGGACGCAATCTCGGACCCGATGGCGGGCTATCTCTCGGATCGGACCCGCTCGCGCTTCGGTCGGCGGAGAATTTGGCTCTTCGCCTCAGCGGTCCCCTTGGCCATCACCTACGTGATGCTCTGGTCGCCGCCGAGCGCGCTCGAAGGCCTGTGGCTCATCGCCTGGATCGCCGCGGCGCTGCTGCTCTGGGAGACGGCCTCGACCGCCTTTGTGATCCCCTACGCGGCGCTCGGGCTCGAACTCACGGACGACTATCACGAACGGACGCGTGTCTTCGGCTGGCGCCAGATGCTCACGACGGTCGGCTTCGCGGCGTCTCTGGTCATCCTCTATCTGTTGAGGACTGCCGAGGACGAGCGCAGCATGGCGTTCACGGCCTCGGTGGCGACGGGTGTCGTCGTCGCGCTCGTCATCGTGGTCTGCGCGCGTAAGACCCCCGAGCCCTCTCATCATCAGGGGCGCGGGAGCGCCAATCTCTTTTCTGCCTTCGCCGACGTCACGCGTAACCGCTACGCGCGGATGCTCTTCTTCGTGATGGCGGTCGAATCCTTCGGGATGGGCGTCATCGCGGTATTGGGCTCCTATATCATCGAGGACCTCGTCGGGCGCCTGGACCTGCTGGAGGCGATGCTGGCCGTTTGGATGATCCCGCAATTCGTCTTCATTCCCGTCTGGCTGCGGGTCTCGAAGCGGCTGGGCAAGAAAAACCTCTGGCTCTTCGGCATGTTGTGCAGTTTGGCGGGATTCTCGGGGCTCTTCTCATTGGGTCAGGATGAATGGGTGCGGGTCTTCGTGTGCGTGATCCTGATCGGAATCGGAACCAGCGTCTCCAGCGTAATGGGCCCCTCGGTTCAGGCGGACGTGGTCGACTTCGACGAACTCGAGACGGGGGAACGCAAGGAGGGCGCCTATGTGGCCGTCTGGAACTTCCTGCGCAAAGCCGGGAGCGCGGTTGCGGCCGGAGTCGGCGGTCTCGCGCTCAGCGTGGGGGGGTATGACCCGGCCGCAGTCGAGCAGGCCGAGCCGGTGAAGGAGTCGCTGCGGCTGACGGTCGGCCTGATCCCGGCGTTGAGCTATGTGGCGGGGGCACTGGTTTTCAGCCGCTTCAAGCTCGATGAATCGGAGCACGCGCGGATCGTGGCCGGGATCCGCGAGCGAAGAGCGGAGCGAGGGGAGTAGGCGTCGCGCGAGAGCGACCTATGCTGTCTGCTCGCCCGTCCAAGCCCGGGCGCCCGAGGGAGAGCAGCCGGATGACGACCCCCTTCGATGGACTCCGCATTCTCGATCTCTCGACGGAGATCGCGGGCCCCTTCGCGACGCGCCTGCTCGCGGACGCCGGGGCAGAGATCGTCAAGGTCGAGCCGCCGACGGGCGATCCGCTGCGGAGGATGAAGACCTCGGCGGTCCTGGGTCAGTCCGCGCCGCTCGGGGAGGGCGAGGATGGTGCGCTCTTCCAATGGCTGAATGCGACGAAGCAGAGCGTGGTGCTCGATCTCGAAGACGAGGTGGGGCGGAACGCTCTGCGTGCACTCTATTCCGAGTTCGATGTCGTGATCGAGGATTTTCCGCCCGGCTGGCTCGCTTCGGTCGATCTCGGTCCTGAAACGCTCCGGCGGGTGAACCCGGAGGCCAGCATGGTTTCGGTCTCGGCCTATGGTGCCGATGGGCCCTGGTCGGGGCGCGCGGCGACGGAGTTCACGCTCCAGGCCGAGTCGGGGTCCTTCTCGGGTCGAGGCTACGCCGACCTCGGTCCCGTCGCGGCCGGGGGGCGGCTCGGGGAGTTTTCGACAGGGGCCTTCGTCGCCGTCGCCGCGGTGGTGGGCTGGTGGACGGGCCGTCGGACCGGGCAAGGGCCGCACGCAGACGTCTCGATGCTCGAGACGATGCTGCTCTGCTTCCAGCCCTATCAATACATCCAGGGACAGATGCAGCCTGGCGAGCTGATGCCCGCCATGGTGGAGGTGCCCTCGATCGAGCCGGCCCGCGACGGCATGGTGGGTTTCTCGACGCAGACCTCGCAGCAATGGCAGGACCTGTGCGTGATGGTCGAGCAGCCCGAGTGGGTGACGGACGAAGCGCTGTGCCTGGGCTTTGAACGATTCAGCCAGAGAGAAACGCTGCTCCCGCCGATCCAACAATGGACCCGAGAGCGTACGGTGGAAGAGATCGTCGAGATTGCGAAGCAGCTGCGCATCCCGGTGGCGCCCATCGGCAACGGCGAGACGGTCCTGCGCACGGACCATATGGTCGAACGCGACTTCTATCGAGAGCACCCCGCTGGCTTCCGGGTCCCCGGCGTTCCCTATCATCTGGAAAAAGGGGATTCGAGGCCGCTTGAGCCTGCACCCAAGCTCGGCCAGCACAGCAAAGCCGTGTTCGCCGCGAAGGGTCGTTCGAAGCCGCCCGCCGCGCCGACGTCCGAAGCGAGCGATGGACGTCCGCTGGCGGGCCTCAAAGTGGTGGATTTCAGCGCCTTTTGGGCCGGGCCCTTCGCCGCCACGGTGCTCGCGACGCTCGGTGCCGATGTCGTGAAGATCGAGTCGATCCAGCGTCCCGACGGAATGCGCTTCGCTTCGGGCTTCGTGCCCGAAGACGGCGTCGTCTGGGAGTGGGCACCGGTCTTTCACGGCGCGAACTCGGGCAAGCAGGCGATCACGCTGAACCTCGACAGTGAAGAGGGGCTCGCGCTGGCGCGGGAGCTCATCCGTGACGCCGACGTGGTGATCGAGAATTTCTCGCCGCGGGTAATGGAGCGTTTCGGCTTCGACCGGGAAGGGGTGGCAGCGCTCAATCCCGAGGCCATCCTGGTCCGCATGCCGGCCTTCGGCTTGACGGGGCCATGGCGTGACCGCGTGGGCTTTGCGATGACGATCGAGCAGGCCTCGGGCCTGGCCTGGGTCACGGGTTTCCCCGACCGGGAGCCCGTCGTGCCCCGCGGCGTATGTGACCCGGTGGGAGGTATGACAGCGGTCTTTGCCCTGCTAGGCGCGTTGGAGATGCGCAGACGGGGCGGGCGAGGGCAGCAGGTCGAGGTCGCGCTGCTGGAGGTCGGTCTGACGCTGGCGGGCGAACAGGTCGTGGAGCAGAGCGCCTATGGGGTTCGGCTCGATCGCCAGGGGAACCTCGGCCCGGTTTCTTCGCCGCAGGGCGTGTACGGCTGCCGGGACGAGCGGAACCCGGAAGAGCGCGGCTGGTTGGCGATTGCGGTCGCCAATGACGAGCAGTGGCGCGCGCTGGTGCGGGTGATGGGAGATCCGGAGTGGGCGCGCGACCCGAGCCTGGCGAGCGAGGCGGGGCGTCGCGCCGCGTCCGAGGAGGTCGATCGACGTCTGACGGCCTTCTGCGAGGGGGTGGGAGCGGCCGAGCTGGCCGACCAACTGGCGACGGCGGGGGTCCCCGCCGGCTGGCTGCATAACCAGCGAAACGTGGTGCCCGGACATGCTCAGCTCGATGCGCGGGGCTTCCTGACCTTCCTGGATCACCCCTTCGCCGGCCGGATCGGCTACCCGAATTTCTCGATCCGGTTTGACGGCGACCCGGGGGATCGGACCCTCCCCCCCCTGCTCGGGGAGCACAATGCGGCGGTCCTCGGAGGGCGGCTCCGTCAGAGCGAGGAGGCGCTCGAGGAGCTGACCGGCGCGCAGGTGATCGGCACCCGTCCCAGCTTCCTCTGACGGCCCGGCCGCCTGCGCGGGCGACCCGAGAGAGGCGCTGAAAAGGGGGCGCGAGGGCGGGGCTCCTGCGTGTAGAGTACAAGGTCACGAATCAAGGTCGGAAAGATCAACGCCTGAAAGAAGGAGCCAAGTCATGGGTCGCAAGTACAAGGTCATCTCGGGAGACGGACACGTCGAGACGCCGCCGGAGTCTTGGGTGAAGTACATGCCCGAGGAGCATCGCGATCGCGCCCCGCGGCTCGTCAAGCTCGCGAAGGGCGGAGAGGCTTGGCTGATCGAAGGCCAACCGCTGATCCCGAACGGCCAGAACATCACCGGTCGTGGTCCCGTCCAGATCGAAGGCGGCAGCTACTTCGCCGAAGACGGCTCCGCGGCAGAGGGTGCGGGCGACGGTGCGCAGCGGCTGCGCGAGCAGGACCTGGACGGCATCGACGCCGAGGTCCTCTTCCCGCCGGTCTTCGCCTCGCGGGCGATCGAGAACATCGTCGACAAGGACGTCTACCGCGCGTTGATCCGGGCGTACAACACCTTCCTCGCCAAAGACTACTGCGCGGTCGCGCCGGATCGACTGATCGGGAACGGGGTCGTCCCGACGACCGGCGTAGACGATGCGATCGCCGAGATCGAGTTCTTGAAGGACAACGGGATCAACTCGGTCTCGCTGCATATGTTCCCGAATGGATCGGGCTTCTCGCAGCCCGAGGACGACGTGTTCTGGAAGCGCAGTCTCGAGATCGGCATGAAGCTGTCCCCGCATTTCGGCTTTGGTCAGTTCTCGCCCGACATGACGAATGTCGGGATCGGCGCTTCCGCGGACCCCTTCGCGGGCACGTTGGTCCAGCGCATCTCGGGCCAGCCGCCGATGTATACGATGAGCCAGCTGATCTGTTCAGGGACGCTCGATCGCTTCCCGGACCTGCAGTTCTATTTCGCCGAGGTGAACGCGAGCTGGCTGCCCTGGGGTCTCTTCGTGATCGACGACAACTACGAGATCTTCACGGGGCCGTTCAATCGCACGCTCCCGCGCAAGCCCTCCGAGTACATCCTGGATCATTTCTGGTTCGGCATCATCCGCGATCCGAAATGTGTGGCGATGCGCGAGCACCTGCCCTTTGACCGTCTGATGTTCGGTTCGGATTTCCCCCACTCGGTGGGCTCGTACCCGAACTCGCAGAAATTCCTGGATGGGGCGTTCGAAGGGGTCGAGGACTCCTATCGAAACATGATGCTCTTGGAGAACCCGGCCAAGTATTACGGCCTGGATCTCGGCGCAGACATCACCGAGACCCCCGTCGCCTAGCGGTCTGCGATGGACCGCGCGCGGTCGCTCCCGAGGCTCCGTACCGGCCCGTGGCTTCGTGCCGCGGGCCGGTCGCTTCGGGGACCGTCCTTCGTCTCGCTCCCCCTTCCCCCTTCCCCCTTCACCGAGAGGCACGATGAGCGAATCTGTTTCTGATGCCGAGCTAGTCGAACGCTTCCCGTGGGTCCAGATCACCCACGACTCGAAGCATCATTTTCAGGGCTGGCTCGATAAGCAGCTCCTGATCAACCGCTGCGACGACTGCGGTCATTTTCAACACCCGCCGAAGCCGGTCTGTCCGGATTGCTGGTCCTCGAACCTCACGCCGACGCCGGTCGATGGCAAGGGGACGGTTCACCTGGCGATGCACCTCTACCAGGGCGCGCCCGCGCCCGACGTGGACTACGCCAAGGGGCCTCATCCAGTCGTTGCGGTCGATCTCGAGGGGACCGGTGGAGTCCGCTTCAGCAGCACGGTGATCGATCTCCCGGTGGAGGAGGTCGTGGTCGGCCTGCCGGTGGAATTGGATTGGATAGAGCGATACGGGTCCCCATTCCCGGTCTTTCGCAAGCGGGAGGGCGTGTGATGGCGAGGCGAAATCCGATGCGCGACGAGATCGCGATCGTGGGTGTGGGCTCCACGGAGTTCAGCCGGGACGCGGGGGGGATCTCGGCCGCGCAGCTCGGCGCCGAGGCCTGCATCAACGCGATCCGGGATGCAGGAATCGAAAAGCGTGAGATCGACGGGGTCGTCGGCGCACTCGAGCCCGGTTCCCCGCGCGCGAACCAGATGGCGGCGATCCTCGGTCTCGAGAGCATCACGCATCACTCGAGCCCCATGCCCGTCGCGGTTTTCGCCCTGGTCGATGCGATGACGGCGATTTTCTCGGGCCAATGCGACACGGTCTTGCTCTATTATGCGTTCACGCGCGCGCCTTGGAACTCTCGTTCCGCGGCAAAGGACCCCTTCCGAAACTATCTCTCGATGGGCGGTGGGCTGAAGGCGCCGCCCGTTCCCGAGGCGATCGATCCGTCGGCCGCCTACACGGCTTGGGCCTCTCGCTACATCGACGACTACGATGTGCCACGCGAGGATTTCGGTCGCATTGCGCTCAACATGCGCGCGAACGCCGCGCGCAATCCCAAGGCTGCAATGAAGGCGCCGCTCACGATGGAGGGCTACCTGAACGCGCGGATGATCCGTCACCCGCTGTGTATGCTCGACATGGATGTGCCCGTCGATGGCGCGGATGCCTTCATCTTGACCACGACCGAGCGCGCGAAGAAAATGACGCCGAACCCGGTCGTCGTACACGCGGCGACGGCGGGGATGGTCGGCAAGAACGACGAGGATCAGCTACCGAGCCTGGCCCGCCACGGTCAGCACGTGGTGGTCGAGGCGCTCAAAGAGCGCAGCGACGTCTGGATCGACGAGATCGACGCCTTCTTTCCCTACGACGGTTTCAGCATCATTACTCTGGGCTGGATCGAAAATATGGGTTTCGCCAAACCGGGGCAGGCGGGACGCTGGATGCAGGAGAACTGGGACGATGATCTCGGTTGCGTGATGATCGACGGACGTGTGCCGATGAACCCGCATGGAGGCTCGCTTTCGGAAGGGGCGTCTCGTGGGACGGGTCATTTGCGTGAGGCCGTGACCCAACTGCGCGGCGACGCCGGCGAACGCCAGGTCCACGACGCAAAGACGGCGTTGATTGGCTGCGGCGGATTCTTCTTCAACTCGCAGGGGGCGATCCTGAAGCGGCTTTGAGCTGTGAAGGGCGGCCTGGGAAGGGTGGACCAATGACGGCTCGGGTGATTCGGGGCGCGACGATCGTGGACGGGACCGGGGCGAAAGCCTTCCAAGGAGACGTGGGATTCGCCGAAGGCCGGATCGACGTGATTCTGCGAGCAGGGGAAGACGGTGCTGCGCTCGAGGGGCGGGAGTCGGTCGATGGGACGGGCCTCGTCCTGACGCCCGGCTTCGTGGACCCACACACCCATTACGACGCCCAGCTCGGCTGGGACCCCACTGCGTCGCCCTCGAACCTCCACGGCGTGACGACCGTCATCGGCGGTAATTGTGGCTTCTCGATCGCGCCGTTGGGCGATGGCGACGCCGACTATATCCGCCGCATGATGTCGGTCGTGGAAGGGATGCCGCTCGAGGCGCTCGAACAGGGGATCGACTGGAGTTGGCGGAGCTTCGGAGAGTGGCTCGACGGACTCGACGGGGGCACGGCGGTCAACGCCGGCTTCTTGGTCGGTCATTGTGCGTTGCGCCGGACCGTCATGAGTGATCGCGCAGTCGGCGAAGAGGCTAGTGGCGAAGAGGTCGAGCGCATGAAGGTTCTGCTGCGGGAGTCCCTCGAAGCCGGTGGCCTCGGGCTCTCGAGCTCCCGGTCCTTTACGCATCGCGACGGTGACGGTGAGCCCGTGCCCTCCCGAGCAGCGAGTGAGGAGGAGCTTCTCGCGCTGTGTGACGTCACGGGGGAGCTCGAGGGGACGACGCTCGAGTTCATCATCGATGGCTGCCTGCACGGGTTCGAGGATGCAGAGGTCGACCTGATGACCCGCATGTCGCTACGCGCGGGCCGTCCGGTCAACTGGAACGTCTTCACGATCGACTCGAAGGAGCCCGCGCGCTTCGAGAACCAGCTCGGTGCCCAGGAACGGGCGGCTGAGCAGGGCGCTGAGGTGGTCGCGCTCACGATGCCCACGCTGGTGGGGCTGACGATGAGCTTCTACAACTATTCGGCCATCCACCAGCTGCCCGGCTGGCGGCCGGTGCTCTCCCTGCCGCTCGAGGAGCGGATGGTGGAGCTGCGCAAGCCCGAGGTCCGTGCGGCCCTCCTTGCGGGCGCGCGCTCACCCGAGGCCGGGGTGTTCGCTCGGGTCGCGGATTTCGCGAATTTCCGGATCGGCGAGACCCACTCTCCGGCGAATAAGGAACTCGAGGGGCGCCTCGTGAAGGAAATCGCGGCTGAGCGTGGCTCGACCGACTTCGACACGCTGCTTGACGTCGTCCTCGAGGATGGGCTCGAGACCGTGCTCTGGCCCGACCCGCCGGATAACGACGACGAGAGTTGGCAGCTCCGGCGACGCGCGTGGGAGAACGGGCATACGCTGCTCGGCGGCTCCGACGCGGGGGCGCACCTCGATCGGATGTGCGGCGCGCCCTATACGACTGATTTCCTGGCGGACTGCTTGCGCGGAAAAAAACTGTGGAGCCTCGAGAGGGCGGTCCAGGCATTGACGGAACGTCCGGCGCGGCTCTTCGGTCTGCGCGACCGGGGCCATATCGCCGTTGGGTACTTTGCGGATCTCGTCCTCTTCGACCCCGAGACGATCGGCTCGGGCGAGATCCACGAACGTCGGGATCTGCCCGGGGATTCGGCGAGGCTCTTCGCCGAATCGAGGGGGATCCGGCGCGTGTTCGTGAACGGAGAGGCGATCGTCGTGGATGGTGCGCCGACGCAGGCTCGCCCGGGGCGCTTGCTGCGCTCGGGCCGTGATACGGAGACCGTCTCGATCCCCGGTGCGTGACTCCTCGTCCGAAGTCTGCGTCTAATGTGGATCGAGACCGAAGAGGCGCCGCGCGTTGCCCGCGAGGATTTTCTGTTTGTCCGCATCCGTTAGGTCGGACTCGAGAATCTGCGGGAGAAGGTGGCTGATGCGGCGACCGACGGGCGCCGAGTAGAGGTCCGTGCCGAAGACGACGCGTTCCGCCCCGAAGCGTCCCGCGAAAGCCTCGATGAAGTCGAAGTTGTAGCTGAGGCTGGTGTCGAAGAGGATGTTGGGCGCGACTTCGGCGACGAAGGAACACTCGCGGGTTCCTTCGTAGGAGCAGAAGGCGTCCAGCGCGAGGACCGGCGTCTCCGGGATCGAGCGCGCCAGCACGGCGAGCTTCCAGAGCGCTTCTTCCGGGGTCTCGTTCATCGCGTGAATCACGGGGACCAGGCCGAGTTCGGCCATGCGAGCGACATATTGAAGGATCCACTGGCTATCCAGGGAGACACCCTGGAAGCGGGTATGGAAGCTCACCCCGACCAGGTCGAGTTCGTGCTTGGCCCGGTCGAGCTCCTCCAGGCTGGCCGCTCCGTCCCGCGGCTCGACGACCCCGATCGCGCCGGGGAAGCGGTCAGGTCGCGCGTCTCGGTAGCGGGCGATCGCGTCGTTCTCCGCCCGTGTATCGGCGATACCGGCGGGCCGTTCGTAACCGTGTCCGGGGATGACGAGCGCCTGGGCGACGCCCGCGGCGTCCATGATCGAGAGCCGGGTCGAGAGTTCGTGGTCGAGGGGGTCGCCGGCATCGGCCCCGTCATGGAGGCTCCCGCCGAGCGCTCGAAAGGCGCTGCCCACGTGATGATGGACGTCGAGCACCTCGAATCCGTCTGCATTCGCCGTCATGGGATCTCCTCTTTTTTCGGGGGGGGAGGTCGGCCTCCCTGGTTCAACGGTCGATGACCCGTTGGCCGTACTCTCCGATCGCCGCCTCGAGGGCCTCGACCGACCGACCGCCGACCGGGGCCAGTGTCCAGGTCACACCGATCTCGGCGAGTTCATCGAGGTGAGCGAAGTGGGCTTCGAAATCGAGGCCCTGCTTGCTGACCCCTCCGATGGCGGGGAACAAGACGTCAATCGGCGTCTCTCGGCCGATCTCGCGAGCATGGTCGACCAGGTAGGCGTGGATCTCACGTAGATCGTCGAGGTTGTCGACGTGGACCGTGCGCCGCCGTCCGCCGAGCGCACGCGGGTTCGGGATGGGCATCCAGCCTTCGGCCTTCTCGGCCGCACGCCGTCGCGAGCGCTTCGAGTTGCCGCCGATCCAGATGGGGATCTGTGCCTGGGCCGGCGCGGGGTTCGCGGTGTTCCCGACCGCGTCGAAGTGAAGACCCCGGTGCGTGACGGACTTGGCCGTCCAGGTCTTGCGAAGGACCTCCAAGGACTCGTCGAAGAGGGCGTTGCGTTCCTCGAAGTCGACTCCGAGCGCGTCGAACTCCTCTTTGAGGTAGCCCGTGCCGCAGCCGAGGATCAGCCGGCCGTTGGAGAGCCGGTCCAGGGTCGCCGCGGCTTTGGCGAGCATGAAGGGGTTGCGGTAGGGCACGACGGTCAGGTTCGTCAGGAGTCGAAGCCGGGTGGTGGCTGCTGCCGCAAAGGATAAAGCGACGAAGGGGTCGAGCGCGTCGTGGCCCCCGCCTTCGAGCCAGGGGTCGAAGGGAATCGGGTGTTCGGTGACCGCGACAGCGGAGAAGCCGGCCTCTTCGGCAGCCCGGGAGATACGGGCCACCGCCTCCTGGGTGAGGAAGCCGGGTTCGAGCGGGTGCATGACGAAGGGGAGGCTCAGGATGTATTTCACACCGAGGTTCTAGCGTGCTTGGAGGCGCGAAACAGGGGGCCGCCGCGAGGCGGGCCGAGCATTGGGCGAGGGGGCCGGTCGGATAGGGCCTGTTTTCTCCTGTCTTGTGCACTTTAAAACTGTACAAAATGGCCGGAAATCCTAGGCAGCGGGGGAGGGGCCGTCATATTCCAGGGGCGTGTTCAGACAAGGAGTGCGGGCCCATGACGAGACAGAGGCAGCGGGATCTGGAAGGGGCGAGCATCCTTTTGGTGGGGGCAACGGGGGTCCTCGGTCGGGAGATCGGGCAGCGTCTCGCCAAGTTGGGAGCGCATCTGACGCTCTTTGGGCGAGATGCGGAGCGGCTGCGTGGGGTGGATCTGCCAGGCCCCCAGGTGGTCGGGGACATCGCCGATGCCGAGGCCTGCCAGGAGGCCGTTTGGGCCGCGATCTCGGCCCACGGCCAGCTCGATGGCGTCGTCAATGCAGCCGGTGTGGTGGCCTTCGGAGGCTTCAGTGAGGTGGACGACGCGACCGTAGACGAGCTGCTCACGACCAATTTTCTCGGGCCTCTGCGATTGATGCGGGCCGCTCTGCCGGAGATCGAGGAGGGCGGCTTCCTCGCCAATCTCAGCGCCGTCGTGGCCGAGAGGCCGACCGCCGGAATGGCCGTCTACTCCGCTTCGAAGGCGGCCCTGACGGCCTTGGACGAGGCTCTGGCCCGAGAGCTGCGTGCTCGAAAGGTGGACGTCATCGACCTCCGCCCACCCCATACCGAGACCGGGCTGGCCGACCGGCCCATCGCCGGGCAGGCGCCGCATTTGCCCGCCGGCCGCAGCCCCGATGTCGTCGCCGAGCGCATCCTCCACGCGATCGGCTGCCGGGAGCGCTGCGTCGCAGCGAGCGAGTTCTAAGCGAAACGAGCGGGCCCTGCGGCGGGCTCTTTCCGCCGCTGAGCCCGCCGGCCGTCGGTCCCGGAGTGGCCCATGGCGGAGCGCCGCGGGGGAGACCTCGTGCAGAGGAGGGTTCGATGATCGAGGCGCTGGGGAAGCGAGGGGGGGGAACCGAGGCGCCCGTTGCGCCGTGCCGATTCGATTCATGGAAGGTGAATGGGCGAGCACGGCTCGATTTCTGGCTGCCGTCGGCTCTTCTCGTCTCTTTGATCTGGGTGGGATGCC
>Ga0315326_10001468_pt1 | contig 12240 bp, 12 predicted proteins | sample M180m32315metaG_FD_203457 | JGI IMG/M metagenome (GOLD analysis project Ga0315326, IMG submission 203457) | Ammonia-oxidizing marine archaeal communities from Monterey Bay, California, United States - M1 80m 32315 | ecosystem: Environmental > Aquatic > Marine > Coastal | place: USA: California... | reverse complement strand
CGGAGAAAAAATATTTCAATTAACCCTAAAAATTCAGTATTAAATATTGCTCCTTATGTTCCAGGTAAATCTGGAATTGCAGGAACAAAAGCAGTTATTAAATTATCATCAAATGAAACACCTTTAGGCACATCTTCTAAAGCAATAAAAGCAATAAAAAATTCATATGCCAATCCAGCCCGGTACCCAGATGGTAGTGCAATAGAATTAAGAAAAGCTCTCGCAGAGTCTAATAATCTAAATATGAATAATATTATATGTGGAAACGGATCTGATGAAATTTTATCTATGTTTGCTAATTGCTTTGCGAGCGATGGTGATGAAATTGTCTATACTGAGCATGGCTTTTTAGTTTATCCAATAGCTACTAAAGCTGCAGGTGCAACTCCTGTAGTTGCAAAAGAAAGAAAATATAAAGCAAATGTTGAAGAAATTATAACTGTATGCACTAACAAAACAAAAATATGTTTCATAGCTAATCCTAATAATCCTACAGGAACATATCTCACTAGGAATGAATTAATAACTCTGAGAAAAGAACTGCCAGAAAACTGTCTTTTAATAATAGATTCTGCTTATGCAGAATATGTAGAAAAAGATGATTATACTAATGGCTTTGAATTAGTAAATAAATTTAATAATGTTGCTTGTACCAGAACATTTTCAAAAATTTATGGACTAGCTGCACTAAGAATAGGCTGGGCATATGCATCTTTAGAAGTAATAGATTATTTAAATAGAATTAGATTACCCTTTAATATTAATACTATTGCTCAACACGCAGCAATTGCAGCCATCAAAGATCAACAATTTATAAAAAAAGCAATTAAACATAATAATATTTGGAAACCTTTTATAGAAAAAGAATTAATTAATTTAGGGATCCAAATAATACCAGGTGCAGGGAACTTTGTTTTATCTAAATTTAATAATTCCAAACAAGCTAATGATTGTTACAATTATATGGAAAAACATAATATTTTTGTTAGAAAAGTATCAGAGTATGGATTGGCTGATTGTCTTAGGATTACCGTAGGTCTTGAGAAAGAAAACATTTATTTGATTAAAATTATTAAAAATTTTATACAAAATAACTAATCTACTTATATACATCCATATGTATAATAAGTTAAGGAGAAGCCTATGAATAATACAGTAAATTTAGATAAAATATTTTTTGAAAACAATGACCTAAATAAAGTAGATGCAGAAAAAATAGTTTCTGATTCTCTTGCAGGTGCTGAGGATGGTGAACTTTATATGCAGTCATCAGAAAATGAGAGCTTCTCTTTTGATGATGGAAAATTAAAATTAGCCAACTCAAATAAAAATATTGGCTTTGGACTAAGGTCATTATCCGGAGAGGTTGTAGGATATGCCCATGCTTCTGAAATTTCAAAAAAAGCACTAGAGAGAGCAGGAAAAACTGTAAGAGATGTGATATCTAAAGATCACAAAGAAATTGATGTGTCCCCAAATAAAACAAATAGAAACTATTATAATTCAAATAACCCTATCGCTGGAATAGACTTTGATAAAAAAATAAAAGTTCTACAGGATATAAATGAATATGCCAGATCAATTAATAATAAAGTTGAACAAGTGAGTATAAATTTAGCTAGCTCTTGGGAAGCTATTAGAATATTAAGAGTGGATGGAGAAATACTTGATGACGTAAGACCTTTAGTAAGGCTTGGAGTAAATATAGCTGTTAAAGAAAATGATAAAATGGAAACTGGTTCTTATGGTTCGGGTGGCCGACATGATTACGACATAATCCTTAATGAAAAAAATTGGAAATTCCATGTTGATGAAGCTTTAAAACAAGCATTAATTATGCTTGAAGCTAAACCTGCACCCGCAGGTGAAATGACTGTAGTATTAGGTCCAGGATGGCCTGGCATTTTATTACATGAGGCTATAGGTCATGGATTAGAAGGGGATTTTAATAGAAAAAAAACAAGTGTTTTTTCGCATTTAATGGGCGAAAAAGTAGCCACTAAAGGCGTTACTGTAGTAGATGATGGCACACTAAATGCAAAAAGAGGCTCTCTCTCTATCGATGATGAAGGAACTCCTACAGAAAAAACTGTTCTTATTGATAATGGAAAATTAGTAGGATACATGCATGATAGATTAAATGCTAGATTAATGGGAACTAAATCCACTGGAAATGGTAGAAGACAATCATATGCTCATCAACCAATGCCTAGAATGAGAAATACCATTATGGTGTCAGGGGATAAAGACCCTTCTGAAATATTAGAAAGTACAAAAACCGGTATATATGCAAAATCTTTTGCGGGAGGACAGGTTGATATTACTAATGGTAAATTTGTTTTTTCAGCCAACGAAGCTTACAAAATAGAAAATGGTAAAATTACCACCCCCGTTAAAGGGGCTACTTTAATTGGTTCAGGATTTGAAGTTCTCAAAAAAGTTTCAATGATTGGAAATAATATGGAATTAGACCCTGGTATAGGAACTTGTGGTAAAAATGGTCAAGGGGTCCCTGTAGGTGTTGGACAACCTACTTTAAAAATTGACGGATTAACTGTAGGTGGAACAGAAACTAAGTAAAAAATATATTTAATAAGAATATCGCTCATATATTTTTTTAATTGCTTCCATATCATTATTATTCCAAATAGATACCATTTCTGCAGCTTGGTTTTTTCCTGAATAAATTATTTCTTCTAATTGATTTAAATAACCGGTCTCATCGTTACCAGATGAATCATACATTTTTCTATTTTTTAATCCTTTTTTTGAAATTGTAATTAATTCTTTTGCATAATCTTTAATAGAATTATTATTAATGATTAAATCCATACCTTTTAATGGGACTTCAGTGTAAGCTTTATTATACATTTCTAAAGTCCAACTATTAGCAAAGCTTTCAGCCTCATTTAATGCTTCTCTATCATATAATAATCCTACCCACAAAGCTGGTAATGCACATAAACTTCTCCAAGGGCCTGTATCAGCCCCCCTAAACTCAATAAATTTTTTAAGTCTTATTTCAGTAAAAATAGTACTCAAGTGATCTTCCCAATCTAATAAAGTAGGCCTTTCATTTGGCAATTGTTTTAATTCTCCATCCATAAATTTTTCAAAAGAACCTCCAGCACAATTAATATACTTGCCATCTCTTCGAACAAAATACATTGGAACTTTTAAGGCATAATCCACCCAAGCCTCGAATCCTAAATTATTTTCAAATATAAATTTAGGAGTGCCACATCTATCTTTATCAACATCAAACCATATTGCTGCTCTTCTTGATATAAATTTAGAAATCTTCATTTTTTCTATGGGAGAGCTAGCAAACAAAGCAGTAACTATAGGTTGTAATATAAATGAAGTCTTCAACTTTCGTCTCATATCTTCTTCTGATGAATAATCCAAATTAACTTGTACAGTACAAGTATCAGCCATCATTTCTAACCCAAGGTCACCAACTTTAGGCATGTATTCTCTCATTATTTTATATCTTGGTTTTGGCATCCATAAATCTGGAGATAGTTTTCCTTCAAGTCTAGCTCCAACTCCTAAAAAACCAATATTTAAATCTTTTCCTACTAATTTTACTTGTCTTAAATGTTCATAAACCTCGCTACATGTTTGGTGTATATTCTCTAGAGGTGCGCCTGATAATTCTAATTGTCCTCCCGGTTCCAATGTTATAGATTGTTTATCTTTTTTAAGAGCTATTAAATTACCTTCTTCATTTACTTCTTCCCATCCATAACTGACTAAAGCCTTTAATATATTTCTAATACCAGAAGGTTCATCGTAAGATACAGGTTTGAGATTATCTATGTTATAAACAAACTTTTCATGTTCAGTGCCTATTCTAAATAATTTTTTTGATTTACAACCTTCTGCAAACCAATTAATTAAGTCTTCTTTTTTAAGCTCCATATATTTTTTTCCTAAATAAAAATTTATTGAAATAATGCAAGAGCTAATAAAGCAGCCGTTTCTGCTCTATATACTCTAGGACCTAAACTACATTCTATCAAATTTTCTATGTTAGTTTGCATATAATCTCTTTCTGTATCATCAAACCCTCCTTCGGGACCAATTACTAATGCAATATCAGGAGGATTTAAATTATTATTAAATTCTTTGATTAAAGGAGACATTCTTAATTCATCACAGAATATAATAGTTTTATTTAATTTTTCACATATTTTTATTTGTTCTTCATACTTTCTCAACGGTTCAATATTTGGAATACTTAATCTTCCAGTTTGTTCAGCTGCACCTATTGCGTTACTTCTATACCTGCCTATATTAATATTCCTAACAGAAGTCCTTTTCATCAAGCTTGGAAGTAAAGTCTCAACTCCGCACTCTGTAGCTTTTTCTATTAACCAATCTGACCTTGCTTGTTTTAATGGTGAAAAAATTAATGATGGGCCATTTTCTTTTTTTATACCTCTTATTTTTTTAATACACTCTGCACTAACTACAGATTTTTTTATTTGAATCTTTGCAGACCACTCTCCAGAAATATTATTAAAAATAAGTATATCATCATTTTCCTTCATTCTTAATACATTAATTAATTTATGTGACTGCTTTAAAGAAAGAGAAATATTCTTATGTTTATCTAAAGAAGATTCATTATAAACTCGAGTTTTAAATTGATAATCCAATTTTACATCCTATTCTAAAATCTTCTATAAGTTAAATTTATATGATAAACATTAAATAATTTAAAAATATAGTTTAATACAAATTAATTCTTTATTCCAAATAATATTAAATACTATGATACAAAAAATTAAAAATTTTATCGTTTTAGGAAGATTTACTAGCCCTACAGGCGCATTATTATTAGCTTGGCCCTGCCTGTGGGGTATTAATATAGCAAAACCTGAATTATCAATCTTCTTTAAATATACAATTCTTTTATTTTTTGGATCATTTATTTTAAGAGCTGCTGGTTGTGCATGGAATGATATTTTAGACAGAAAAATTGATAAAAAAACTAATAGAACTAAAAATAGACCTATCGCTTCTGGTAAACTTACAGTGTTAGATGGCTTAACTTTTATATTTTTAATGTTTGTGATTGGTTTATATATTTTATATAACCTCACAATTCCAGCAATAATTATTTCTATAATAAGTATTCCATTAATTATTATTTATCCTTTAACAAAAAGATTTACCTTTTTTCCTCAAATTTGGCTTGGAATAACATTCAATATTGGCATTTTAATTGGATACAGTTGTGTAACAAATAGCTATCCAAATTTTGAAGTATCAATTCTATACGTCAGTGCCATTTTTTGGACCATAGGCTATGATACTCTTTATGCAATGCAGGATTACTCAGATGACAAACTTACAGGAGTAAAATCAACAGCAATAAAAATGCAACATAAGTCTGGCTTATTTGCAGCTGGAGCATACTTCATTAGCAGTATCATATTTATCCCAGCATTATTATTAAATAATTTTAATTTATTAATTATAGTATTTGTTTTCGCTTTAGGTTTGTGGCAAACGTATTATGCTGCCAATACTCAAATTACAGAAATACATAAATTCAATAAAGGCTTTAATAAATCAAATTTATGTGGTTTTTTAATATGGTTAGGTATGGTGATGGATATTTATATTATAAACTAACTATGGAAAATTTAACCTTAAAAAATGTTACAGTAGTAATTCCAACTTATAACTCAGAAAAAACAATTACTACAACATTAAATTCTATAACCAAATATTTTAATAAGATCATAATAGTAGATGCAGAATCAAGTGATTTAACTATAGAATTATCTCAAAAATATAAAACCAAAATAATTAAATCTATACAAAGTAGAGGCTCTCAATTACTTTTAGGGTCTAAGAAAGTTTCTACTGATTGGATATTCTTTCTTCATTCAGATACGGTATTGGAAAGAAAGAATATAATAGAAGTTAAAAAATTCATATCAGATGATCTAAATTATTTTAAAGCCGCTTCTTTTAAAATAAAATTTAATAAAAATAATATTTGGTCATATTTACTAGGATTCATCGTAAATATAAGATCAAAGTATTTAAAATTACCATACGGTGATCAAGGTTTATTAATTTCAAAAAAGTTTTATAAAAAAGTTGGAGGTTATAAAGAAATACCTTTAATGGAAGACGTGACAATTATTAGGGATATTGGTTTTAGTAATATAAAAATACTTAATAGCTATGTTGTAACTGATTCCATTCGTTACGAAACTCAAGGATGGTTAGTTAGACCAATGATTAATCTTTATTGTTTAACCTTATACTTTTTTGGATTTAATATAAACAATATCAATAAAATTTATGAGAGATATAAACGTGGAAAAAGTTAATCTTATTATTTTTGCTAGGCGCCCAGAAATATCTATAGGTAAAAGCCGTTTAAAAAACAAAATAGGAAAAGCATTAGGATCTAATTTTTATTATCATAATCTCTTAAGAACAATTATGAAAATAAGTGCTGATAAAAGAATAAACATTAAATTATGTGTAACTCCAGATTCATCTATACAAAATTGGTCTAAATCCATATTCCCAAGAATTAAAAGAATACCTCAAGGTCCTGGAGATATTGGAGAAAAAATGTGGAGAGTATTTTCAAAAAGCCCCAACAAAACAATTATTATAGGGAGTGATATTCCTGATATTACTAGTAAACTTATTTTAAATGCGTGGAAGAAGCTATATACATCAAATATAGTATTAGGTCCTGCAGAAGATGGTGGTTTCTGGTTAATAGGAATATCTCAAAGCAAAAAAATAAAAGGTTTATTTAACAATATAATTTGGTCAAAACACAATACTTTAGAACAATTAAAAAAAAATATTAATCCTTCGGAAAAAATATCATTCGTGAAAACTTTGAAAGATATAGATTAATAAATTTTTAACAAAGTATATAAGGCTTTTAACCAAAAAATATTATAAATATCTATATTAATTCAACAGATGTCTTACAGAATCTATAGCAGCTTGTGCACATTCTTCATCTTGATCTGAACTAGCTCCACTTATACCTATAGCTCCTATTAAATGACCTTTATCTGTTCTAATTGGCAATCCACCCGCAAATGGAACTAAAAAATCAACTGTAGCAACACCTGGCCGAGGGCCTAATTTACCATCTTCAGCATAAGCTAATTCACCTACTTTTCGAGTAGAACGAGGAATCATTGCAGAAGAAGTAGCTTTTCTAATAGCAATATCTATACTTCCTAAAAAAGCACCATCTTGCCTTCTAAATAAAACTAAATCTGCTCCAGAATCTACTATAGCTATATTAATAGGATTCCAATTTTTTTCTGCTCTCTTCAACTCGCAAGCATCTGCCATTTGTTTTGCTAAGTTCAAACCAATTACAGGTTTAAGCTCTAAAGAAAAAGCATTACTATTAATATATAGTAATGAAAAAAGAGTAATAAAAACTAATTTAAAAAATTTCATATCTATCTCCAAAATAAAAATTAAAAATATTTAAATCATAATGGATATATTTATCTTAATTAACTAGAAATATATTAAATTTAATAATTTATTAATATTATATCTTATAGTGTCAATTGTAGAAAAAAAAAATTATGGTAAAGTCCTGATATGATTAAATTAGCTTTAATATTATTAATAATATTTATAACCGTATTTATCATCTTTAAATATTTTCCCAAATTAAGGTTATTGGTTCTAAAAATAATCAAAAGTCCATTTCTATTTATCATTTTACGTAATTTAATTAAATTACTTTTAAGAAGGTTTTAATTATAACTCTAATAACATTTTTTCTAAAATATTTATTAGAGTAAAAATTTGAAGTTAACTATTTTTCTGATAAACTTTTCATATGAAGGTTAAAATTATTGGAAGTGGAATTACAGGCATTACTACAGCCTACTATTTGGCCAAAAATAACCACCAAGTAACTATAATGGATGAAAGAAAATATCCAGCAATGGCAACATCCTATGCTAATGGATGCCAAATCAGCGCTTCTAATTCAGAAACCTGGAATAGCTGGAAAAATATAAGACAAGCAAGTAAATGGGTATTTAAAAAAGACGCCCCTCTTCTCATTTCATTAAAACCTGATTTAAATAAATTTAAATGGTTTATAAAATTTATTAATGCAATATCTGAAAGAGAAGATAATACATTAGAAACTTGCAAAATGGCCATAAATTCTGGCCAATTATATAAAATTATAGCTAATGAAGAAAATATTGAATTCGATATAGTTAAAAAAGGGATCTTACATATTTTTAAGGATCTAAAAGCATTAAACCTAGCGCGAGAAACTAACAAAATTTATAAATTAGCCGGCCTAGAAAGATGGGAAGTGAATAAAAATGAAATATATAATATTGAACCATCATTATCAGATAAAAATATTGTCGGCGGTTTTTATAATACAACTGATTTTACAGGAGATATTCATAAGTTCTGTATGGAATTAAGTAATATATTAGAGAATAAATATAATGTAAAATTCATAAAACATCATGCTAACAATCTTAATGAAGAATTAAATGATACAGATTTAGTGATAGTTTGTGCTGGAATTGGTTCCAGAAGACTTGCTAATAGTATTGGTGATAATTTACCTATATATCCAGTAAAAGGATATAGTATTACAATTAATAAACCTGGAAAAAATTCTCCTTGGGTTAGTTTATTAGATGATGAAAAAAAAATAGTTACTGCCAGATTAGGAACTAAGAGATTAAGAATAGCTGGAACTGCAGAATTTGCAGGATACAATACAGATATCAAGTGGGATAGAGTAAGACCTCTGATTAGATGGGCAGAAACTAATTTTCCAAATATTAACACAGAAGATATAAAGCCATGGGCCGGGCTTAGGCCCATGACACCTAATATGATGCCAATAACAAAACAAAGTAAAAAAAATAGTAATGTTTTTTATAATACGGGGCATGGACATTTAGGATGGACATTAAGTGCTTTTACAGCAAAAAAAATTAGTGAACTAATTTAAGAATTTTTTTCTATCATATCTGCCTGTAGTATTTCTATCCAATACCCATCTGGATCCTCAATAAAGGCTAAACCTTTCATTTTTCCATCATCTGGTTTCTTAACAAACTTAACCCCTAATTTTTCAAAACGATTTGATGCTTCATAGACATTTGGAACAGAAAAACCAATATGTCCAAAGCCTTGAGGATCTGAATTACCATTATGATGCTTAAAACTTTTATTACTTTCAGTACCCCAATTATGTGTTAACTCTAACATAGCTCTTTGGGAGAATGTCCAAGTAGTTCTTTGATTATTATCTTCAGGCACATTATCATCATTTACATCATTAGGCATAGCTAGAAAGTATAATGTAAATTGCATATCGGGAAAATCAATTTTTCTGTATAATTTCATTCCTATAATACGTGTATAAAAATCTAATGAAATTTTTGGGTCTTTAATCCTAAGCATAGTTTGATTAAAAACATAGGATTGAGTCTCAGCATCAATATTTTCAGATACACCTTCCGCTACTTCATAATATCTAGCCATAATATCTCCTAAAATTTAATTTAAATAATTCTATATTAATAATAATTATAAATAAAATAGTATAAATATTATAAACTATCATCTTACTTTATTTTTTATTATAAAAAACTTTTCTGTATGAATGTCAGGTCTTATGAGTTGTTATATATTAGCAATACCATTTTTTCAAAATACTTTAACTTCTAGTCTATTTTTTGGATGTATCATATAATGTGCTACTATTATTTATGATAGGCATTTTGATAAAAAATTTCAGCTTATTAAATAATGAGGCTATAAATATTATGGGAGGTAATAATGTCTAATAATAAAAATAATTGGGATTTTGTTCATAATATAGCAAAAGATGCTGAATGGACACCAGGCCTAAGAGAAATATTTGAATATAGAGACCTTGGCATCAAAAAAGGAACTAAAGGTGAGTACATTGCTCATATCATCAAAGCAAATGGCAAAGAATTGAAAGATGATGTAAAAGAATGGCATATGCACGACTGTGATTTTCAATTTGTTTTAGTTTTAAATGGATGGGCAACGTTTGAATATGAAGGCTTAGGCACAAAAACAATTAGAAAAGGGGATGCTATAAATCAAAAACCTAAAATAGCTCATAGAGAGATCGCTTGTTCTCCTGATTTTGAAGTTCTTGAAATTGTTGCGCCGGCTAATTTTGAAACACATGTTGTTGAAAACCCGAAGAAATTATAAAGTTAAACTACCATACCTCCAGTATTTGTAGAGAACTCTTTTGTCTGGTAGAGTGATTATATGAATTCAAAAATATCTACAGATAATATGACTTCTATTTCTTTAGCCTATATTAGTTTATTTTGGGAAGAACTAAGAAGAGGAATAAATGAATATAGATAAAATTAAGCATGATTATAATATTAATGGTGTAACAGTAATAAGAAATGCTATTGATACTCATTGGATTAAAGAAATGCAAATTGCTATAGATTATATTTTGTCTGATCCTGGAAAAGCATCTATAGAATATACACCTAAAGAAAATACAGGTAGATATTACGGCGATTTTTTTTTATGGAGAAGAAATAAATCATTTAGAAATTTTGCCTTTGAATCAAATTTACCAGAACTTGCTGGTAAAATATTAGATAGTAAAAATATTAATTTTTTTTATGATCAATTATTGGTAAAAGAACCTAAAACTAAAGAACCTACTCCATGGCACCATGATTTGCCATATTGGCCGATTAGAGGTAACCATATAATTTCTTTTTGGGTAGGGTTTGATAAAGTTACCAAAAATACTGGAGCAGTAAAATATATTAAAGGCTCACATAAATGGAATAAATTTTTTGCACCAGCTTCATTTGGTAAAGATACTAAATTTGAAGACAATTATAAAAAAATGGGATTAGAACCTATGCCAGATATAAATTCTAATCTTGAAGATTATGAGATATTATCTTGGGATGTGAATCCTGGTGATATTATAGTGCACCACCCTTTAGTTATTCATGGTTCTTTAGGCAATCTTTCATCTGATACTAGAAGAAGAGGCCTTGCTTTAAGATATATTGGCGACGATGTTACATGGGATGATCGACCTGGAACCTTTATAACAAACAAAAATGTTAAAAGTATTTTACCGCCTTTACATTTAAAGAAAGGAGAGTCTCTAACAGGAGATGTCTTCCCGTTAATATGGTCTAATAATTAATTTATTACTTCACATAAATATTTAAAATTAGAAACAAAACGTTCTTTTGATATTAAATCAAAAATATAATTAAAACCTACAAATGAAAAATAAAATTACTAATTTCCCATTATTACTAATTTACGTAAACTATTTTGATACATACAGGATTCATATATACTAGTATGTTTAGCTATTTGAACATATTCCGTCCATGAACATGCCATTACTTCTTTACAAAAAAACTTTGGTGCTTTGGAGCTTGCTTCGCTTAAACACATGAATGAAATTGTTTTTACTCCTGCATTTGTGCCCTGAGGATTAACCCACTGTTGTGTGAAGTGTGGACATGCTTTTCCTGCACTTGCAGATAATAAAAAAATTATTAAAATAGAGATTATTATTTTCATAAATTTCTCCCCAACTTAATAGTATCACAATAATTTATTAAAGTTAATCCACCACCATACTCAATCATTTGTAAATATTTACAAAAAATTATTACTGTAGGTTAAATCGTTTACATATTTTCATTCATTAAGTTTAAATTTTTAAGTAAAAGGTTTATGTTACTTATATTAAGGAGAAATAAAAAATGAGTTTATTTGAAGGAATATTTTCTAAGTTATTTGAAAATAAATATATAAGTCCAAGAAATATATTTTCTGATTTTAAAACAAAAGATTCTATAACTGGATTATTGGATCAAGTTATAAATTGCAAAGGCGAAGCCTCAGCCCTAGCATATTCTGAAACACTGATGATAAAAATAGAAAACCTTAATGATAAAGAGTTGTTAGATTTTTTCTTAATACTAACTAAAGACTATGATTTTGATAATCAAGAATTATTACAATCAGTAAGTAACTATGCAGATAATAGTTCTACTCAAAATTATACATCTATGACTTCTAAATTTAATTCAAAAAGAATGGAAATTTTTAAAAATTTAAATTCTATAGAAAGAGGAACTATAAGATTAGTAAATATTAGAGAAAGATTATTAGATTTGATAAAAGAAAATA
>Ga0315326_10001466_pt1 | contig 12249 bp, 18 predicted proteins | sample M180m32315metaG_FD_203457 | JGI IMG/M metagenome (GOLD analysis project Ga0315326, IMG submission 203457) | Ammonia-oxidizing marine archaeal communities from Monterey Bay, California, United States - M1 80m 32315 | ecosystem: Environmental > Aquatic > Marine > Coastal | place: USA: California... | reverse complement strand
TTTTAGAATATTGTATTGTGATTATGACTGTTTTGTTTGCAATTGGAGTTTTTTACAAACGATAATTTTGAAAAATCAAAACCTGGTGCTAAAGTTTCAATATGACTGGTGCATGAGATAAATAGTAGTATATTGAAAATGTTTTAGAATTATAATTGGATAGGAGTAAAATAATTTTAGATGTAATTGAAGAAAATCCTGGAATTAGATTTAATGATATAATGAGAGTTACGAACATTAGAAATGGTACATTGAGTCATTATGTACAAAAATTAGAAAGAAATGGGAGTATAAAATTAGAAAGAACACCACGAGTAACACGTGCATACCCAATAGGCATTGGTTCACACGAGGCAACCATATGCAAATATCTAACAATGCCAACTCAAAGAAAATTAATTCTATTTTTATTAAAAAAAGAGGTTGTCACATCAGTTGAGGTAAGACAATTTCTAAGAAAATCGCCTTCTGTAATATCTGTAAATCTAAATCAACTCTTTAGAGCAAAGATAATCAATAAAAAATATGACATCCCTTCAAACAAATATTCCCTAAAAAATCCTCGAGAAATTAAAGGAGTATTGAAGGAGTATTATCCAAACTTAATTGATCAACTTTCAGAAAATACAATAGAAATGCTTGATTTTTAGTGTAAGAAAATTTTTGTAATTACTTTTAAAAATTAATACAAGACTTTATAGACAAATAAAAGTAAAATCTGTTAAAATGGATGTTACAGAAAAAGTAGAATTAATCAAAAGAGCACCTACAAAAGAGATAGTAAAAGATGAAGCAGAATTAATTGAATTACTAAACAGTAATTCCAAACCAAAACACTACATTGGTTTAGAGATTTCCGGATTTTTGCATCTTGGAAGTTTAATCAGCACAGGTTTTAAAATTAATGATTTTATGAAAGCAGGAATTGACTGTACTGTATTTTTGGCAGATTGGCACACTTTGATTAATGATAAACTTGGAGGGAATCTAGAAACAATTTCTAAAGTTTCAAAATATTATGCAGATGCTTTTCGACTGGTTTGCCCAGGGGTAAACATTGTAATGGGAACAGATCTCTACGACTCTAAAAAGGAATACTGGGCAGAACTTGTGAAATTTACAAAACATATGACGCTTGCAAGAACAATGCGTACATTAACAATCATGGGGAGAACAGAAAATGAGGAAAAAATTGATTTGGCGAAATTATTGTATCCACCAATGCAGGCAACAGACATTCATTCTTTAGATTTAGATATCGTACACGCAGGAATGGACCAACGAAAAATTCACATGTTAGTAAGAGAAATTTTTCCAAAAATGAAATGGAAGGTTCCTGTTGCAATACATCATTCATTACTACCAGGATTAACACAACCAAAAGATGATTCTACAACAGAGCCAGGAAAAATGAGCAAGTCAGATCCAAACTCAGGAATTTTTATACACAATTCTGATGATGAGATTACAAAGAAAATTAGAAAAGGTTGGTGTGAAGAAGGACTAACAGAAAATAATCCGATATTGGAACTTGCAAGACAAATTGTATTTCACGAATATGATTCAATATCAGTAGAGAGACCTGAGAAATTTGGAGGAAATGTAACATACAGTTCGTATGAAGAGTTAGAATCAGATTTTGCTCAAAATAATTTACACCCAGGTGATTTGAAAAATACTGTAGGTGATTATATGGTAAAAATTGTTGGTCCAATTAGAGATAAAATTTCATTGAATAATGAATTGTTTGAATTAATTAAAAATAGTCACTAATTTTTAATTTCTGGTTCTTCAAGGTTATACTTTGACTTGTAACCACGGGGATTAATCATAAGATCCTTAAAGTTGTAGGTTGAGGAGTTCCCAACTATTACAGTGCTAATCATTCCTAATTGTTCAGCATAATTTTCCATATGTTCCAAGTCAGTCATGATTACAGTTTCAGATTCTCGAAATGCTCCTTTAATTATCGCAACAGGTGTTGATGGTTTTCTGTATTTTAGTAATATTTGTCGTGTATCTTGTAATTGATGAATTCTTTTCTTACTTGCTGGATTGTAAATTACTAAAACAAAGTCTCCTTGTGCTGCAGCCTCTACTCTTTTTACAATAATTTCCCAAGGAACTAACAAGTCACTCATACTACATACTGCAAAATCAGTCATTAACGGAGAACCAATTATACTTGCACAAGAATTTAATGCAGATACGCCAGGAATTAATTCTACATGTAAACCACTTTTTGGGTCCCAACCAGATTCAGCTAGTACTTCAAAGATCAATCCAGCCATCCCATAAATTCCAGGATCTCCACTTGAAACAAGTGATACAATTTTTCCTTCTTTTGCTAAATCAATGCATTGATGTGCACGTTCAACTTCTTGCGTCATTGCATAGCTATGAATTTCTTTTCCTTGAATCAAATCTTCAACTAAATTTACATAAGTTGTATATCCAACTATCGTATCACTTTCTTCAATTACCTGTTTTGCACGAAATGTCATGTGATCATGGTGACCAGGACCAACACCTACGATGTACAGTTTTCCTTTCATAAGAATTAAGAGTTTTTTGAATAATTTATCCCTTGTCTTGCTTTACTGAATTTAGTTTGAATTCATTATGTAGAGATTCAACTACTGACTTGCAATCATTATCTTTTACAACAAATGCCAAATTTAGTTCAGATGAACCTTGAGCAATCATCATTACATTGGAATTAGATTTTTGTGCTGCAAGAAATACTCTGGATGCTATTCCAACTTTGCCTCTCATTCCAGAACCAATTACTGCGATTATTGCAACATTTGGGATTGTATCAATTTTTTTAAGAGTTGTTCCAAGTAGATTGAGTTCTAGTGCATTTTCTGCTTTGTGCAGATCCTCTTTTTTTACAACAATTGTTATGCTTGATTCAGATGGATTTGATGATACCATCATTGCGTTAATATTGTTTTTAGTAAATACTGAAAATATTTTTGCAGCAGCGCCAGGTCCAGCAAATAATATACCACCTGTCAAATCAAGCAGTCCAACTTTCCTAATTGCAGACACACATTTTACAGAATCATTTGATTTTGAGTGTGGTAAAGTAACTAGTGTACCTTGATTATTAACATCAAAACTACTTCTAATCCGCATCGGAATTTTTTTTGATAATAACGGCTCAAATGTTCTAGGATGAATCTGTTTTGCACCAAACCTAGCCATCTCAATTGCTTCTGCGTATGAAACTTCTTTGAGAAGTTTTGCATTTTTTATTAATTTTGGATCAGCTGTCATCATTCCTTCTACATCACTCATTAACCAGATCTCATCTGCATCAATACATGATGCAATTATTGTTGCAGTATAATCAGAGCCTCCACGACCAAATGTAGTCGTTTTTTCATGTTGATCAGCTCCTGCAAAACCAGCTATAACTGGAATTGTATTTTTTACTAAATGTTCATTAATTGTTTTTGAAACACGAATTCTTGTTGTATCCATTAATGGTCTTGAATCACCAAAGTTAGAGTCGGTAACTATTCCTGCTTCTTTCCCACTTAATGGTATAGATTTGTTTTTCATTTCTTGCAATGAAAAAGATACTAGATCAACTGATAGCCTTTCACCAAATGAGATTAGATAATCATATGAACGAGGAGTTACTTCGCCTAGTAAAATTAATCCATGCACTAGTGCTTCTAGTTCAGTTAAATCAGAATTTAATTTGTTTGTAAGTATTTTTAGAATTTTTGGATTTGATATCAGATGATCAGCAAATTGTTTATGTTTTTGAGATATCTTTGCAAGCATTCTATTTGCGTCTTTTTTATTTCCTTTTTCTATTAGAAAGGATATCTCAATCAATTCATCAGTTATGCCGTCTACTGCAGAGCAGACAACAACTGTTTTGTTCTTTTTTGATATTTTGTCTACAGTTTTAACTACATTTTTGATTTCCTTTACGGTTGCCAATGATGTTCCACCAAACTTTACTACTAATTTCAAATCTGTTTCACCTGAACAAATGGTCTTAAAATTCTTTAACTCTCGACACGAGGAGCCAAATAGAAATGAATTTGGCCTAAGTTTGATACCTTGAATTCAACTCTTAGAGGTTTTGCGGTAGAATATTCACATGTAACTACATCAACACTACTACCAACTGCCTTGATTATTGGATTAAGATATTCCAGACTATAAGTTCCAGTGCTTTTTTGTTGTACCGACAATTCCTGAATTTCATCTTGACTACTATCTAATGAGATGTCAACTTCTCCAGAGTCACCTTTACCTGAAAAGGTTGTAGATGATTCGCTAGATGTGATAGTTAGGTAATCAGATACAACTTGGACGTCACCAAGAATTTTATCTAAGGCTGAAGAGGTTAATGTTATTTTTGCATCATATGGAATTTTTGGGAGGGGCGTATCAGATGCTGAGCTTTCAATTAATCGCATCTTGTATTTTTTGTTTTTACCTATAGTAACTAAAAGCATATTATCATCAGATATGTTAATTTCAATTGAATTACTTTTATCAGATCTTTTAATTAATTTTGAAAACTCGTCAATTCGTACTCCGAATTTTATGTCACTATCACAATTATATTTTTCAAATGCAGAGTTTGGCCAATTAACATCAATTAATGCTACATGAGAAGGATCCATTCCTCTAAAAGAAATTCCTTCTACTGTGGCTTCAAATGTTGCTTCTTCAACAAGTGTTGAAATAGATGAAATTATCGCTTTCCACTCATCTGCTCCATTAGTCTTTGCTGAAAAAACCAAATCACTTTTTCGTCACGAATGCTAAAGTTAAACCTTATGCGTAGTTTCGCCAAGTTGTTTTGCATTTTGTGCATCTAAAGAATTGAGTTGTTGGCTCATCAGCACTTCTAGTCTGAAGCATCCACCAGACAGCTTCTTTACTATCACAATCTTTATTCTCACAATCCATCTCAATTGTAGATAAAACTTCTTTTCCCTCGTTTTCTCCTACCACAAGAAAATCAGATTCTACTTGTTGCACATCTGATTTCTTTTTCTCTTTTTTTCCACCTTCAGTGTAATTGCATTTAGGACAAGTTAAGATTGAGGTGTTGTTATCTTTTTTGAGCCTGACATCACATGTAGGACAGAATTTCATCTGTTAAAATCACTTTATTTTTAAATTGATAAGTTTTTTTAGATTTGTAGCTTCAGTAATTGCAGTATCAGCTGCTGCAGAAATTTGATTCATTGGATTTGATTTAGAGTTAACTCTCATCCAGATTTCATTTGTCAGTGGATGTTTGATTATAACTCCTGCAAATTCTGTATTTTTATCTTTGAGAAGTTCGTGCTGAATAATGTATAATGAACCAATATCTGCATCTTTGATTGCCAGACTGGTCTCTTTTGCATCTGAATTAATTACTTGGATGTTCAATTGATCAAAAAAGAACTTATTGTGGATATAAATCAATGTCAATAATGTCCGAAACTCAGATTTCAGCAATCACTCTTAGTAAAGAAAAAGATGAATTTTCAAATGATGAGACTATTACCATTACTGCAAGATTTTCGTTAACAGGAGCATTAAGAGATGCATTTACTGAGAAGAATTGGACACAGTCATATAATGAAAATGACAATACTATGAAACTGAAGTATGGTATAAAATTGTCAAAAGGTGGTCTTCGAAAACATGAATTAGGCAAACCCGTAGATACTTACAGAAAAGCATCAATTTTCTGGACTAGAAACCCAAAGCTAGTAAACCCAATGAAAGAAAGAAAAATCTGGGTTCAGATAGCAAAGAATTATGAACCATATATCGCATTAACAGAAGAAGATGTAAGAAAGGAATTTTTTGATTTTGAAGAGAAATTCACATTTAATGCATCAGAGTTAGGAGCTGGAAATCATAAAATTTCTGCAGAGGTATTTGCTTCATGGGAAACACATCCTTATATCAAAAAAGGAGATGCAAAAAATCAATCAAACGAGATTGAAATAAGTATTAATTAGTTAAGTTTTGGAGAGTAATATGGCAAAATATGATGGATTACTTGGGCAACCAGTTTTAGAAGTTGAAGAACCAGATAAAGAAGGTGGTATTACAATAATTTTCAAAGATAATAGATTTATGTTCATTAAAGCAGTAGATGGTAAAATTGAGACCGTCTCAATTCCAGAGTGATTAAAAATGGCAAAGTTTGATGGAGTAAGAATGCAAGATTTAGTTGAAGTTAAGGATCCTGATGAAGAAGGTGGTATGACTTTAGTATTCAAAGATGATATACGACTAAAAATCAAAGTAGTTGATGGAAAATTAGTTTCTGAATCCATTCCGGAGTAAATTAATCATTTAGAGCTTTTGCATACTGAAAAATTATTTCTTTTTGTATGAATGATTGAATTGAACCATGTCTTTTTTCCCTAACATACTGAATAGCATCTTCAGATGACATTTTTTCATACTTTATTAAATAACAAGCAAGAATTGTTCCAGTACGTCCTAAACCTGCTAAACAATGTACCATTACAGGTTCTTTATTTTGAATTCTTTCATGAAGATAATCTACTGAATTTTTCAGATCATCAAAGCTTGGTACTCCCATGTCATCAGATAGTACATGAAGATAATTCATCTGGTTTGTCCAATCTGCGTCTAATGGTTCTTCTCTAATTGTTACAATAGATTTGATGCCTTCTTCTTGAATCCACTCAATTTCCTTTTTTGATGTAGGAATTGCACTTCCTGCAAGTTTGCCTTCAATAAGCCAAGAAAAATTATCTGGTCTTCCAGTAAGTTTTCCGTGAAGTTTTCGTTTAGCATCTCCGATTTTTGTCATAAGATATGAAATATGAAATCATAATATAAGATAAAAGATAATAAAAAGAAATTTTGGTGGACTTAATCGATTAATTCAGTCCAACCTTTGACGAAGACAGAGTTCTTGTATAGTGGGACAGGTTGTCCTACTGTAAAGTCCATTGGTCTCATCCAAAAGATTGCTTTTGTTGGGCAAACTCCGATACATGCACCGTCTGAGATACATCTTTCAGGATAAAAGACAAATGCTTTTCCTCTTTTCCAGCCTTCGACTGGTTTTACTCTTAATACATCAGGTCCCAAAGTTGTACAAATTTCAACACATAGTGCGCATCCAATGCACATTTGTTCACTAATGTCTGGAAGTATTGCTACTGGCATAAAAAATTATGACAATTTGATCTTAATATAACTTACCTCAGAATCTGGAATTATAACACCGTTTGGAATTTTTATAACACCGTTTGGAATTGGTTAACTTTCAATTGTGATTTTTGATCGATCAGAAATTATGAATTTTTTCATTTTTTCATTTTCGAGAATTTGACGGCCGTTTGGAAGAACCCAATTGTTTTCTTTTTTTCCAGCCAACGCAGAAATGATTAAAATTGAATTTGAGAATGAAACATTTCTTGCAAGAAGCATTAGTATTGAGTTTACAAGTCTTCCAGAATCTGCATGGTTTGAAAGAGTGTTGTATAATCCATTTATCGAATCAATTATAACCAAATGAGGTTTTGTGGAGATTTTTGTGAGTACATCAGGAAGAATTTCATTTACTTTTGATTCTAACGTACTAAATAATGTCAGATTTGGTATGGTAAGGAATTGTGATTTAACATATCCAGAAAAAAGAAAATCAAGATCAATATACAAAATTGGTAAGCTTTGCTTTGATGTAATTTCCTGAATTAGTTTAATTTTGGAAAATGCACTTTGATAAAGAAGAAAACTAGCGCTGGATGGAATTAGGTTTTCTTCTAGTAATTGAAAATTTTCAAATGTTGTATGGTTTTTATCCAACAGTAATGATTTTTGAATCGGATATATAATGAATTTTGAGACAATTTCTAAAGAATTTCAAACTGAAAAGATCTATCTAAACAATGCGTCTGTTTCGATAATGCCAAAGACAAGCATAGAAGCAATGAGACAATTTCTTGTTTCATACTCAGATATGGGACCAGATTCACCAGAATCTGAAATTTTCATAAGGGAATTATGGGAAAAGACAAGAAAAGCAATTTCGAGATTATTGAAATGCCAACCTAACGAAATTGTAATCACACAGAGTGTAACCGATGGAGTAAACATGGTGGCAAATGGAATGAAATTTGATAATGATTGTAATATTATCATAAGAGGCGGAGAACATGAACATCATGCAAATTATTTTCCATGGTTAAAACTGGGGGGAAAAATCGATGTGAGAAGTTTGCCAGTTGATGGGAATGGCGGATTTACAGATTTTGATTTGAAAAAAATAGTAGATAAAAAAACAAGATTAGTGGCATTGAGTCATGGTTTGTACAATTCAGGTTTAATTTTACCAGTAAAGGAGATAGGAGAACAACTACAAAAAGAAAATATCCCATACTTTTTGGATACTGCACAAACTGTAGGATGCATAGGTGATTATGATTTTGTAAATACAGAGTGTGATTTCATGTCGTTTAATTGTTCTAAATGGTTGTGTGGGCCAATGGGTACTGGAGTGTTTTTTTGTAAACAAGAATCAAGTGGTTTACTAGAACCCTTCAGTGTTGGAGGAGAATCTGCAGATTCAACTAAAGATGGAGAGTTAACATACAAGGAATTGCCAGACAGATTTCAGGCAGGATTTAGAAATTATGTCGGTTTAGCAGGAATGGAATCTTCAGTTACATTATTACAAGATTTGGGATTAGACAGTATCAGAAAACATATCATAAAATTATCAAATTTATTCATAGATGAAATTGGAAAGATCCCAGAATCTAGAGTTTTTAGCCCAGAAAATGAGACTGAGAGAACAAGCATAGTTTCGTTTGAAATTGGGAAAAATGATCCAGAGAAGATTGTATCTACATTGGCTAAAAAAGGAATAATCATTGCAAAACGAGAGATTTATGAAAAACCAATTTTGAGAATTTCTCCTCATCTCTTTAACACAAAAGATGAAATTTTGGAACTGGTAGAAGAATTAAATAAATTATGATTTTTCTTGTTGTTGAATTACCATCATTGTGAGAGTAGACTGTACATTTTCAATTTTTCTAATATCATTTGTTACTAAAGATCTGAGTTTTGTACCATCATCCGATGATAGCTTAATGATTATGTCATATACGCCATAAACACCTTGAATTTCAAGTTTAACGTCATTTTGATCTGCCATCATTTCTTTAATTTTTGCAATAATTTCATCATCAGTTCCAAGATTAGAGTTGATTAGTACGTAAGAAATATGCAATATTAAAAAGCCTCAAATACAATATTTAACTTTTCATAGATGTACCAATCGATATGAAAGTAATTGATTTAACACTAACAATTTCTGAAAATATCCCAACATTTCCAGGATCTCCTCAACCTAACTTCATCAATTGGGAAAGTATAGAAAAAGATGGGTACAATCTGGAACTACTATTTCTTAGCACCCACACAGGAACTCATATTGATGCACCATATCACTTTCTCAAAAAAGGTCATAAAATTCATCAAATTGTGACTAAAAGACTAGTGAATGAGGCGATTTTAATAAAAATTAGAAAGGGCTCAGACCAATCGATTACAAAAACTGACATCGAGAGATTTGAAAAAAGATATGGTAAAATAGATTATGGTTCAACTGTTGTTTTTCATACAGGTTGGCAGAGAAATTTAGAAAAGAAAGCTTACTTTCTGAAAAATCCTGGATTGGCAATATCTGCTGCAAAATATCTAGCATCAAAGAAGATCAACCTAGTTGGGATTGATTCTCCAAGTGTTGATTTGGGGAAAGATGGAAAATTTTCTGTTCATCATATTTTGGCTAAAAAAGGAATTTTGATTGTAGAGAATTTGTCAAATCTTGATAAAATTCATTCTAAAAAGTTTCATCTAATTGTTGCTCCATTAAAGCTGAAAAATGCTACAGGCTCCCCTGTCAGAGCAATGGCATTAGTTGGCTGAATTTACCACTAGTTTGTATTATTGGCACTTGGTTATATGTTCTGAGCGCGTAAGTAGAGTGAGGAAAATGCAACAAACATCACTCAAAAACGAAGGCACATCACGTGTAGCGATGTTAGGTCTTGCTGTAGTAGGTATCGCAGTAATCCTAACACTATTGCTTGCACCGTGGAACTGGATGCCAACAGAATACGCAGAACAAATTACTGTAATTGCAGTAACTAACTACGGATGTGTTGGTGAATCCCAAATGGGCCAATCAGTTGTAGTTAGTGATTGTTCAGCAAGCGTTGGTGATGTAATTTCCGCAGAATTTTATGCACCAGCCAGCGACAAAAATGGCTACTATGGCAGAATCTATGAGAAACTAGCAATGGTTGAACCATAATTCTATCTTTTTGTTTTTTCTAAAACAGATTTAATTAAAACTCTAATGACTGTTTGGAATGGACAAAGAAATTTCTTCAGCAGTTAGTTATGCATTGAATAAGGGATTTCAGATTCATCCTGATGCATTAGAGATTTTACACAAAATTGATGTTAGAGAATTGGGGCAAATTATCAAGGACGTAGTTAAAGAAAAGACGAAACAAAAACAATTTTTGATAAATGAAGAAGATTTTGAGATTTATTTAGGTATAAAGGATGACGAGGAACATCAGGTGGAATTTGAGATTTTATCGGATCCTACTGACAAAATAACCTCTGCAGAAGGTGTTGATGGATATGGTAAATTATTTGCTAGTAGATTTGCCAAATTAAAGCAGATAATGTCAAATAGGCCAGAATCAAAAAAGGTCAGAGAAATAGCATCTGTCAAATCAATCACAAAAACTGATGATGAGTTGTTTGTGTGGGGATTGGTGTCTGACAGAAAATCAGATAGAAATATCACAAAAATTACTCTTGAAGATCCTACAGGTTCGGTGGAGTTGGCGGTGTTTGAGGGAGATTTGAAAGATGCGGCAGATACTTTGTTAATGGACCAATTTGCAATGTTAAGAATAATTCCTGCTAAAAACGGGGGATTTTTTGCAAAAGAGATCCTCCTTCCAGATATACCAGAGCATGCTACAAATCGCTCAAAGACCGAAACTTATGCCGTGTTTTTATCAGATTTACACGTGGGAAGTAAGTTCTTCATGGAAGAGGAATTATTAGAATTTATCAACTGGATTTCAAGTGCAGACCCAATAGCTAGAAAGATCAGATTTGTTGTTGTTGGAGGAGACTTGATTGATGGAGTTGGTGTGTTCCCAGGTCAAGAAAAGATACTAAACCAAACAACAACCGAAGAGCAGTTACAAAAGACGTTTGAGGTTTTAGATAAAATTCCAAAACACATCAAAGTTTTCCTCATATCTGGAAACCATGATGCAGGAAGAAAGGCTCTTCCACAGCCAGCAATTCCCAAAATATATAATTCTGAATTGTGGGATAGGGAGAATTTCTTCATGTTAGGAAATCCATCAATGATCTCACTAAATGGAGTCAAGGTTTTGATGTATCATGGTCAGTCTATAGATGATGTAGTTAGAACCACACCTGGAGTTAGTTATGACAAGCCAGCTGCTGTGATGAGACATTTTCTAAAGGCCAGACATATGAGCCCAATTTATGGAAGCAGGACACCAATTGCACCTGAAACAGAAGATATGATGGTAATTGATGATGTGCCTGATATTTTCCATTCTGGGCATGTTCATTTTGTGGGCCTTGATCTGTACAAAGGAGTTTTGATAATCAATTCAGGTGCATGGCAAAGACAGACTGATTTTCAGGAAAGTGTCGGAATTACCCCTACACCTGGAATGGCAATTATAGTAAACCTGCAAACAATGAAGGTTTTCCAAAAGGACTTTCGTGTTCAAGAATCAGACTTTATTGAACCAAAACATGCAGAGCCTGCACCACTTGGTTAGAGAGTGTTTTTGCTATTTTTTCTTGACAAAGCCAACTATTGTAAGAATTAATCCACTAATGGCTGAAAGTGTAGTCATACTAACTAGAGAATATCTTGTAGTAGCATCTCATCTTTGAAGGTGGTTTTTACCATATCAGGTGAGACCGTAATTCTGAATTTCTTTGTGTTTCCATGTGTTCCTTGGTGGACGATTCTGCCAGCAATGATTCCTGACATTTCTATCTCACTAAGCATTTGAGTGACTCTTCTTTGAGTGAGCTCTTTTTGGCGTATGTCTTTACAGAGGTTTTTGTAGGTTGAATATACCTCGCCTGTGGATATCTCTGACGATTTCATAATTGCTAAGATTAGTAATTTTTCATGTAGTG
>Ga0315326_10001461_pt1 | contig 12286 bp, 10 predicted proteins | sample M180m32315metaG_FD_203457 | JGI IMG/M metagenome (GOLD analysis project Ga0315326, IMG submission 203457) | Ammonia-oxidizing marine archaeal communities from Monterey Bay, California, United States - M1 80m 32315 | ecosystem: Environmental > Aquatic > Marine > Coastal | place: USA: California... | reverse complement strand
CCTGGATTTAGAGCTATAACCTTTGATGAATTAGTAATTTCTTATACTGAACAAATTAAAGGTTTGGTTGATGGGGGAGTAGGATAATGATAGTTTTGGTGGACCATCTAGGACAAATAATAGTTCAGTAAACTCATGATCTGGATTATTATCAATTTTATCAAAAATTTCTTGAATAATTTTTTCTTCTAATTGAAAAACTAATAAACCATTATTTAAACAATTATTTTTAAAAATATCAGCAAAAAAACTACTAATCACAACCTTAAAACCATAATCATATATAGCCCATGCTGCATGTTCTCTACTAGATCCACAACCAAAATTTCTTCCAGCAATTAAAATTTTAGAATCCTTATTGTGATTATTTAAAACAAAATCTTTTATTGGTTCATTATTAAAATTATATCTCCAATCTCTAAATAAATTTTTTCCAAAACCTTCTCTAGAAACAGCTTTTAAAAAACGTGCAGGTATTATTTGATCTGTATCAACATTTTGAATCTTCAAGGGAGTTAATTGAGAAATTATTTTACTAAATTTTTCCATATTAAATATGTTCTCTTATATCAGAAACGCAACCATTTAAAGCTGAAATTGCAGCAGTAACAGGACTAGCTAAAAATGTTCTTGATCCTGGTCCTTGTCTTCCTTCAAAATTGCGATTTGAAGTGGAAACACAATAATTTTCTTTAGGAATCTTATCTTCATTCATAGCAAGACATGCAGAACAACCCGGTTGTCTAAATTCAAAACCCGCATCCATAAAAATTTTATTCAAACCCTCATCTATAGCTAATTTTTCGACTTTCTTTGAACCAGGTATGACCCAAGCATTAACGTGCTTAGCTTTAGTTTTTCCTTTAACAATTTTTGCAGAAAGTCTTAAATCTTCAATTCTTGAATTTGTACAACTACCAATAAAAACATAATCAATTTTATGATTTAATAACTTATCACCAGATTTTAAACCCATATATTTTAAAGATTTTTTAAATGATTCATCTGAATTTTCAACCGCAGAATTTGGAATAACTTCACTAATTTTTATTCCCATTCCAGGATTTGTCCCATAAGTAATCATTGGTTCAATATCTTCAGCATCAAATTTTAAAACCTTATCAAAAACAGCATCTTCATCTGATTTTAAAATATTCCATTTTTGTACGAATTCATCAAATTTTTCATTTTTAGGAGCAAATTCTTTACCCCTAATATACTCATATGTTATTTCATCTGGAGCAATCATTCCTCCCCTAGCTCCCATTTCTATACTCATATTGCATATAGTCATTCGAGCCTCCATTGATAAAGACTCAATTGCTGAACCTGCAAATTCAATAAAATAACCAGTACCTCCAGAAGCACTAATTTTAGAAATTACATAAAGTATAATGTCTTTTGAAAAAACACCTTTATTTAGTTTCCCATTAATCTCTATTTTCATTCTCTTAGGTTTATTCTGAAGCAAGCATTGAGTAGCCAAAACCATTTCAACTTCACTAGTTCCAATTCCAAATGCTATAGATCCAAATGCTCCATGTGTAGAAGTATGGCTATCACCACAAACTATAGTCATTCCTGGCTGAGTTATACCAAGTTCCGGTCCAATAACATGAACAATACCTTGATATTTGTGTCCAAGTCCATATAAATCAATGCCAGTTTCTTTACAATTTTTTGTTAAAGTTTCAACCTGATTCCTTGATAATTCCTCTTGAATAGGCAAATGTTGATTTAATGTAGGAACATTATGATCTGCTGTAGCTACAGTTCTATCTTTTCTAAAAACATCAATATTTCTTTTTTTCAAACCAGAAAATGCTTGAGGGCTAGTAACTTCATGAATTAAATGCTGATCCACATAAAGTATACTTGGTCCATTGGGAATATTATCAACAATATGATTATCCCAAACCTTATCGAATAATGTTTTCCCCATACTATTTTTTATCACCAACTAATTCATATAAATCCTCATCATGAATGAGTTTTTTTTCATCAGCCATATTAAGAAATTTTATATATAAAGTTTCCATCTCAATTTTGGTGAATTCATATCCTAATAACTTTAATCTATGTGTTAACGCTGCTCTACCACTTCTAGCAGTTAAGTCAATAGAAGATGCCTCAACTCCTACATCAGAAGGATCAATAATTTCATACGTTTCTCTGTGTTTTAAAAATCCATCTTGATGTATCCCTGAAGAATGAGCAAATGCATTAGCACCAACAATAGCTTTATTTCTTTGAACAGGCATGTTCATCATTTTACTAACCTTTTTACTTAACGGTACAATATTTTTTGTATTAATATTAGTTGTCATATTTAAAGCAGGATGAGCATGAAGTGTCATTACTATCTCTTCAAGAGAAGTATTTCCTGCTCTCTCTCCTATTCCATTCATTGTAACTTCAACTTGTCTTGCACCATTTTGAAGACCAGCTAATGAATTAGCTGTTGCTAATCCCAAATCATTATGACAATGAACAGAAACAATTGCCTTATCTATATTAGGAACATTATTTATTAAAAATTTAATTTTATCACCATACATTGTTGGAATATTATAACCAGTAGTATCCGCAATATTAATAACAGTTGCTCCAGCATCAATAACTGATTCTACCATCTTAGCAAGAAAATCCTGATCAGCTCTTCCAGCGTCTTCTGGATAAAACTCTATATCATCAAAATACTTTCTTGCATACTTTACTGATGATATAGCTTGTGCAAGAACTTTTTCTCTAGTTGACTTAAATTTATACTTTATGTGAATATCAGAAGCACCAATACCAGTATGTAATCTTTTTCTTTTTGCTTCCTTTAAAGCTTGCCCTGCCATATCAATATCCATAACGACTGCCCTACTTAAAGCACAAATAATTGTTTCTTTTACATTTTTTGAAATTTCCACAACAGAATTAAAATCTCCTGGACTAGATATTGGAAATCCCGCTTCTATAACATCAACACCTAAAGCTTCAAGATCTTTAGCTATTTCAACTTTTTCATCAGTATTTAATTGACATCCAGGAACTTGCTCTCCATCCCTTAAAGTCGTATCAAATACATATATTTTATCTTTTGACATTATATAATTTATTTTTGAAAAAAGTTTAGGGCTCTTAAGTTACATATTTTTCACTATTTCTTCTCCAAATTGAGAGCAAGAAAGTAAAGTTGCATTATTCATTTGTCTTTCAAAATCGTAAGTAACTTTTCCCGATTCTATAGATTTGATTAGTCCATTATAAATTAAATCTTTTGCTTCATTCCAACCCAAATACTCAAGCATCATTGCTCCTGATAATATTACAGAACCAGGATTTACTTTATCTAAACCTGCGTATTTTGGTGCTGTACCATGCGTAGCTTCAAAAATAGCATGTCCCGTTTCATAATTAATATTTGCTCCTGGCGCAATACCAATACCTCCCACAATTGCAGCTAAAGCATCTGATATATAATCTCCATTCAAATTCATTGTGGCAATAACTGAATATTCTTTAGGCCTAAGAAGTATTTGCTGTAAAAATGCATCTGCAATTACATCTTTTATAATAATTTTATGAGAATCTACACTAATTACTTGCCAAGGACCTCCTTCATAATCAACAGCGCCATATTCTTTTTTAGCTAACTGATAACCCCAATCTCTAAATGCACCCTCAGTATACTTCATAATGTTGCCTTTATGGACAAGAGTAACAGAATCTTTTTTATTATTAATAGCATAATCAATTGCTGATCTTACTAATCTACTAGTACCTTCAACAGATATTGGTTTGATACCTATTCCAACAGTATTAGGAAATCTAATTTTATCAAATCGAGATTTAAACTTTTCTTCTAATACTTGTTTTAATGTAATATTTTCTTCTGTTCCATTTTTAAATTCTATACCTGCATATATATCTTCAGTATTTTCCCTAAATATTATCATATCTGTTGTACTTGGATCTTTTACAGGTGATGGAGTTCCATTAAACCACCTAACTGGTCGAACACAAGCAAAAAGATCTAATTTTTGTCTAAGAGCAACATTAAGAGATGACATTCCTCCACCTATTGGTGTTGTTAAAGGTCCTTTAATTCCAACAAGGTATTTATTAAATGAATCTAGTGTTTCTTGAGGTAACCAATTTCCTGTTGCATTATATGCTTTCTCTCCAGCAAGAACTTCTTTCCAAATTATTTTTTTTGTTCCCTTATACGCTTTTTCTACAGCCGAATCTATTACGTTTTTACTTGCAGGCCAAATATCAATACCTATCCCATCACCTTCAATAAAAGGTATAATAGGGCTATCACCCACTACTAGTTTTCGATCAACAATTTTTATATTATCTCCTTGCATAAAAAACCTATTTTTTATTAAATAAAAGCAATTATAGATATTTTTTCATTAAATGTAGAGAAAAATTTATTTCCATTTTATGTTACAACCCATACTAGGAAATTGTTCGTCTGATATCATTTCTCCAGAAATATACGAATTAATAGCATCTCTTAAATCTTTGCCATTTATAGGTAAATTATTACCAGGAGACGAAGAATCTAATCGGCCTCTATATATTAATTTTTTTTCATTATTAAATAAATAAAATTCTGGAGTACATGCTGCTTTAAAAAGTTTAGCAACTTCTTGATTCTCATCATATAAATAAGGTATTTTAAGATTTAATCTTAAAAATAAATTCTTCATATTTTCAGGAGAATCTTGAGGGTAATTGATAATATCATTAGAACTAATTGCAACAAATTGAATTCCTTTATTACTATATTTTGAAACTAATGATACTATTTCATTGTGATAATGTATCACATAAGGGCAATGATTACATATTATCATTACAACAGTTCCAAAATCTAATGATAAATTATTATCTGAAAAATTTTTACCATTAACTACATTTAAAAGATTAAATAGTGGCATTTTACTTCCAATTGGTAACATTTCAGAATAAGTTAAAGACATAATTTTTAATATTTAAAGCAAAAATAAAAAATACATAATTTAAAAACACATTTAATCTATAATGATTAACATAAATTTTTTATAAATTATTTAACAAAACAAATAACAAAAAATGAAAAAGATATTATTAATTACCCTAATCAATTTATTTTATTACAACTTTTCTATAAGCCAGATAGCAGAACCTCCTGAACGTTTTAGGGGAGAAGGTCCTTTTGAACAATTAATTATAAGAGGGGCAACACTAATCAATGGTAATGGAGCACCTCCAACAGGACCAGTAGATGTAATAGTTGAAAACAATAAAATAGTAAGCATAAGAAATGTTGGATATCCAGGTCTTGAAATTAATGAAAAGAGAAGACCCAAAGCAATAAAAGGTGCAAAAGAAATTAATGCTCATGGTATGTATTTATTACCTGGCTTTATTGATATGCACGGTCATATTGGAGAAACGACGAGAGGAAGAGCAGATTATGTTTATAAACTATGGATGGCTCATGGAATAACAACCATTCGTGACCCTGGATGTGGAAACGGTTTAAAATGGGTGCTCAAACAAAAAGAAGATAGTAGAAAAAATAAAATTACAGCTCCAAGAATTCTTGCTTATACAAGATTTGGACAAGGTACAAAAAATGGGATAAATTCTCCAGAAGAGGCAACAGCATGGGTTAAAAAAAATGCAGAAAATGGTTCTGATGGAATAAAATTTGGAGGTGCTAGACCAGATATTTTTGAAGCTGCGCTAAAAGAAAATAATAAACATGGACTTGGATCTGCATGCCATCACGCTCAAATGGATGTAGCATGGATGGATGTTCTAGAAACTGCTAGATTAGGTCTTACTACAATGGAACATTGGTATGGTTTACCAGAAGCACTTTTTGATGATAAAACCGTTCAAAATTATCCTCTTGATTATAATTATATGAATGAACAACATAGGTTTGGTGAAGCAGGAAGATTATGGAAACAAGCAGCTAAACCCTATTCTAAAAAATGGAATGAAGTTATGGATGAACTTATTGAATTAGATTTTACTATAGATGTAACTTTTGTCCCTTATAGTATTTTTAGAGATGTAGGTAGAGGAAGTAGATTAGAATGGCATAAAAATTACACCACTCCAACACTACTTAAATTTTTTCTTCCTGGAAGAGATTCCCATGGTGCTGCTTACTATGACTGGGGAACAGAAATGGAAATGGAATGGAAAGAAAATTATAAGCTTTGGATGACATTTATTAATGAATATAAAAATAGAGGTGGTAGAGTTACCGCTGGAGCTGACTCTGGTTATATGTATAATCTTTATGGTTTTGGTTATATCCAAGAACTTGAACTTATTAGAGAATCAGGTTTTCATCCTATGGAAGTTATAAGAGCCGCTACACTTCATGCTGCTGAAGCAATTGGCATGGAACAAGAAATAGGAACTATTGAGGTAGGAAAATATGCTGATATGATAATTATAAAAGAAAACCCTCTTAAAAACCTAAAATATCTATATGGAACAGGTGACATAAAAATTAATGATAACAATGAAGCAATAAGAGTTGGAGGAATTAAGTATACAATAAAAGATGGAATAATTTTTGATGCTAGGCAACTACTTGATGATGCTAAAAAAATTGTTGATGAAGAAAAATCTTCTACTCCAGGATGGGAAAAATTTTTAATGGATGCAATAGAAAGAGAATGAATTAAAAAATATAATTTATCTTAAATAATCATAGTCCGAGTTCTTTAAGTTGATCCAATTTGATTTTTGAAGGAGAATCGATCATTACATCACGTCCAGATGTATTTTTTGGAAATGCAATAAAATCTCTAATAGATTCTTTGCCACCAAATAAAGCACATAACCTATCAAAACCAAATGCAATCCCACCATGTGGAGGAGTTCCATATTGAAAAGCATTCAATAAAAAGCCAAATTGTTCTTTCGATTCTTCTTTAGTAAAACCTAATACATTAAACATTTTTTCTTGAAGTTCTTTTTTAAAAATTCTAACAGATCCACCACCAATTTCAACACCATTTATAACTAAATCATATGCATTTGCTCTAACAGATGAAGGATCTTTATCAAGTAAAGAAATGTCTTCATTTATTGGTGAAGTAAATGGATGATGCATAGCATTAAACCTTTTTAATTCCTCATTCCATTTTAAAAGAGGAAAATTTACTACCCAAACAGGTTTAAATTCTTTAGGACTTCTTAAACTAAGTTTATTGCCCATTAAAAGTCTTAATTCTGATAAAGCATTTTGAGTATTATTTTTTTCTCCAGCAAGTATTAATACTAAATCCCCTTTATTAGAATTACACTTACTAACAATATCCAATAATTTATCAGAACTATAAAATTTATCAATAGAAGACTTTAATGTACCATCTTTATTATACTTTATATAAACTAATCCTTTTGCCCCAATTTGAGGTTTTTTAACAAAATCAGTAAGTTCATCAATTTGTTTTCTAGAATATTCTGAACAATTAGGAACATTTATACCAATGATTGCTTCAGCATCATCAAAAACATTAAAACCACTACCTTTAACATCATTAAACAAATCAACAAATTGCATATCAAAACGAAGATCTGGTTTATCATTACCATATAAATTTATAGCATCAGAAAATTCCATAACAGGAATATTATTAATAGTTATTCCTAAAATTTTCTTAAATAAATATTTAATTAAATCCCCAAAATTAGAAAGTATATCATCTCGTTCAACAAATGACATTTCACAATCAATCTGAGTAAATTCTGGTTGCCTATCAGCTCTTAAATCTTCATCTCTAAAACATTTTACAAGTTGATAATACTTATCAAAACCAGAAATCATTAAAAGTTGCTTAAATGTTTGAGGAGATTGTGGCAATGCATAAAATTCTCCTTGATTCATTCTAGATGGAACAACAAAATCTCTAGCTCCTTCAGGAGTTGACTTTATTAAAACAGGAGTTTCAATTTCAATAAAATTTTTTGAATCCAAAAAATTTCTAGTTTCCCTCATTAATTGATGTCTTAATTTAAGATTCTTTTGAAGAGGATTCCGTCTCAAATCTAAATACCTATACTTCATTCTTAATTCTTCACCCCCATCAGTTTCATCTTCAATAATAAAAGGTGGTAATTCTGATTTATTTAAATATTGGATTTCATCAACAATAATTTCAATATCACCAGTATCAATGTTTTTATTTTTAGCTGATCTTTCAGAAACAAGTCCTGTAATTCTCAAAACAAATTCTCTTCCACAATTCCTTGCTTTTAAAAAAGTATGTGCGTCAGTATTAGAATCTTCAAAGATTAATTGAGTAATGCCATATTTATCTCTTAAGTCTATCCATATCATTTTTCCTTTATCCCTTACTTTATGAACCCAACCACACAAAGAAACTTTTGATCCAACATCATTTATTCTTAAATCTCCACAAGTATGTGATCTGAACATAATTAAATTTTACAAACAAAATTAATAGATTTATAAACAATGCATTCATTTTTTTTATAATCTTACAATTAGTATGAATTTAATAAAGAAAAGAGACGAACACTATATGAAACTTGCTCTAATGGAAGCAAAAAAAGCTTATGAAGAAGAAGAAATACCTATTGGAGCAATTATAGTACATAAAGATAAAATTATAAGTAAAGGGTATAATCAATCTCAAAGATTAAATGATGCAACAGCCCATGCAGAAATGATTGCAATAACATCAGCCCAAAATAAAATAGGAAGTAAATACTTAAATGATTGTGAACTTTATATTACTCTAGAACCTTGTACAATGTGTACTGGAGCAATTCATTTATCAAAAATTTCTAAAGTAGTTTATGGTCTTGATGATAAAGAAAAAGGCTATCTAAGAAAATCTTTAAAATCCATCAATAAAAAATTGATTATAACTTCAAACATTCTTGAAAATGAATGTAAAAAATTATTAAACTCATTTTTTTTTAAATTAAGAAGTTGATTTATTAGTATATCATATAAAATTCTTAAATTGAGTTATATTTTTTAACCTATAAACTTTTATAAAAATGGCCTTTTCTTTACCTAATCTACCCTACTCATACGATGCCTTAGAACCTCATATCGATGCAAAAACGATGGAAATTCATCATACTAAGCATCATAATTTATATTTAACAAATTTAAACAATGCCATAAAAGGAAATGAATTAGAAAATAAATCATTAGAAGAGCTATGTAGAAATCATACAGATAATCCTGCGATAAGAAATCATGGTGGTGGACATTTCAATCACTCTTTATTCTGGAAAATTCTTTCGCCTAATGGTGGTGGTAATCCTAATGGTAAAATTGCTGATGCTATAAATTCCAGTTTTGGAAATTATGATAATTTTAAAGAAAAATTTACAAATGCTGCAATGACTAGGTTTGGATCTGGTTGGGGATGGTTATGTAAAACAGGTAATAAATTAGAAATATGTTCATCTGCAAATCAAGATAATCCATTAATGCCAGGAATATGTACTGATAAAAGTGTTCCTATTTTAGGTATTGATGTATGGGAACATGCGTATTATCTAAATTATCAAAATAGAAGACCAGACTATATAAATGCTTTTTTTAATTTAATTAATTGGGAAGAAGTAAATAGTAAAGTTTAAGTAATGATTGACTCAAGAAGATCTTTTTTTATAAACTCGGCTAAAATAGGTTTAGGTGCTTCAATTTTTTCTGGAATGCCTCTATCTACAATTTCATCTATGAGAAAATATGTTTCACCTAATGAAAAAGTAAATTTTGGTCTAATTGGATGTAAAGGAATGGGATGGGCAGATATGAAGTCTATACTAAAAAATAGTGAAACAGATTGTATTGCAATATGTGATGTTGATGAAAATGTTTTAAATAATCGATCTAATAATGTTGAAGAGATTACAGGAAAAAAACCACTACTTTATGGAGATTATAGAAAAATGTTAGAAAACAAAGATATTGATGCAGTAGTTATTGGAACACCAGATCACTGGCACTGTTTAAACCTAGTGAATTCTTTAGAAGCTGAAAAACATGCTTACTGTGAAAAACCCATTTCAAATTCGATAGCTGAAGCAAATATTATGCTCAATTCTGCAAAAAAACATAATAAATGTGTTCAAATAGGACAATGGCAAAGAAGTGGTGGTCAATATAAAGAAGCTCTAGATTATCTATGGTCTGGAAAACTAGGAGATATAAGATTAGTGAAAGTATGGGCATACCAAGGATGGTATGGCTGGGTAGATAATAAACCAGATACTAATCCACCTAATGGAGTTAATTATAACATGTGGCTTGGACCAGCTCCTATGAGGAAATTTAATCAAAATAGATTTCATTTTAATTTTAGGTGGTACTGGGATTATGCTGGTGGTCTAATGACTGATTGGGGAGTGCATGAAATTGACATTGCATTGTATGGTATGAAAGCAAAAGATCCTATTTCAATAATGGCATCTGGTGGTAAATTTGGGTATCCCAATCAGGATACTGAAACACCAGATACACTACAAACAATATATAAATATGATAATTTTACAATGCTATGGGAACATGCAAATGGTATTGATGGAGGTAATTATGGAAAAGGTGAAGGAATTGCATTTATTGGAAATAATGGCACTTTAGTTGTCAATAGAGGAGGATGGGAAGTTATTCCAGAAAGAGATCATAGAAATGGAGGAAATTTTCACATTGAAAAAATTCCAAAACAATCAGTTGATTTTAATGCTCTAGATGCCCACACCAAAAATTTTATAGATTGCATAAAAAATAATGATCCAAATTCTTTAAACTGTGGTATTGAAAGTGGTAGTATAGCAGCTATTAATGCTCATATGGGTAATATTGCTTATAAAACTGGGAACAAAATTCATTGGAATAAAGAAAGAGGTAATTTTGGCTATGATTACAAAGCAAATAGTTTAATTACTCCGAAATATAACAACGGATGGAAATTACCTAAAACCTAATTTTGATTCTATAATTTTTTTTAATTCTATAATTTCATCTCTTAATTTTGCAGCTTCAAAAAAATCTAAGTCTTTTGCAGCAGTATTCATTTGTTTTTCATTTCTTAAAATAATTTTATCAATTTCTTTTTTGCTCATACTTTTAATAACGGGATCAATTTCTAATTTAGATATAAATTTATTTTTTTCACTTAACTTTTTACCAACTGTAGTTTGAGCTATTATGTATTCTTTGGATTTAGAAATAGTTTTTGGAGTAATATTATTTTTAATATTATATTCATTTTGAAGTTTCCTTCTTCTCTGAGTTTTCTTAATAGTAGAATCCATTGATTTAGTAATTTTATCAGCATACATAATAACTAAACCATTTACATTTCTAGCCGCTCTACCTGAAGTTTGTATTAATGATTTTTCATTTCTCAAGAATCCTTCCTTATCAGCATCAAGAATTATTACTAATGAAACTTCTGGTAGATCTAATCCTTCTCTTAATAAATTAACTCCAACTAAGACATTAAAATCACCTAGTCTCAATCCTCTTAAAATATTAACTCTTTCTAAAGTATCTATCTCCGAATGCATATACCTGCAAGCAACACCACTATTAAATAAATACTTAGAAAGTTCTTCAGACATTCTTTTTGTCAAAGTAGTAATTAAAATTCTCTCATCTTTATCAACTCTAAGATTAATTTCATTCAGAATATCATCAATCTGATTCTCAGATTTTCTAACTTCAATTTTAGGGTCTAATAATCCAGTTGGTCTAATAATTTGTTCAACAATTGAACCTCCAGAACTAGTAAGTTCGTATTCTGATGGTGTTGCACCAACAAAAATTACTTGATTTATCATAGATTCAAATTCTTGAAAATTTAAAGGCCTATTATCAAGTGCTGATGGTAACCTAAAACCATATTCAACTAAATTCATTTTCCTAGATCTATCCCCCCCCCACATTGCCCTAATTTGTGGTATTGTCATATGACTCTCATCAATAAACATCAAGAAATTATCAGGAAAATAATCAAGTAAACAAAATGGTCTTTTTCCAGGATCTCTTCTATCAAAATATCGAGAATAATTTTCAATTCCAGAACAATAACCAATTTCATTTATCATTTCTAAATCGAATTCTGTTCTCTCTTTAATTCTTTTAGCTTCAAAAAATTTCCCCTCTTTTTCAAAAAAATTTACTTGTTTATCTAAATCTTTTTCAATTTCAGTTAAAGCAATATCTATTACATCTTTAGAAGTAACAAACAAATTTGCTGGATAAATTACTATACTTTCTTGATCT
>Ga0315326_10001460_pt1 | contig 12286 bp, 10 predicted proteins | sample M180m32315metaG_FD_203457 | JGI IMG/M metagenome (GOLD analysis project Ga0315326, IMG submission 203457) | Ammonia-oxidizing marine archaeal communities from Monterey Bay, California, United States - M1 80m 32315 | ecosystem: Environmental > Aquatic > Marine > Coastal | place: USA: California... | reverse complement strand
TGATGGTTCAAACTCCTTTCTTACAATATATAAACAAAGCATTACACAATTATAGAACTAAGAGAATACAAAAGCCTAAATCAGATTATGGTTTTGAAGCTAAATTAGGACCAAGAGATTTAGAAAATAGAACAGATAAACCTATTAATGATAATGAGTTTCTTTTAGGTGAAAACTTTAGGAAACTTCCTGTAAAGGTGGAAGGATATCCTGAATCTACTTTAGAAAAAGTTTGGAAAGAGTATAATAGTACAAATATATCTTCTACGAGAAAAGAAGAACTATCTAATGCTTTAGAGTTTATTATGGCTAGATCACCTAACAGTTCTAATGGTGGTACTAGAGTTCTAAGGTTTGCTGGTTTTAGTGGTAGAGAAGGTATGGAAATAGTTACTACATCTAAGAATGATTATTACTTAGGTGGTGCAGATAAAGACGCTGATAGTGTTGTAGCTTTTCAAGGTATGACTAAGAATATTAAAGATACATTTAAGCAGTATGAAAATGAACTGTTAGTATCGCAACAAATATCACGAGGCCCTTTATCACTTGGTATTACTCAAGTTATATCTGGTATGCAAGAAGGTGTAGATTATGCTGGATTAATTTTTGCTAAGAATACTGGAATACCTACAGGTGGTAAGGTTAATAAAGATTTTTTTGGTAATCTATTATCTGATCCTGCAGATGTAGCAAAGAAATTTGGTCTTACATTAACACCATTAGTTGGAAAACAAGGTTTAATCGATAGAACTAAACGAAATATTGAGGAATCTGACTCTACCATACTATTCAGCGGTGGAGGAAGAGGGTCTGCTCTTACAAGAAATCATGCAAAAAATTCCAATAAACCTTTATTAGAATTACCTGCTCTGGCTAGCTATACAAAAGCAGAGTCAAAGATGGCAGTGGAAAAGATTAGTGAATTTTTATTAAAAAATCCTGGAGTCTTAAACATTGCTGGTTCTAGAGATAAAAAATTCAGAGGTGCTACAGTAGATATATTAGAACAGGGTTATACTCTTGCTTATCAAAAATGGACTACAAGATGGAAAGGGCAAAAACTTACAAGTTTACAAACACCTCAGAAAGATCCTGAACTATTAGATATTCAAGAAGTAAGGCCTACATTTAAAGGGCTGGTAAAAGAATACGATCCACAAGGTGCTAATGACAGAGATATACAACTACAAAAATTAACAGATTTAACCGATACTAATATGAGACTTAATATCGCATCTAGTGCAAGAATGGGGAAGGTTAATATACCATTTGTTGTTAATGCCTATACTAGAATGCAAAATTATGTAGAATTAATTGAGCAAAATGGAGGTTCATTAAGACTAAACAGAACTTATCAACCTTCTAAGGCTACAATTCATAGCTTTAGAGCTAGAAATAAAGGTGAAGACTATCAAAGGTACGAACAAGATAGGAAAGAAGATGCTCTTAAATTAGATCCTGACATGAGATCTGATAGTAAGGGAAGGTTCTGGATCAAGCCTATTAAATCAGAAGAAATTATTTTGTCATTGAAAGGAACTGATGTTGCAAGAGAACTACAATTAGACCATATAAACATTGTTAATCTTATGGCTGACTCTGCAAACTATATAATGATTAAGCCAAGTGCAGACATTATTAATGCAGGATTAAATAGACATTTTAATTTTAAGAAACTTGATGGCTCTAAAATTAGTATGAGTAAAGCTTTCAAAATTAAAGATATGGAATCAGAAGCTATTATTGATTTCAATAAGATTAATAAAGAAGTAGATATGTTCAAAGAAATAAATGATATGCATAAGATGAGTAAGGGTTTTCTTAAAACAGAAGACAATCAAACCTATAAAGATGTTATAAACGACTACTTAAACAATCCTTATCTTTCTAAATCAAATATAATGTATACAAAATTGGCAAAGTCTTATAATGAAGCACCTAATTTTCAGATAGATCCTTTTAGTTACTTTAATAAACAATTCCTTGGACTTCAGCCTGGTCAAAAAGGAGTTGAATCTTACGACATAATTAAAGCATCTACTCCTGCATTTAGAGAAAGAGTTGTTAATTGGAAGTATTTTAATAGATTTAATATGCTAGATGCCTATAAAGATAAATACGGAATGGAGTTAAGAGCAGAACTTGATTTATTAATGGAATCTCCTGGTCTAATGTATAAAAAATACCAAGATTATGTGAAACTAAACATAGGTATTGAGTTATCTCAAGACTTTCTACAAAAATATACAGAAAGAACTGGTAACGAAAAGAACATTGAAACTGCAGAGGCTATACTAGAACAAGTGATAGATAATACATATCTTATTACCTCATTTTACGACTCAGGAAGAGGTCAATTACGTGAAATGATTGGTCAAAAATCTTATAGAGATGATAAGTTTAAAGGACTAGATATGGGATTACAAGATATAAATCTTATGATTAAAAGATTTAAAGATAAGATGAAAGCAAAACATCCTGAAGATTTTACCGATATTGAGATGTTAATAGATACTTGGTTAATGGCTCATCCTATGAAAATGTTTAAAACAAATGAACAAGAACAAGCAGCTGCGGATATAAACAAAGCATCTCATGAAATTAATCTAAGAATTAAAAGACTACTGGAAGACAATAGAACCCTTATGGATGATCCTCTTTTAAGAGTATACTTTAAGCAAAAAGCTAAAGCTGTTAATCAATACCAGCCTCAAATAGAATACATTGTTAAAAGTATTGCTATTAATCCTGCAAATAAATCAAAGTTTTTCAACACATACGGCGAAGTTCTTAAAAATAACATGCAACAAATAGTGAAAAAACTTAAGAACCCAGACAAGTACAACTTAGATGAGTATAGATTTGAAGATGGAGAACTTCCTGTTAGTTTAGATTCTTTTGTAAATCCAGAATCTAAATTAGCTCAGAAGTTTATTATAGACCAACAAGGTAATATTGAAAAGAATCCAAATTTTAAAGATAAAGACGTTGAAAAATTATATAAAGATACTCGTAATGAAGATGATATTTTTGAAAGTGCTACCGAACTATTATCTGAAAAACTATTACCATTTGATTGGTTAAAACATTTAGAAAAACCTAAAGCCGAATGGATTTCTTATGAGATGAATGCTGCTATGGATAAAACTATTAAGATTATTAAAAAGAATCCTGATGCTACTAAATATTATGAAGAATATTTTATTAGAGCTACTCGTGATGCTGATATGGTAGGTAGAAGGCTTGAAACTATGACAGTAAAAGATCTTGAGTTATTTAATAAGTATTTAGAGGCACTACCTAAGTTTAAAGAATTAAAAAAATTACCTAAACCTCCAAATTGGATTGCTAATACTTTGAATTATGCTGTTATTGGTAGAGATATGGAAGCATGGGACTTAACACAAAGAAGACTTCCTGCTCAGGCAGTAGAAGGAAAAGATGGTAAGGTTAAGTTCTTTGATATTACAATGCCTACATCTACCCTAGAAATGATTCGTCTTAATATAGATAAGTTTGACCAACTACACAAAACTCAGGCTGGTAGAATTGAAAATGCTGGTAAACTAATAAACAGAAATATGGTTATAGACGATGTCAATACAGTAAAACATAGAATGATGTTACAGGAAGCTGTAGCAAATACCATAGAATATAATCAAGGTGAATTTAATAGAGCTCCAGCTACTAAAGATAACGCACAAGAAAGAATTGATATTGAAAAAAACTATACAGAATCTAAAAAAATCTTAGATAAATTAGAAAAAGACGGTATTCAGTTTCCTATGCAAAGAGATTTAGGAGAAGGTAATAAGGTATCTTTTGACTATGTTTCTCCTAATGAATTTGTAACTAGAGAAGCTAAGACTGTAAGAGACCTATATAGTGCTGTAAATAAAAACTTTATAAAATCCAGACATGAAGGTCTTAGAAGAACTTTAAAAGGATTAAAAGTAAAAGGGCTAGATGAATGGAAACCTATAGATATTGAAAGAACTGGATACAGACCAAACGATGAAGCTATTATAGAAATGGAAAAACTTTTCTTAGATAAGAATGGACTATTAAGAGAAGATAGAATCGCTAAAGTATTCGACTTATTACTACGTAAAAATATATCTAATGATAGAATTATAGATGAAATTATGCCATCAGTAAATGATCATAGATTTTTTATTCATCATAGAAAGATAAAAGATATATTGCAGTCTCAATTAAGTTACATTGACCTGAACAAACCTTTGTCTAAAAAACACTCTAATATAGTTAAGAAAGAAGTAAAAAGACTTATGACAGATTTTGATTATAAGGTATCTATGGTTGGTGAAGTATCAGGTGGTTATTGGCCTAGAACTGGTCACTCAAAAATTAAAGCAAATGTACCACTATTGAAAGAGTGGCAACTTCAGCAAATAGAAAGAGAACTTGCTCTAATTACTAAGCCTGAAGATTTTAGAGATATGGCACCTAAATTAGAAGCTGAAATTCTTATTAAAAAAATGACCTTACAAGAAGCTAAACAAGTATATAAGGATTATAGACTTGGTAATATGACAAGAACTTTTGGTAGAGATGTTACTGCCAATCAATACGATTCATTGCAACAAACTATGGATATTTTAACAAATCCAAACACAGAAAGTTATATAGGTAATTATAAGCAAGCAAATACACAGTCTCGTGGACAAGACTATATGCCCTTTTATGATAAAACTTATGATGCTGTAGACTCCTATCTTACTGGACTATACAAAGGTCACTTTACTAATTTAGCTGGATTTAGATCTGAAACTTTATTAAAAAGATTTAATTATGTCAATAAAGGTAAAGATTATCAAAAAAATTGGTCTAACTATATGAGAAATGCAGCAGCGTCAATGATGGGAATGTCAAGCTATAGATCTTTTAATCTTCATGGTATTGAAGCTAAACACCAACCTTTATTTAAAGCATATATAGAAAGTGGATTCGATAAAAAGAAAGTAGCTTCTGGCACTTATGAAAAGGAACTATTAAGAGATTTTGATGCAGCTATTGCAGTTAGTCCTAGAACACAAGTAGAATTAGTGAAACAGCATGGTAATGTTGATGTAGCAAAGAAGATTATTAATTCAATAAAAATTAAGAATGCTAAACAATTAGCAGATCAAGTTAATACTACTGGTAAATATGGAACATTATATCATTACTTATCAGATGATGTGGCTGTTGGTGCATTTTCTAAACTAGATAAAGCTTTTGGAGGTAAACTCTTTGGTCCTTTACCTACTGGTAGAAAAGAAAGACAGAGACAGATTATACAAAGAGTTAAGCATATTAGTGACTTAGAAGGTAAGTTTGAACTATTATCATTATTGTCTCACCCTAAAACTGCTATTACTAATATGATAGGTGGTACAACTAATACTATTGCAGACTCAGGATGGGAAGCATTTAGGTTAGCTGGTAATACAGATTGGATGCTAAGTAACATATTTGCTAATGCTACTTATAGGTATAAAGATCCAATAACTGGTAAAGTAAATAGAAATAAAGAGATGACAGCTAAAGAAGACATCAGTAACTGGGAAGAAAGTCTTGGTATTTATGATCAAATATTCTTAGATCTAGTATCTAAAGATACAAAGTTTGGTAAACAGAATATGAGAGAAGTAGCTTCTGAGTTTATAAAAAGAGTAAACAGATTAAGAGAAACTGGTAGATATGAAACACCTGAACTTGCTGAAGCCATGCGTAAAAAGACACACTTAGAGGTCTTAAGAGATTTTAAAATAACTAAACCTATTGTAGAATTTGGTGCTATGCCTATGTCTTTCTCAGAAAGAAAACTTAGAGGTAGAGCATTTAGAGCTGCATATATAAATATGTATAACAGATTAGGAAGACTAGGTAAAGAAATACCATTTGATAGTCCTGTATTGGTTAATCATGCTGTTAAAGCTGTTCAGGCTTCTCAGTTTATGTATCAGGCTACATTTAGACCTAACTTTGCTAATACATCATTAGGTCGTATTATGACTAGATTCCAACCTTATGCTTGGAATAGTATTGGTAGACGTATGAAACTATATAAAGATGCTGATATGGTAGAATTTAGAGGTGATCTAGATGCTTCTAAAAAGTTTCAAAGACAATTTACTTTAGATATTATGGCATTAGCTTTAGGTAATGTTTTTATTGCTAGTATATTTGAATATGCTATGTCACCACCTATGTCTTGGATGCAAGATACTGCTGCTTTACTATTTGGAGATACAAAAGAACGTGATCGTGCTTTCTTTAGTTCTTATCCACATCCAGCATTAGCACCTTTACAGATCGTTACTCCTCCTATTGGTAGATTTGTCTTATCTCCAATATCAGCTGTTTTGAATGATGATTGGGAAAACTTTCAAAAATATCAAATAGCTACTTACTTTCCATTTGGTAGATTGTATCGTGACGCTATGAGAACTTATGATAGTCCATCTATGGCAGTAGAATGGATGACTGGATTACCATTACATCAAGTTCATAACATGCGTAGAGATCAAATAGACAAAGAAAGAGAACAACAAGCCTTAATAGACTTTCAAGCTGGTGATACAGATCTATCTGAAAGTGAATATAGAGACGAACCTATCACAAAAGATACACTTATTAGATAATTCTCCTTTTTGAAGGGGATATTAATTCAAAATACCCATTAAAACCCATATGCTCTCCATATTACACCTTATTCGCCTTTTCTTTCTTTACCGTAACCTTAGGCGATAAAAAAAAACTTACGGCCTTCTAGGCCTATTCTCGTAATCTTTTTTTCAAAGAATCGTTATATTTTTTACATTTTGACACAATTCGTTGATATTTATTAGTATGAAAGATAATATTATTAGGATTCAACTTACCTTCAACATTTACATCCCAAGATGTATCTTTTACTGGTTTATCTAATCTATCTAATCCATATATCTTGTTAGCATAATCTTCCATAGTGAATTTCTTTTTCATTTTTTCTCCTTTATATAATAGAGGTAACTCAAGTATACCGATGCATCGTCTATAATATACTTATATTGTTACCTCTTTAATTATAGATTGAAACAGTTATCATTCAGATCCTACTCTAAATGAATACACCTGATGTGAGGCAAGTGCTAGAGGGCTTAATCCTATCTGTTTCAATCTTCCTAGTGTCGTCCAGGATAAATCTCATATCCCTCTTATAGTTAATATATTATTACATTCAGTGCCAACCAAGTGTATTTGCTTTATAGGGTAAAGATGGATTTTCACCACCCGCTTCCTTTTAAAGCGTGTTAATTTAATAAGAGGGATAATTCTTATATTTTATTAATTTTGTCTAGCATATCATCTATTAATATTGCTTCTTGCTTAGACACAAATGGTGCTTTCTTAAAGTTTACTAGTGCTGCTTTTACAACTAATAATTCACCAGGTGTTTTAAATTCTATTTTTCCAATACTAGCCATCGCAACACTCGCAATTCCCAGGTCTTGGTTTTGAACTATCAGTCATATCATATTGATCTTCTGATTTTCTTAATTGTTCGTTATGTTGTCGATTGATATTTACTTCTTCTTCAATAGCAACTATAAGTTTTTGTGCTAACTTAATAATTAAGGTAGCTTCATCTTTATTTATCGTTATCTTGTTCGATTTCATTATAATCCTTTTCTATTTTTATTAATCTAATCCACTCCTTATATGGTATTACTGCTAATGCTTCTTTTCTATCCATACGTGTTACTACTATGTCGACATCATCTGCATGATGTTCTGGATATAACCATTGTGCAATCTTCTTTTTCATTTTAGCTTGGACTGCATATCCTTCTACTAAACAATCAACTTGTTCAGATTTACCTAACGCCATACCATTTGAGGCATAGGCCCTCTTTGCAGAGAGCCCTTCCTCTTTGGCGATAGTAACGATTTCTCGTTCTAAGTTATTACCACGTATTTTATTCCTATGCGTCATTTCTTTTTGAACTATCTATTTTAAGTTCTTCCCAATTTCGCATTATTAAATGAATTTGCCTAGTTTTTACTCCTATCGATATACCATAGTGTTTACCGACATTAGAATCAACATAGAAACTTAAGTCTAAGAACCAAAATAAGGTTATTCTTCTTAAGTTTATATCAAATTCATTTTTCTGTGTATATTTTATCATTAATCGCACCTTTCAAATGTCATTGTTTCTGGCCTAAACATGGTTTTCAATTCATATCTTTTACCATCTCTTGTTTTTTCTGATACAACTAATCTATCATTTGCATTTCTAGCACCTTTAACTACAAGAACTTTATCTGCTTTTTGAACTACGTTGGATGATCCTTTTAATGAATGCAATCCTATTGTTCCTTGTGAAGCACTTGCTTTGTTAACGTGATGAACTGCTATTACAAGAGCATTACTTCTTTGTGCCATAGATTTTAAACCATCTATTACGATGTTTTGTTTTTCTATTTCTCCGCCGTGTCTATCTACTTGCATTTCATCTGTTGTATCTATTACTATTACATTAGGTTCATATTGTGCAACTACTTTTTTAATAGATTCCATTTCTGGAGCTATTGACATAATTCTAATATGACCTAATTTATCTTTAAATGAAACATTTTCTGTTTTATAAATATCATTCACCCACTTCTCTGTTTGAGAATTAACTGTTTGAATAAATCTTCTAAACGTTAAATGTTCACTCATTTCTAAAGATAAGAATAGTGTTTCTTTGTTGCATCTAGCTATTATATGTTGTACAAAAGCAGTCTTACCCATTCCTGTATCACCACTTATAATAACTAATTCGCCTGGTTTAAGTATATATGAAGATCCATAATCAAATATGTCCTTTAAATCTATACTCTTACTGGTTAGATCATTCATTATGAAGTCTTTAAAGCTGTCTTCTAAAGAATCTATATCTTTAATGACTGCCATATAATCTCTTCTTTTAAAATGAATACACTTTGGATCGCAATATTCTGCTAATATAGCATCATCACATCCGTAAGCATAAGATCCATCGTAGACATTTGTTACTGTTCTTGTAATTTCATCTACTTCTAGTTCTTTTCCAGCCCATGTTTGCATACCATTAAGTGCAACTATAAATGGTATTCCAGCTCTTCTATAACTACTTACCATACGCATCATTTTCATATTTCTAGATCCTTGAGAAGGACCTTCATTGAAAATATGTTGTACGCAAGTAACTATAGAATTTGTTTTGTTGTTTGTGCTTGAGGCATTTTTCATCATAATAGATGTAGGTGCCGACAGTACATGTCTTTGCAAATAAGGTTCTATTTCTGAATCTTCATTGCAAGTAGACCAAAAACTTTTCTTTGAAGAATATTTTTTGTATTCTTTTTCATTTTTAGCTACCTTACAAACATCTTCATAAGATAAATCCCATATATCTTGTAATGGAATCCATACTTTATATAAACCTGTCTTTGTATTTTTAGACCATTTAGATCTAACTATTCTAGTTTTGTCGTAAATATTGTCTCCAAAACTAAAATATTCGCTCATAGTAGCTTTAACTTTTGTATGGAGGTTCTTATTAGGTTGAAACCCAAATACATTAAGAAGCTCGACATGATAACCGCTACCACTAAACCAAATATTAACATGCTTACTATCAATACCAAAATCAAACAACTCATTACAACAATGTCTGAGATAATCTTGTAAATTTTCTCCATCTATGTTTCCTTTGTCTATGTCTATTGTTATCGTATCTGCATAAGCAAGACCATTAAATCCTTTTACTGATTTGTTTTTTGCTACATGATCAGCAAAAGTTCTATCAAAAGAGTAGTATGATCTATACATCTCTCCTTTAAAAGCATTTTCTGATTCTTGCTTATTGTAAGCATCTAAGGTAGTTATTTTATTTCTGTTACTTAAACTACCTTTAACTATTTCTACTAGTTTACTATCACTTTCCATCCTTTTACCTTTCTATTAGAGAGTCCACTGTGACCAACTTCTTCTAGTGTGATACCACGTGTATTTAAAGTATTACCTTCACGTAACGCTCTAAACACTCTAGAATAAGTACTTGCAGTATGAACTCTTTGATATCTTAATCTACCATAAATAGGTAAATCACTTTCAATGTCGTAACTATAAAACACTGAATCAATAGGCTTGCTTTTGATCCAATGTTCTATAATGTTGTCAACTGTTACCTTCATTAAAAGGGCATTTCTCCCTGAGGTTTTTCACCTTTAGGTTTGTTGATAAGAGTATCCATAACCATTTCTTCTGTTTTAGTCAGTGGTTTACTATCATTATTGTCGGATGGACTTTGATAGTCTTTTGGATAACCTTTCTCTAATTGCTTCTGAAACTTAGATTCTAAATTTTCTTTATCTTCTATGCTTGAAACAACTCCCCAAGTATTTCTTTTATATTTACCTGAAGATTGATATGAGATACAAGCTACTTCTTTTCCTGTTAATGATTCTAAAGATTCTATTTCTAGAACTCCAGCATCAGTAACATTTAGATCAGCTCCTGTTGCAAGGTATAGTGTGTTTAAGTCTTCTGGAAACTTAAGACCTGTTACAACACCATTTGTATCTTTTTCGAAGTTTTGATTAACAAAACAATTATAAGAATATCCGTTGTTGTTATCTTCTAACACAACTTTTAAACTCATATCTGTATATTGTGAATCCATTACTTCTACTCCTGTAATAGTGCATTCGTTCACAAAGTAATTTCTACTTGATCCAGAACTTGCTATTTTTGTACCTGTAATTGCCATGATTATTCTCCTTCTGAGTTATCATATTCGTCTTGTAATCTTAATTCATGATTTCTTTCATTAGCATCTTCCTCTAGTTCTTTTAATGCTTTTTCTACTGCATTGCGAACTTCTAAAGAATCTGGACGAAAATTTTCATGATTATCTTTGTCTCTATTGAAAGGAACTTCTAACAATATGAAACATTTATTAGAGTCTTCTGGTTCTATGATTTGACATAGAGCCTTATCCCCTTCATTTACTACTTTTTTCATCTTCAACCCCTTTATTAAGAGAATCAGCTAAATGCATAAAATATTCAGTAGCCTTTTTTACTTTGATTTTAGTATCAAAATATCCATCGCCTCTCTGTTTATTGTATTTATTTCTGTCTTCTTCTGAGATTAATTTACTTTCAAAGCAACCCTTCATCATTTTATCCATTTCTTCTAATGACTTTATTGTTGGAGTTATTGCTTTTTGTTTTGTAGTTGCATTCTCTATTTCTGTGGCTGATGCAAACTGATAGTCTCCACCATAACCAGCAAATGCTAATGCTCTACCTACTGCTGATGTTTCACAATTTTCTATTGCTGAACTTTTATTTACAAATCCAGTATTGTCTCTTTCAGCAGCTAATCCATTATAATATATTTCTGGTTCTTGTAGTGGATTAGGTGTAATTGTAGCTTTTACTACATATTCATTACACATATCACCTGTTGGTGAATCAACAATATTGTTAACTGATAATAATTCAGTTTTAATTGTATTGTGTGGAAATTCGTCACGAAAAGCGACTAAACGATCTTTTACTTCTGTATATTCTTTACCTTTAAACTTCATTTATTTTCCTTTCTGAGTTTAATTTAATTTCTATTATTATTCACTTCTAAAGCCTACTAATATAACACTAATAGGCTTTAAAAGCAAGTATTTAAGCGATATTTTTCTTTTGAACCATCATAGTTGGGAAATTAAAAGACATCTCTTTATGATAAGGTTCTTCTTTTAATATCTTCTTTATGGTGCTACATATGAAACTACCACTCATATTACTACAATAACTAGTGGCTTTAGAATTACAAGGTTCTTCACTACCTTCTTCATCTGAATACCACGTTTTCATATATTGTGCAATAGTAGGTGATTTGAACACATATTGTTGATAATGTTCACTACCCATTCTGCCATCGATTAGAATGTCAGGTTTTCTTTTCTTGACTATCTTCTCTACAGCATCTTTTCTACTATCCATTGAATCAAATCCTAAGACAATTATATCTTTACTATCTTTTTCAATGTGATGTTCTTCAAATAGTCCATGATATGTTTCTATATCACAATCTGGATTGATATTTTCTAGCTCTTCTAATAGAGCATTTACCTTTCTAGATCCAATATCTTGAACTCTATACATAGAGACACCAATGTTTTCTCTACCTACTGTATCCATATCATATAAGTGGACTTTTGTTCCACCCATTCTTACTATTTGAGTAGCTGCGGAACTACCT
>Ga0315326_10001454_pt1 | contig 12310 bp, 7 predicted proteins | sample M180m32315metaG_FD_203457 | JGI IMG/M metagenome (GOLD analysis project Ga0315326, IMG submission 203457) | Ammonia-oxidizing marine archaeal communities from Monterey Bay, California, United States - M1 80m 32315 | ecosystem: Environmental > Aquatic > Marine > Coastal | place: USA: California... | reverse complement strand
ACGCCAGCGGCCGTTTCATCCCTCGATGCGGTTTCCAGGACCGACACACCGCCCACAGTATAGCTAATGATCGTTTGGTCATCGTAATGATAAAGCCCCTGATATTGCGCCCATTCCCGCGGCAGCGGGCCATAGCGTCGACCGTCACGACCAACGATACGAGGATCATCCCAGGAACCATCCACGGGGTTTGCCCAGCCAGGTCCGTTTTTATTTTCAAACACGACTTCACCGACTATCCGCGGATGCGCGTTGTGCCTGCCATTGAAATTAATCCCATTAAAATCAATAAACCCCTTACCCTGCCATGCGGCGGATAACCGCATGGTGTCATGATCAAACACCATAAACGCATCACCGTTGGTGATACCACCTTGCCCAGCATCTAACCTTTGCGCGATTCCTTTATAAGTGAAGTTCGAGGCGTCATTCCCTATTTCATAGGTCGCCGTTAACTGGTGACCATAGTTCATCTGTTGCCACTTATTAATATTCGACGGCTTAGGACCACGGGTATCACCAACAGGAAGCGTGGATAAATACTGAGCGGTTACCGCAGTATATTGACTCTCATTGTTATTACGAAAGAACGTCTCTCGCAAGTAATGAATCACATCATATTTTTGCTCCGGTACCATCCAAGACTGCGGTGCCATCAAACCGAATCCGCGTGTCAATGTTTGGTACATTGCAAAAGGATCCGACCCATTTTTCATCACGTCTTTGGTAAAACGACGGGAAGTCGGCAAAGAACCTACTCGTTGATGATCACCGTGACAATTAACGCATAGCCTATTATAAATCGCTGCTCCCCGACTAAAGCTGGCTTTGTCAAACGAACCGATCATACCGGCATGATCAATTTTAGATTCATATTGGGGTAACTTGCGCGCCGCGACTAGCGACGGCGGTGGCTTTAAACGTAAGGCCGCTAACGGACCGTCATCGCGAATAACGAATAAATATTTCATTAAATCGTAAAACTGTTGTTTACTTGCAAGCTGATTTACCTGCCCTTGTGGCATGATCGAAGTTTTAACACTCTGTAATTCATCAATATCTTCAATCGCAAACGTCAGCGTACTGCCAAGTCGACTTACATCTTTGAGCACGATTTCAGTCTTGGACTTAGACTCCACAATCCCTGTTACTTGTGTTCCATCGTTGAATAATACTACGACGGTGTCGTATCCAGAACGAATAGACTTTGAGGGTTCCAACAACGCTTCGATTAACAGTTCGTCCGTAGGCTTCTTGTCATAACGAGTCAAGGTTGGACCTAACGACCGTTTGCCTTGAGCTTCATCATGACACTTCGAACAGGACAGGAACGATTGGTGAAACAGAATCGCTCCACGCTGCGGATCTCCGTCTGAATGGATCCGACTCACTAAATCAGATGTCAGCATCTGCTGTAACTGTTGCTCGATCGTCTGAGCAGCAACTGAGCTGACAGTACTACTAAACACGCATATCAAAAGCGATGCTACCAGTTTGGCTCGCACAATAGGCCCCCTTTTACTACTAATGATTCCATCCCACAGGTTGAGTCCAAGCTTGTTCTGTTTGATTAGGCAACGTCGGATCCGAGTGTGCTTTGGAAGACGTCACAACCGCGCGCACATACAATTCATCGCCAGTAAATTGATAGGTCGCATCAACTCCCATGGACTCGCCAAGTACTTTACCAATATCCTTCGAATAGATGTGGGTCGTACGGCGTGGTTTGCCATTTTTATCTAAGCGTGGTTTTGCCGCGAGATCAACCGATTTCAACGTACCAATAAACTGTGTTTTGTAGGTAATTCCGGCTTGTGGCTTGATAGTGATCACCAAGCTTCTTTTCTTCGCGTCAAATTGGACGTCGCGTAATGTGACTCCACTGGAGGAATAAAAATCGCCCTCTTGAATCTTCTTAGTCACTGCATCGGCATTTAAGTCGTCACAGCGAACCATGATCCACGACCTTCCAGGTCGACTAGAACCACGACCGTGGTAATGGTGAGAGTCATCGGTACCAACGCCGAACAGCGGTGCGGCACCTAATTGCACCAAGCGAATTGTATTAGCAATATCCCATATTTCTTCAATGCTAGCGTGTTCATCGTCCCCAGCGACGTTTACACCAGGATGACCATTGTAAATCTCGACGTAACGCTCCATGACGACAGACGCGATATCTTCAGCAGTAACTGCATAACCAAAATTAGGATGATTTAAATGCAAGATGATCGGCTTACCTGTACGTTTTGCCTGTTCTGCAACGGCTCGCAAGTTATTAGTCATAGCTTCACGCACAGTCGCTCCCCCAACGGGAGGAATTAGCTCTTGAATGTTGGTGGCATTCATATGGACTGGACCACCTTGAGAACGATCCGATATCTCTTCAGATTGGATCATCAGAAACCTGTCCGCTGACTCCACTTTGCCGCGGAACTCTTCGAGTGTTTTAAGTCGAATGGCATAGTTCGCGGTGCCCGATTCTCCCCGAGTCACTACCCAATCTTTTCCAAAGGCCGCGATATATTTAGCGACCACGTCCTCTCCACCTCGTTTTGTTAACGTCGCATAGGGCATCCACTTTTCACCCTTGCTAAGGATGTTATGATCTGACAATGCTAGAAATTGATAATCTCGATCTACGTACCACTGAGCAATCATCTCTGGAAATTGGTTGCCGTCGCTCCAGAAAGAATGTGTGTGAATATTACCTTTAAGCCAACGAGGGTCTTCTGCACGTAACGCCAAAGTACAGCTAAACGCTATGGCAATGACGAGACTAATCTTTTTAAATCGCATGATTTGCCTTTCTTAAAATCTACCCATTGTGAATTGCTAGCTTTTAGTTTATCAGGAGCGTCATCTTAGCATATTCCTGACACCAAGATGATTACCGACAGAGCATCAAAATAAGATAGGTCTAGTTCGAGAATATCGTATGCAGATCGCTGCTCGAACGTGGCCCGTCTTTCGCCAATCGCTTCACTACTTAATCAAAGACAACACAGCTTGTCCTTGCACACAATTATGAAATACCATCTGCAGATTTTTTTGCACATCCTTGGTTTGTGTGTAGTAAATCGACTCGGTACTAGAAACAAGTCCGATCACTTCACCAAAACTATTAAACACTGGTGATCCGCTAGAGCCTTTAGCATAATCCGCTGTGATAAACAGCCGATTACTGGTGCCATCTTTCATACGCAATGTTGCATTTCGAGAAACCGTGCCTTTAGTGAGCGTAAAAAATCGTCCCACCGGATGACTAATCACAATCGCGTCCTCACCAGGCCAGCTGCGCTGCGCGACTTTCGCTGGCTGTAATTGCACACCACGTGGCAGGGATAATTGCAAAATGGCGACGTCATCTGTTTGGCTTGCCGCCAATAGCTCTTTAACCGCATAGACACCACCGGTGGACGTGGTCGCCACCATGGCCCGCTCATCATCAAGGACTCCTTCTACAACATGATAGTTTGTCACGATAGCGCCATCAGCTGTTAGCACGAACGCCCCGGCGCTACGATCATGCCAACGTTCGCAACGACCGCACTTATATATTTTCGAAAGAATCAACACTGACGGCGTTACCTTCTGGTAAAATTCTCGACTTGTCATTTCTGCCGTCTTTAGTCGCGGCAGTCGCAGTTCGGTTTGTTTACGACTAAGTTGATCGCCAATCTTCTTAATGTGGACGACCTGGTCATCTGCCAATAGCACATCGGATTTACTCGAGATCATATCCTTGATCGCACGGTCATCCACTGGATCGGTCAACCCAATACCGCGTGTAGTGTCGTCCGTTCCAGGCCCTGCGGCATAAGACAATGAACTTATACAAATCGCAAAGCTAAGAATTATAAAACCCAACGACTTGTTTGCGATCCTCATAGAATATCTCTCCGGTAGTATCATTCTAGTATTTTCCCAATAAAACGATAATTGATTTTCCTCACCTCTTTATATCACATCTTCTATAAGTTCTGCCACCAAGGCAACCAACACCTATAAAAAACAAATTATTATCCTAAGAACATGTGATTAGTGGGCTGTTAGATTCTTACCAAACTAACTTTTGGGGCTGTTAAAAAGCTAAAAATACACAAAACATCGAAAATTCAACGAGAATGTTACATGTCCTCGTAACTATAGGTGATCAAGAGTAGACAAAGAAATTATATTTGTGTTATATTTAAATACAGAACTTTCGTGGATACCACGATAGTATTAATACGAACAAACCTAAGTGGTTTGTCGTAAGTATTAGACGACCACTCGATGTAATTCGGGAAAACGTCTTACATACACATGTGTAACTTGAGGTAGCTCCTCAACATTTTTTAAAGGAGTTTCATTATGAAACGTTTTCTAGCCATGTTTTGTGCTGTGTTGATCACAGCCGTTGCCGCTAATATAGATGCCGGCCCGAAACTTGACGGAGTCAAGTGCCCACTCAGTGGAAAAAAAGTCCTTGCTGACAAGACCGCTGATTACAAAGGTGGAAAAGTGTTTTTCTGCTGTGGCGGTTGCCCTAGTGCATTCGCCAAGAGTACGTCAAAATTTGCTACTAAAGCAAATCACCAACTTGTCCAAACTGGACAATTCAAGCAAACACTTTGCCCATTTGCCGGCAAAGCAGTCAACCCGGACAAAACTGCTGATGTTGAAGGCGTCAAAGTTGCTGTATGCTGTGGTGGATGCCAAAGCAAACTTACCAAACTTGAAGACAAGATAACACCTGTCTTCAACGATGCGACTTTCACAAAATCTTTTGCGAAAGTTAAGCCCAAGAAGAAGTAAGCTATCTTTTTATAGCTTTGAGCAAGTGACGTTTTTTTGTTGTCTGCTCAACAAAACAGAGAGGGAAGTATTCTCCGGAATACTTCCCTTTTCCTTTGTTTTGAAGTGCAACGTTGTCAGGACAAATCAACGTTACCATCATTGAATCCACAACTCAGTTACTGGTAAACTGCTGACAAGCTCGTGAAACTAACGAGTTCAAACTGGGCAACAAATGTGAGTAAATATTAAATGAAGATTTTAGTTGGGTGGGAACCCTCGTCGGAGATTGAAACCATTGAATTGATGCTCAATGTAGGTACGCACGAAGCTGTCATCTGTCGCCATCCTGCTGTGTTCATCGACACGCTAGGCAAGTCCGACTGGGGCGCTGTACTACTATCCCTTGATTTCCCAAATGCCAAAGAAGCCGCGGAGATATTTAAGGCGACTCAAGAAGCATTGCCTTCGACTCCAATCGTGGGTGTTATTCGCAGCCATGACTTTACTAGGCTTATCGAATTCATTTCCAGTGGACTGCACTCGCACATCATTCGAGACGACGACGAAAACTTTATCATGTTGCTTGTGTCCATTTTGGAGGCAGCTGAGAGAAATGTCCGAGCGTTGAGAGATCAAGTGGTTGCGGAACGACTAAGCGAAGAAGTAAATTCCGTGCGAAAGCTTCAGGAATCAGTCGTCCCCACAGATCTACCCAAACTAGATCAGTACAGTGTTGTCGGACGATACGAACCTTCGGAAATTCGCGTTGATGGTCGCAATATGGTCGTCATGGCCGGTGGAGACTACTACGACTCGTTTGCTCTCAACGACAACCAGCTTGTCATGCTCGTCGGCGACGCATCCGGACACGGTGTGAAGGCTTGCATGTCCATTATGACTATGCACACACTCATTCGCATGATTCGAGACAACCGTTTCGGTGATACGGCGGAGTTTGTTAGCGCCGTGAATGAACGGCTCTGCCGCAGCGACATTGTTCAAGACGAAGGTGGATTCATCACACTCCTTTATTCCATACTCGATACTTCCACACATCAATTGCAATGGACCTGTGCCGGACACCCGCTTCCTCTATTGCAAAACATGAAAACCAATGAAATTTCCATCCTCGGTGATGAAGACCAAATCGGCTTGCCCCTAGCCGTAATGCAAGGTTGGAATTACGAATGTATATCGGCGCCCATTCCGCCCAACAGCCGAGTACTGCTTTATACAGACGGGCTCGACGAAGCATTCCCACCGGAAGGCGATGCCTTGATGGATCAATTCGGTATTACTGGAATCATCGATGCACTCAAGGAATCGATCAATATGCCATTAGACGAAGCAATGGATCACTTATTCTTCAAGTCCACCGAAATCACAGCGGGCGCGGGGCGCCATGACGATACATCTGTCATGATGATCGAACGCAAATAGGTTCATTATGGACCTAGCAAGTTCGACTTGACCGGAGCAACGATGTCTTCAAATCGTGGTTGCCCATAGGTCACGATAAACGGTGGAAGCAACAGATTCGGCGGGAGGTTATCCTGATAACGCATTTCCTGTATTACATCTTGATGACCGTGAAAGATGCCTTGTCTGATCAACACATTCGCAAAATCCAACACACACAATTTCGGCTGAAAACGAGACTCTAAAGTGAAAACCATCACAGCGTCTTTACTACGTTTGTCGGAAAGTTGCGACTGCTGAAACAAGTGTCCAAAACCACGCAACATACTGTCTGCTAGATTCGTCCCATCTCGTAATTGGGCCGGCGCTGCGTCAATCAATACAACATGTGTCGCACCCCACAATACAGCCGCTTCAAGCGGAGCATTATGCGCGAACCCTCCATCGACTAACTCAATACGATCACCTTGGTTGGGTACATCGACCAACTCGTGCGCAGGAAACGCTGGATAAATAGTGCTAGAGCCCAATACGATGTTAAGTAACTGCTCGGGATGACGTTGCATGTCAATACCGCGATTCCCATACCGAGGTTGCTTATGGATTTTGTCCGCCGCGAAATAGAAGTATAGATCCGAAGGCAATGAATTTCGATTTTTTGAGATGGCAGTCGCCGTTAGCACCAAATCCCGTTGAATCAAACCTTGGTTAATCAAATTGTCACTTAATTGCTCTAACTTCTCAGCCGAATTTTCTACCGCATCCGTATTTTCAGATAAATCGCCAACCAATCCAGAAAAGCCCTTGTATATTTCTTGGGTCATGCCATCGCCTGAAGACAACGTTGAATGCCCTAAAAACATGACTCCAATTTGCAACAGCGGTAATCCCAATATGCCCACCGAAAGCAACAAGCCCGTTCTTAATCGTCTCATTTTCTGAACTGACTGATTCTGTCGTTTAAAACGCAGATTCCATACAAAACTGACACCACCAAGTAGCAACAAGGTGATCGCGGTATACTGAGCGCCCAACGACAACCACAGCCATAGGTGATGCAGCAGGTGATTGTGCCCCAGCAGCGACCAAGGTGTAAAAGGAATCAATACCAAAGCTAATTCAATACCTCCCAAAGCACTCATCCACTGAGCTGAGCGCACTCTGCGCCGATCCGGATCCCGCACAAGTAATCGCAGCAATATAATCAATCCAGCAACTTGCAACAGCGCAATCCAAATGCCAACATTAATACGAACACTACGCGCAGGCAATATAATTTCACGTTGATCCAATTCCAGCCAAACATCTTTCCATTTTTGTTGCCCTGATTCTTCGGCTGACAACTTCATAGAAACTGGCACCGCGTTTATTGCGCCGCCGGAGGTACCAACCACTAAGTCGATTGAGATATTCGTCTGATTGCGTTTGTTAAGTTCAGCGAGCGCGTTCTCAATCTCGGAAACTGCGCCAACCTGATATGCACATTTTGCCCCACCACCGGAAAGCACTAAAGCTAAACGGAATGGATTGGTATCACTTCGTTGCCGATATGCCTGAACAAGCAAATTACCCACACCACGCATGTCTTTGCGCAATAATTGTGACTCCCCAATTCCCATTTCCTTGGCACTGAACCCTAGTGCACTGTAAGGTTGCTTGCCCGATTTAAGTCGCTGAAAAGGCGAAGCAGCACTGCTCTCTATTTGACCCTGGATAATCGCTGATAGCGCATCAAAATGAGGGTAGTCCTGTCGCATTACCAACGCATCATGCGCAATGGGTCGCTGTAGCAATTCGCGAAACTCAACTTTCCGCAATTTGCTCAATAACTGTGACACTTTAACACTAGCATCATCCCATACAAACCCAATAGTTGTGGTATCCGCATCGTTTTGCCGAGCCAGCTCATGTAAGACTTGGGTATGAGAACCTAAATACCGCACGTCAGCCTCTCGGATTTCTACTCCAATTTCCTGCAAAGCGAGTCGGGGAATAATGTTTCCTGACGCACTGCGACGGTCGACAAATAAGATTCGCAACTTTCCCTGGTCAGACAAATCTGCCAAATCAGCTGCTGAGGAAATAGTTGAATTGACATTCGTAATACACACTGAATGATACAAACCATGGAACCCTGGCGACCTACGACTCTCTGTAGCCCAGGGACCTGTCGCAGACTGACTGTCCAATGTTGCAATATACTCAAACTCGTCAGTACCTTGATCCAGAACCCCTAACGTCGCAAACCCTCCACCTGTAATCAAAGCAGCATCAATACTTCCCTGTTTCATCCAATGTGCAATTTCGCTATAGGACCCCGTTGTTAGCTGAAAACGTATGGGAGGATTTGATGAAGCAGAGACTTGGTTCAGCCATTGCTGAAACCTAGCGTGTTCAAGTTGAAAATCTTCATAGGCGACAACACCGATACGCAACGTGATCGCGCTAGTGATGGGACGCTGCTCGACAGGGGCCGCTTGTTGCCCGTAAACGTTTAACACAACGAGACTTAAACACAACACCACCGGGCAACGAATAATAGCAGGAAATAAACGCAACAAAATCATAAACCTCCCCATCGGCTTGCATTAGCCAAACAATTGGGAAATGGGATCACCACCAGTCATGGTTGCTTCAATTTCCCTCGGAATACCTTGCTGTAACCGCAACTTGCCCGTATCGAACAACGTATTCATAATTGTTGCCAATACCTGTTGGCTCGAAACTTGGTCGGAAATCGGTTCACCACCATGAGGGTCTGATTGCCCAATGACTTGACCCATTTTCAAACCGCCGCCTACAAATACTAGCGGACACAAATTACCCCAATGATCTCGACCACCGTTCTTATTGATTCGAGGTGTCCTGCCAAACTCACCAGTCATCACCAACAATACATCCTTTGCCATACCGCGTTGCGAGATGTCCTCGATAAATGCAGAGACCGCCTTATCGACCGCTGGCGTTAGAGTATTGAGCCCATCTCGCATGGTGAATTCTTTGCCACCCCCGTGCATATCCCAACCTCCGCAGGTCACGGTGACAAATCCACAGCCAGATTCAATCAATCGTCGAGCCATTAACAGTTGTCGTCCTAAAGCAATTGGCGAAAACTGCTTAGCATACGAATTGCGTGCTCTGGCTCCCGCCGTGGGTGCCATTTCACCAGTGTCATAAGCCGCTAACACCGCAGGGTCTTCTTGGCTTAAATCAAAGGCCTTCGATACGCCACGGGTTAACACGTGGAAGGCTTGCTCTTGAAATCGATCCTGACCTTGCAGTTCTCTCGCGGTGTCAACTTGGCGTTTCAATTTATCAAGCGCACCTAGCAACCCTTTTCGATCACCGAGCCGATCCGGTTCCAATTGCAATTTCATATTATCTATTAAAGTACTACCGCCACCTAAATTAAATGGCTTGTAAGCAGAAGATAGCGAACCCACTTGTGATACTCTATCAACCGACGCGTAGAGATCCTTAAAATCTTCTCCAACACCGGCCGCCGTGACTAATGCGTTGCTTGGCATGCCGGTTTCTGGATTTGATAGGCCCGCCGCCCGTGCATACAAGGCTCCCATCATAGCACCAGTCGGATTACCGCCCGCCATGACATGATATGCCGCCGGACCGTGTGAACTAATTCCATGCCGATAGGACCGAACAATTGCCATCCGATCAGCTTGTTGTGACAGTAAAGGTAACTGGCTACCAAAATACACCCCTGAAATGGTAGTGGGCGTTGCGCCAAAGATACTACGAATTTCCGCTGGAGCATTCGGCTTCGGGTCAAACAACTCGAATTGAGTCGGACCACCTTGAAAATTCAAGAAAACTACTGACTTATTCTTCAAAACCCCACTATCGATACTTTGCGCATGTAATAAATCCGGCAGTGTCAACCCGCACAGGCCAAGTGTACCGATAGACATAAATGCCCGACGTCCATATTTTCGCCCCGCCAATATCTGCAACACGTCAAGTCCTTCATGTGCACCAAGTCAATTTAATATCTTTCACAACAGCAGTATTATAGCACTTTTGGGACAACGTCGAACATACAAATTTCAAAAGGCATCGCAGTGCTAAGACGGAATCTAATATTCATCGGTTTCCAACCGGCAAACGCAGACCAATGTTGTTTCGTGTTGATTCGTATTCATTTATGGCTTCGTTTGCTATAATCGCAACATCGACTTACGAATCAAATCCTCAAATAACAAAACAAACCGCTGGATACTTACACACCATGACATCCCTAGAAAACCCATCATTTAGCAAGTTCGCCAGTGGCGTAACCACTGAAACAGCATTTGATGTGCTCGCAATTGCCAAACAACTGAAAGCCCAAGGTAAAACAGTCATCGAGTTGGAAATTGGAGATAGCCCATTTCCCTCCACAGCAAACGGAGTAGCCGCGGGGATTAAAGCCATACAGGACGACCAATGTCATTATGGTCCGTCAATCGGCATGCCTGATTTTCGCGAGGCCGTTGCCCAATATGTGAACGACGAATATGGTTTAGATGTACTCAGTGAAAATGTAACCGCCGGTCCAGGGGCAAAAATATTTGAGACTTTATTTTGCGAAGCATTTATCGACCCCGACGACGGCGTCCTCGTTTTCAGTCCCTATTTCCCTACTTACCCACCCAATATAGAACGTCGCGGTGGGCGGATTGTCTACTCTGAATTACGACAAGAAAACGCATTCCGTCCTAACCTTCAAGATGTTGCTGATTTTGTAGAATCAGATCACCAACCGAAGGCGATTTTCCTAAACAGTCCACATAATCCTACGGGGGGAGTAACCACTGAAGAGGATTTGGCAGCGATAGCCGATTTGATACGTGGCAAAAATATTATCGTTTTCTCAGACGAACCTTACGACCAAATGGCTTGGCAAGGTCAACATCATTCGCTGCTTGCTCAACCCGGCATGCTCGAGCAATGTTTGGCTTGCTATACCTTTAGCAAGTCATTCAGCATGAGTGGTTGGCGGTTGGGCTATGCGGTAGGTAGCAAACGCATGATCGACATGATTGCCAAACTCACCAACAGCACACTATCTTGCGTTCCCCCGTTCGTACAGATTGCAGGTGCGGAAGCGTTACGCAGCGATCGCAACGAACGCAATAATACGATGGCTATTTTTCACGAAAGAGTCGTTTCACTGGCAACTAAACTCAATGAACTAGACGGTGTAGAATGCCTTATTCCCGGTGGGACGTTTTATGTCTTTCCCAACGTTTCAGAAATATGTAATCGCCACGGCATTACATCGCATGGTCTAGCAATGTATCTCTTAACCGCTGCCGACGATAATTTCGGCGTTGCATGTTTAGGCGGTGAGTGCTTCGGTGATGCGGGACATGGATTTCTTAGATTTAGTACAGCCGAACCTCCTGAGCTGATTGAGAAAGCGTTTGAGTTTCTACCTATCGCGTGGTCTCAAAACGAAAAGATAAAACAATTCATCCATGACAACCCAAAATTCAAGTTAGAATCATCGTATTGATTTTGATTCTATTTTTATCGACCGCAGCTCTAAAGGTAGCGTTCGAACAATCTACTTTGAAGAAAACAACCGCACTGCATGACAGACATTACTAATATTGCTAAGAGAATTATCGATAATGTCGAGTTGGTTATCGTTGGGAAACGACCGCAACTCATTCTGACAATTGTCTCCTGGTTGTGCGAAGGTCACATTTTATTGGAGGATGTTCCGGGAGTCGCCAAAACAATATTGGCGCGCGCGTTTGCGCGCAGCGTCGGGTGTGAATTTAAACGAATCCAATGTACGCCCGACCTGCTGCCGACGGACGTTACCGGCGCTTCAATTTTCAACCCGAAAACAACCGAATTTGAATTTCGCCCTGGTCCGATTTTCGGACAATTGGTCCTTGCTGACGAAATTAACCGAGCCACTCCGCGAACTCAAGCTGCTTTGCTAGAAGCAATGGCTGAATCGAAAGTAACAGTTGATGGCGTTTCACATGAATTACCACCGCCGTTTCTAGTCATTGCGACCCAAAACCCCGTCGACCACGAAGGGACATTCCCACTTCCGGAGGCTCAACTCGACCGCTTTCTAATGAAAATGCAACTT
>Ga0315326_10001440_pt1 | contig 12367 bp, 12 predicted proteins | sample M180m32315metaG_FD_203457 | JGI IMG/M metagenome (GOLD analysis project Ga0315326, IMG submission 203457) | Ammonia-oxidizing marine archaeal communities from Monterey Bay, California, United States - M1 80m 32315 | ecosystem: Environmental > Aquatic > Marine > Coastal | place: USA: California... | reverse complement strand
CTATCCCGGTAACGTTCATGTTCTCTACAAATGTACTTACTGCGATTAGACGTTCAGGTGCTATCTTTGAGGACACGGCTCTTACATTGATTGCCTTCGGTGCATTCATGCTTCCAATCATGGCTATTGCATCACTTTTCACTACTCTTGATGCGATGAGTGGAAGCAACGAATTGGCAGCAGCCATCAGTTCAATCAGACTAGGTGCAGTATGGACTGCAATCATCCCTCTAGCTTTGGGTGGAACTTTAGCAATCATTCCCGATGTCACTGGAAAAGAATTGGAAAGTCAATCGTCTGGAGTAAAGGCTGTGTGGTTCCTTGGTTTGGGCGCTGTTGGGGCTTTCATAGTCAATATGATGTCTGATTTCGCAGAGATTTCCTTTGCAGAGGCTGGGCTAGAAGAAGGGTTTAGTTCAACTGCAGCGGAATTGGAGCCAATCGCTTCAATTCTATTCTATGGGGTTGTACTTGGAGTTCTTTTCCTAGCACAGAATGTTGTAAGGGGAACTCGTACTCATGATTCAGATCCAGAATTCAGCATTCTTGGACCCTCTAGGTATGTTATCTCTAGAACTACTACTGTCCGAGACCTTCTGACTGCTGGAGTAACATTAGACACTGTTCTAACTACTGAAGATGGTGATGACGACATGGTTGGACCAACCGTACTCTCTGAAGAGGAGTAAGGTCACCCATGCGAATCGGGCTTGTAGGCAAACCGAATGTCGGAAAGTCAACCACATTTGCTGCCTTAACCGAAACAGTAGTGGAGATAGCCAACTATCCATTTACCACCATCGATGCGAATATCGGAATCGCATGGTTGCCCCTTAGATCCACTTGTGCCTGTGCAGATCTCGTCAAAAAACTGCAAGAAAATGGGCGCGATATCGAATCCGATTCAGAAAGAAGTGGCAGTATTTGCACCCCTCGTTCAGGGTCATGTATCGGACATCGAAGGATTGTCCCAGTCACATTGGTTGATGTCGCCGGCCTTGTTCCTGATGCCCATCAAGGACGTGGTCGTGGAAACCAATTCCTCTCTGATTTAGCCAATTGCGATGCTCTGATTCAAGTCGTTGACGCGTCAGGTACTACCGATATAGAAGGAAATCCAATTGGAGAAAATGCATGTAATCCTGAAGATGAATACGACTTCTTGGTCAATGAACTCAATGCATGGATTTCTGGTATTCTAAACGACTCATGGTCAAGAGGAGCGAGAAGGGCTCAAGCAGAAGGACAGGCTGCACTTGTTCGTTTTATTCATTCACAACTCAGTGGACTAGGGGCAACCGAAGCCATGATTTCCACTAAATTATCTTCATTCATTACGGCCAATCCTGACCTAGATGTTCCATGGTCTTGGGAAGAAGAAACTGTGAAAGAACTTGCTTGTGATTTACGTGAAAGATTGTTTCCAGTTTATGTCGCCGCTAACAAAGCAGATCAGGCTGACGTATCAAAATGGATTAATCTGAAGAAACGTATCGAAGAAAACGGTGGACTGATCGAAGCAACTTCTGCTGAAACTGAGTTGGGACTTAGAAGAGCTGCTAAAGCAGGTGCAATCAATTACAGGCCAGGCGATTTGGATTTTACAATATCTGAAGACGCTGAGTTAACTGAAGCACAAAAAAAAGGACTTGCTGCACTATCAAATCGAATCGAAGAAATGGGTGGAACCGGTTTGATTTCTCTACTTTCATCAGTCCTTTTCGATCGTCTAGATCGAATTGTTGCATATCCTGTTCAAGATGAATCAAAATGGGTGGATGGGGATGGAAGAGTTCTACCTGATGCTTTGCTTATTCCTCAAGGATCAACCGCAAAGGACCTTGCTTATGCAGTACATACTGACCTAGGAGATGGATTCATTCGAGCGACTGATGGACGAAGTGGGAGAGTGATTGGAGCAGATTATGAATTAGCGAACAATGATGTTGTGAAGATTCACGCAAAAACATGAATCAAGCAGTTGTTGGATCTTCAATATCTACAACTGGTTCCATTGAGATGGAAAATAGAACTGCTGTCCAAGTGATGTCATATGTTTGATCATCCGAATCTAAGAAGCCAAAAGCTCCTCCAGCGTCATCCTGAACATCTGCAGTTAAATCAACAAGCCATTCTCCACGGCCACTATCTGATTCCATCCAAGATGCTCGAATTTCAGATTCAGTTCCAGTGGCTTCGTAATCCGCTCCATCATAACCATCGATTAAGGTCCAACTCATTGAAGCTACAATACCATTTGCACAATTTCCGCCATCATTCTGATCTGTAAGTTCTCCACTCACACCAGCTAAATCAGATGCTACATCTACACCATTATTCGTACCTGGTGCCGCTCCACCTTGATCTTGACATTCAATTGTAATCATCACAGATGCCAAATTTTTGCCATCTCCAATCATTTCTTCAGTTATCAAAAACATTGATTCATGAGTATCGCCATCAGATAAGGCATCTGTGGTTTCAGACTGAGTCAGCATTTCTTCAGTGAACGAAACTGTCCACTTTCCAGATGGCCCTGATGATGATGATGCGTCATCTAGACCAACTAATCCTGGCACCATAGCGAAGTAAATTGGGAAAATTAGCATGAACAGAATAGATATCCCCAACATCACCTGACTGCGGCGATCCTGGAACATCTCAGCTAGGTCCATGGGAAGTTATGGACGGCCCATGTTTTTCAATGTCCCGTTATGTTCATTCGGACTCATTGGCATTATTTGGGGGCCAATTAAACTGAATCTGCTCCATATTCTTCCATTTAGGGTTCAATCCCCATTTTGCCAATCTACGTTTTGATCTTCCATATTCTGGCAATAAATATCCAATTCTGCTACGTTCCCAAAATGTCCAACGGTTGGGTAGTCTTGGTAAATCAGCTGACCATGCACAAATGAAATGTTGCCAAATTTCCTGTTCAATTGTCTCAGGAATAACCCATTCAGTTGTGGTTATCTCTCCTGCAGAACCTGGCGTATGAGACCATGCTTGCATTGCTGCTCCCTCAAGTGGTCCATTGTCGATAACGATTCCAAATGTTCGAACCGACTGTTGAAGAGGCATAATTATCGCCATACGATGAACTGGTCTTTTCCCCTCATGACGAGTAACTTTCCAGCCAGCACTTTCAGCAATTATTCGAAATGAGCGTACAGCATCCACTGAACCAACACTAACCGGAATCTCATACACTGTAGCGTAGTCCACAAGAGGGGGGAGTTGGTCATCCATCATCATCGCTTCGGATTGTTGTGGTTCTGAACACTGAGGGGGTGAACCGCCCAGTGGCGTCCGTCCGTCTTGCCGCACGGCCAGTAATCCACATTAATCCCGTACAAGTACGGGGTTCCAATCTGTAATTACAACTTCTGAGATCAGCCGAAAAGGTCGCCGAGGCCGCCGAATCCGCCGCCCTCTTCTTCCTCTTCTTCTGCAGCAGGTGCTTCTTCAACTGCTGCTGAGGCATCTCCGCCACCAGAAGCAGCTGCAGGTGCAGCCGCCGCAACTGGTGCAGCAGCAGCAGTTGCCATTGCCTCACCAATGTCGACATCAGACAAAGATGCCACGAGAGCCTTTACTCTCGCTTTATCTGCGTCTACGCCAGCAGCAGTTAGAACTGCTGTGACGGTCTTATCATCAATCTTGTTCTCAGCCGAATGCAGTAACATAGCAGCGTATACGTATTCCATTTTTTTTCACCTTCTTTTTTTTGTTTAACCAAAGAGATCTCCGAGACCGCCGAAGCCGCCTTCTTCCTCCTCTTCTACCTCTTCCGTGGTCTCCTCAGCTGCTTCTGCAGCTTCCTCGCTTGGAGTTTCGGCAACCACAACAGCCGAAGCTGCTGCACCGAGCATTCCTGCGAGTTCGTCGTCCAGGGCAGAGGAATCGAGATGGCCTGCAAGGGCCAGAGCACGCCCTTGGGCGCGCGAGATGAAGACAGGGATCGTCTTCTCATTGGAAATACCAGCTTCAATAGCGACATTGAACGCCTCGGAACTGGCCTTGGAAAGTAATGTAGGCATTGTCTCGGATGCAAACCAAGAAACATTGCAAGCAAGATTGAATGCTCCAGACATTGCTGTGATTATGTTGTTTCTTAATCCGTCTAAATCGAGATTTAGGGAATCTGCAGGAAGTACGGTTCCTTCTTCAATTACTCCAGAAAGAATTAGCCCAATCTCAATTGGATTGATTCCCAATTTGGAAAGCATCATACCAAGTTCTCCTTCAATTGGATTACCTGCTTCAACAATGGTTACAGACTTCTGAATAACGACCTTTCCTTTGTCGATCTTAGCAGGAATTCCTACTGCACCTAATTCACCAACAATAGGTCCAGGTGCGAATTCAGTCTCTCCTTCTTCTACAACAATATCTGCTGGAGCGATCTCTCCATCTTTAGCGGCACGGCCTTGACGAGTCTTGTCTAATTCAGCATACAATTGGAATGCATTGTACTTGTCGGAATGAACCAACATAGGCTGTACTACGCCATCAAGTAGAGTATCCAAATGGTTTGAATCCAAGCCCGCATTCTTCCATGCACGACGAATAAGTGTCTTCTTGGCCATCGTTGCTGTCATTCCATCACGTAGATTGGCACGCATGTCCAACATGTTAGTAGCAGGAACGCCAGAAATATCCACGATACCGATAACGCCCTCTGACTTGATAATCTCCTCAAGTTGACCGACTCGGTCCTTTTTCCACTGAGCTGCCTTAGGAATCAATTGATCACCTCAATCTTGATTGAAGGGCCCATTGATGTCTTAACATAACACGAGCGGATGTTATTGTGACCTCGTTCGAGTCTGCTCATGACTCGAGTCCATACTGCCATTGCGTTTTCGGTTAATTCATCGATAGTCTGAGAACGAGACCCGACTGGACCATGGAATGTGATTTTATCACGAGAACGGATAAGAGATGTACTTCGTAGCCCATTACTTAGAGCAGCGACATCCATAACTGGAGGGACTGGGCGAGGCATCTTTCCTCGTGGACCCAATACCTGACCGAGGAATCTACCGATACTTCCCATGTGTGGAACTTCAGAAAGGAAGAAGTCGTACTTCTTGGCGATCTTGCGAGCTCTTTGACGATTTCCGCCCAAATCCTCGATTGTAGCAGGATCCAATATATCTACACCAGCATTCTTTGCCTTAGTGGCCATTTCACCAGATGCGAACATTGCAATCGAAATATCCTTTCCGCGACCATTCGGCAACCTAATCTCTTCCTGGATTCTGTTGGATGGGTTCTTCAAATCTACATCTTTGATGGTAAAAGAAAACTCAACTGATTCGACGAATTTACGTTCAGGTGCCCCGTCAAGAGCCTGTTGAATCGCTTCTTGGATTTTTTCTCTCATTTTCCATCACCTCCGCGGTCGACGAGGTTTCCCTCTCCCGCGCTGCGTGACAAATTCAGGCAAAGTGCGCTTCGAACGCCCCCTCCTTCATTTGTTTTAATGCCTCTTTAGGCTCAAGTCCTTCTACTCTGACGCGCATAGCTACGCATGTACCCATCACCTCTCGGCAACGCGCAAAAAGAGTAGCCCCAGTTAGGCGATCCTCTTGTTTCTGAGCAATTTGCTTAATCTGATCCATCGTCAGGTTCTCCGTAGCAGAATCCCAGTCACCATTGCACTTTGGAACACCCAATGTCTGATTGACGACATGGGGGGTTTCGTTGCGTGCTGACATCTGATTCCACTCCTCTAGCATCGCGGCGACTTGCTTCCTCTATTTAATCGGTCCTAACACTACTCTACTCTCTGAGTTACCCTAATCTGGTCCGCTCGGACAGTTAGTGGGATTGGAACAGGGGCATCAAATAATTCAACTGTAATCTCTTCCTTGCTATCTGCAATGTTGGTTACACGAGCACGTTGACCTTTGAACGCACCAAGACGAACTTCAACAATATCTCCTTCGGAAATACCAGCTGTTGCTGCCTTGGGTTCAAGGTGAGGGAATATATCACGGAAAGGCGCCTCCCCATCCAGACACTTACGACAATTCTTCAGAGGAGTGGTTCGATTACCTGCTCGTCCAATGAGCTTCTCAACATGATGTTGGGCCGATGCTTCAACGAAAATATAGCCTCTCATGTGATCCGATTGGAGCACAGCATAAATCTCATCCACTACGTCAGCAAGTGAACCTGAACCTGAAAGGCGGGCACGAATCTCATTGGCTACATTGGCTTCTTGACCAATTGATGTCTTCAAAATGTAGAGATAACTCCCTACATCTCCATACATCTCGACAAGAGAAGGAATTGAGTGATCCTTGCTTCTCATATCTCCCGCATCTATCCATTCACACTCAGAATAGAGTGCTGCCGGAACAACGTGGGTTTCACCTGTAGCAACCAAGACTGGGGTGACTTCATTCAATCGATTTCCGAAAGCGAGACCTCTCGGTTGTCCTGTTCGCACATGAGTGAGTTTGTCGGCTTCAATGCCTGTTGCTTCTGTTATTCTCTGAAAAACAACATCTAGATCGAGCGCATCTCCAACACCAAAGATGCCATCCCAGGCTAACGGAAATTCACTGACACTTTCATCACGCTTCAATAGAAGTACCTTCTCTTCATTGCGCAGATAGATTACGAATGCATTTGACATATTGATTCACCTATGGACTATTGAACTGAACATCGGTTGGTGTGGTCAACCAAGAAAAGAATGAAGGAAGGAGATTATCCATTAACCAAAGAACTCCGAAACCAATTGCGCCAAGAACAAACATTCCAATACCACAGACAATCATTGTCTGACGGAACTCTGCCTTGGACGGTTTTCGAGCCATTCTAAGAATTCTAGCCCAATCACCTCTCTGGCGGCGTCGGACCCATCGCTCAATATCGTCCTGCATGGCTTGCGCTCGCTGTTCGACAGAGCCTTTGCTGTCTCCTTCATCAGCCATGGTGCACCCTCAGCCTTCGATGCGACTTCCGTGCCCCACTTAAGCACAACGGAATGGTAGACATCAACGAATGAAGGTAGTTGAACGGGACCTGATGCTTCTAGAACGGTTCTGTAATGATGTTCCATGAATTTGTTCGCTTCGTACTCCAGTTAACACAATCAACACACGGAGTTCCTCTCCTAATGATTCATCAACAGTTGCGCCCCAAATGATTCTTGCATTAGGATTGATGCTCTCTCGGATTATCTGTCCGCACATTTCTGCTTCGCCCAAAGTCAGACTCTTTCCAGCAACAACATTGACCAAGGCACCGCGTGCATCAGAGACATCAATGTCTAATAATGGAGATTCTAAAGCTTGACGAGTTGCATACTCTGATCGATCCGGCCCTCTTCCTTCCCCATAACCAATCATTGCAGTACCTCCTCCATTTACCATAACTGAACGAAGATCTTCAAAGTCAAGATTTACCAAACCTTCCTTGGCAATTAATTCAGTAACTCCTGCAATAGATCGCATCAACAACTCATCTGCAACTCGGAAGGCAGCAGCAATGGGAAGGTCTCGAACTCCTTCAACTTCCAAAAGGCGATCATTCGGTAATACTACTACTGTATCGCATACTTCTCTCAATCGCTCAAGACCCCAATCTGCATTCTGACGTCTTTGAGTACCCTCTGAATTGAATGGATAAGTTACAACACCAATTGTTAGTGCTCCTGCTGCTTTTGCTAGTCTGGCAATAACATGAGCGCTACCTGTTCCAGTTCCACCACCCAAACCTGCTGTAACAAATGCAAGATCACAATCATCGATTGATTCTGTCAACTGCCTTTCAGATTCATATGCTGCTCGTTCACCCATTTCTGGATCTCCTCCTGCTCCTCTTCCCCGAGCAGTTCTACCAATGAGCATCTTATGTCCACTCTGAATACGAAGAAGGTGTTGAGCATCAGTATTGATTGCCCATCCAACAACATATTCGTCATCTAGAAGTCCTTCTTCGGTAAGACGAGAGACTGTATTATTTCCACAACCACCGCATCCAAAAACCCGTATTCTAGGCTGTAAAGTCTTCAATAATTCTGCTAAATCTCCGTCTTGTGGAGCAGGGGCAATAGGTAGTTCAGGATCTGAATCCTGCAATTCCAAAACACGATCGATAATATGTCGCATGAGGGCAGCGTATTCGTAGCCATCATAACCATATCGACAATAAAAGGGTACATTTTGACGATTAGAGTGTATTTGTTTGATTGCGGAAGCCAAACAGTCAAGCGAAGGAGGGGGTTTGGAGGAACATGGGCAGGCTACAGTTGAGGGTTTGTTCATTTTTGGTAATTTTTCTATTATTGACCTCAACAATGATTGGAACTTTCAGCCCTACGACTACACAATTGGATGAAGATTCAAAGAAGGAGGTTCAGAGTCTACAATGGAATCAAACGATTGAACCCCCAAGTGGAGGGGGGTTCCAAGCAGACTTTTGGAGACCCGATACAACGGGTGCTCTTTGGGGGATTGATTTCTCACCTGATGGATCAATGATTGCAGGAGTAGATATCAATGAAAAAAGGGTACTAGTATGGAATATAACAGATGGACGAGTTGTTTTCTACTCGCCACATCCTGACCCTTTAGTTGACGTAATGTGGCTTGATTCAGAACATCTTTTGATTGCAGATTCTGATGATGATTTGGTAGTATTCGAGATTATTGACACAGGAAGTAATTGGCCGATTAACTCCACCACCGGGTATCAAATGACTTGGGCAAAGGGATTTACTGGTACTGAAAATGGATTTCTATGGGGAATGGATATCTCCGAAGATCGTAGTAGAGTTGTGATATGTGGGGGAATAGATAATCCCAATATCCCTGGGGAAATTGTAACCGTAGAAACGAGTTACCTCATGGGAGGAAGTGGGAATCCAAATAGTATCTATACGTCATCAATGCCAACAGATTGTTCACTCTCACCAAATGGTAGTGTTGTTGCTAGTACCCTCCGATATTTTTCACAAAATCAGAATCAGGATCGTGTCGTTGGATATTCAGTACCTGAAATGGAACTATTATGGGACAGGGCAATTGCAGGTTCAGGGAATGAAGTAACTGCTTGGGCAATTGATTGGGATTCAACGGGTGAAAGTTACACTGTTGGCTGGAATCGGCCAAATGAAGGTGTAGTAACTAATTTCCACCATATTGACGGGCAAATAGAATGGTACTCACCGATTCCTCAAAATATTTCATCGATAGCATGGTCAAATAGCGGCAACGAATTATTGGTTGGACTCCATGATCCTGGTAGAATGATGTTCATTGATCAAATGGGTTCAATTCTGAATGATGTTGGGTGGCACAGTTTCGTAAATGGTGGAGAAGGAGTTCCAGCAGATGTATTGGATGTATCTTCAAGCAGTTCAGGGTTAAGTGCATCTTCAGGAAGAGATGGGACTATCGAAATCTGGGGGGAAGATGCTTCCGGGTTAACATTTCATAGCAGAGTTGGGACTAGATTGACTCGTGAAATTGCAATATCCTCTAACAGGGATTTGGTAGCAATGGCGAACTCAGGTGGAGTGGTTACAGTATGGGATTTAGATTTAGGATTGAGAAATCGACAATGCCATCATCCTAATTTCGGAGAACCCATTGATACTATTCCATTTGCTAAGAGTGTTGAATGGTTAGAAGAGGAAGTAATTATTGGATTTAGTGATGGTAAAATAGTTGCTTGTGATGAACAAAATAAGAATGTCTGGACTATTGATTTGGCGGCCACTAATACTGTCTCAGTGTTTGGAAGAGCTCGTGTAAATATGCATAACCAGATTATAGCAACGTTTGGAGAAAATCCCAACAACACTAGTGCTGATGGAGTTATTGCAGTTATTTCCCAAGCAGGACAGATTCTTCGAGAATGGAGATACCCAGAAGTTCACTGGACTATTGCATTTGATTCAACTGGAGAACGGATGAGTTCAATCAGCCAAGAGGGAGGGGTGAGATTGTGGACAACAAGTGGTCCAGATCCTTTGACTTGGACTGATGAAGGAATTGTATATTCTCATGAGAATTATTCCGGAGTAAACAAGTGGTTTGAAGGGATACTAATTACTGCTGGATGGGATTCAATGGTGAAGATGTATGATCCTGTTCAAGATCAGGTTTTTCGAAATATACCTGTTGATGGGGAAGTTTTCTCGATTGCAATTGATATTAATGGGGAAGGAGTGATTGTAGGTTCGGGAGATGTTTCTACATCAACAACAGGAAAAATCGAATTCATCGACCCATTCAATGAGACAATCGTCACTTCCCTAACTATCTCTGGAATCCCTAGAGGAATGGGCATTAGTCAAAATGGAGCTCTGATAATTGTAAATCATACAGGCACCATTACTAGATTCATCTCAGACTTAGATCTTGATGGTGTGCCCGATGAAATCGATGCATTTCCAAATGACCAAACTCAATGGACAGATTCGGATAATGATGGATTCGGAGATAATTCAGATGGAAATGAGGGGGATTACTGTCCTCTCGCACCTGGTGAATCCAATATCGACCGTTTCGGTTGTCTTGATTCAGATGGTGATGGGGTCTCAGATCCTGATCTAGAATGGCTTGCACATCCTCTAGGGGTTGCGGATGCATTTGTTGATGACCCATTCCAATCAAGAGATTCTGATGGAGATGGAGTTGGTGATTCACATACTTTCATCATTGGAAGCAATGGATTGAGAATAGATTCAGGTGATGCTTTTCCAGCAGATTATAGACAAAGTACAGATAGAGATGGTGACGGTTGTGGAGACAATTATACCTATGAAACAGACAATGATGGTTACAGAACTCCTGCATTTGGTGATGCCTTTCCTAACGATAATACTCAATGTATAGATCTTGATGGTGATGGCAATGGTGACAATTACTCCTTTACAATTGATCCAAATACGGGACTAAGAATTGAATCTGGTGACCTCTTTCCCTTCGATTTCTTAGCACATGGAGACCCAGATAATGATGGATGTGTTCCCGAAAGTAGTTCTGGTTTACCTTTTGATTATGATTCCAGTGACCCATTAATTTGTCAGCCTCCAGAAGAAGAAATTGGGAACAACAATTCCAATAATAGTAATGATGCTGAGAATGAGGTTGTTTGTCCTCAAGTCATTTGTTGGGATGGTTCAAACCCCAATTCATTGGATTGCTCTTGTCCACCTGAAGTGATTGTTGATGGCCCTTCTGAAAATTCCCCTAATGGTGAAGATGTATCTGATTCAAGTAATCAAAATTCGACATTATTGATATTATTGATTATTGGGACAATTGCACTTCTCGGTTCAATTGGATATCTCATGATGAATCGATTAAATGACGATTCAACAGAAAATATGACCACAGAGGAAAATTGCCCTCATTGCAATGGGCCAATACAAGAAGCAGTAGCAAATGGAGGGAAGTGGACTTGGTGCCATTCTTGTAGGAAATGGTTGGAATACAAAGGACCCGTTGATTAACTCGACGAATATTTGTGATAATCTAACGATGGTGTTAACGAATCTATGGCAGCAGCAAGCCTAGCATTAGATTCCCTTTCTCCTGATTGAATTTGATTGATTTCAGAAAGTATTCTTTCTTTCAATATCTGTGATCGTTCAACAACTATGGTCGAAAGCCCAAGAGATGAATCACAACATCCTTCAATTATCTCAAGAATTCTATCTGTTGAAACCAAAGATGATTCTGAAATTCTCATCCCTAAAACTCCTCCAATCCTTTCTACACCTGCGCTTCTATCAAGTGTTTTTAGTAAATCTTTCACATCACTATTTCCTCCTTTGAGGGACCCCCTAATTCTCCATCGAGAACCGATTCTAGAAAGACGTGCTTCAATGTGATTTGGATCCCTTTTTATTGCAGTAGAAAACCACTTTCTAGATGCTCTAAAGCGTCCTCTAGATGATTCAATTCTTCCATGAAGTACCAAATCTTCAATCTCTAATTGTAAACCACTGGAAAGTGCATCAACATCCCCCAATGAACGAAGTCTACGGATCTCAATCCTTCGAGCCTTAGACAATCTCAATGATGCGGCACGTGCCTCTTTCCATTGTTCTTTGATGAAAAGAACAAGGGTCCATTCTCTAAGAACCAACACAAGGGTACGATCCAAGTCATTGTTTCTCTTAGAGTTAAGGAGATGGGTAGAAAGTTCCTGAGCCATTACTTCCGCTAATTCCAAACGCCCTTCAGCAATGTAATTTCTAATCTGTTCAACAACCTTTGAAGGGTCGTCCATTCCAAACATGGAAAACCGCCTAGGAGGAACGGCGGCGAACACTTCGGCGACGTACACGCGGGCGAGAACTTTCTTCATCGTCATCGTCATCCTCATCATC
>Ga0315326_10001437_pt1 | contig 12370 bp, 12 predicted proteins | sample M180m32315metaG_FD_203457 | JGI IMG/M metagenome (GOLD analysis project Ga0315326, IMG submission 203457) | Ammonia-oxidizing marine archaeal communities from Monterey Bay, California, United States - M1 80m 32315 | ecosystem: Environmental > Aquatic > Marine > Coastal | place: USA: California... | reverse complement strand
AGATGCGGCTGGATATAGCTTAGTACAATTAATCGAGACCTCTTCAATAACAGGGCATTTTATTGATAAGAATGGTGATAGCTACATAGATATCTTTAGCTGTAAAGAATTTGATATCAATATTGCACAATCAGTAGTGAAAAAATATTTTAATCACAAGCAAATAAAAGTAACTTATTTAACGAGACAAGCTTGATTAATAAATTTTTTCATATTCAACAAAAGAAAAATCTAAACCATTTTCAGAAGTTAAATTTTGACGACTTATCTCACTCCATTGATTTTTTTTAAAATTCGGAAAAAATGCATCGCCTTCGTTATTATTATTAACTTCTGTAATATACATATGGGTTGCAATAGATAACGATATTGAATAAATTTGCTCGCCTCCTATAATAAATATTTCTGAGCCATCATTCGCTATAGAAATTGCCTTATCTATTGAGTTAACTATCATAACTCCCTCAAGATTTAATGATTCATTTCTACTTATTACAATATTTTTTCTTTGTTTTAAAGGTTTTCCAATAGATTCAAATGTTTTTCTACCCATAACTACAAAATGATTTAAAGTTAGTTTTTTAAAATGTTTTAAATCTTCAGATATATGCCAAGGCAAAGTATTATTTAAACCTATTACTCTTTTATTATTCATAGCTACAATAATCGATATTTTTTTCATCAAACAGCCACCTGTGCCTTAATTAAAGGATCAGGATTGTAATCTATTAATTTAAAATCATCATACTTATAATCAAAAATATTCTTAATCTTTGAATTAATCTCAATAATAGGTAATTTTTTTGGTGTTCTTGTTAACTGCTCATTAATTTGATCTAGGTGATTTAAATAAATATGTGCGTCACCCAAAGTGTGAACAAAATCTCCACATTCTAAATTACAAACCTGTGCAATCATTTGAGTTAATAAAGCATAAGAGGCGATATTAAAAGGTACTCCTAAAAAAATATCCGCACTTCTTTGATAAAGTTGGCATGATAATTTATTTTCAGCAATATAAAATTGAAAAAATGCGTGGCAAGGAGGTAATTTCATATTCTCAATTTCAGCAACATTCCATGCAGAAACAATTAACCTTCTAGAATCTGGATTATTTTTAATTTGGTTAATTAATTGTGTAATTTGATCTATAGATTTTCCATTACTTAAAGGCCAACTTCTCCACTGAGATCCATATACAGGTCCTAAATTTCCATTTTCATCCGCCCATTCATCCCAAATAGATACGCCGTTATCTTTAAGGTACTTTATATTTGTATCGCCACTTAAAAACCAAAGTAATTCATGAATAACTGATTTTAAATGTACTTTCTTAGTAGTTAACAAAGGAAAGCCATCATTTAAATCAAATCTCATTTGATAGCCAAAAACCGAAATAGTGCCGGTACCAGTTCGATCTTCTTTTCTTATTCCATTTGATTTAACATGATCTAAAAGGTCTAAATATTGTTTCATTTTATTTTTTTGCTAAAATGTAATCTTTAACCATAGCTACATCATTCTCAAAAACTACAAATTTTTGATTCAATGATTCAATATTAGTTAAAGCTGAAGGCCTTTCAGGATATATCCCAGTAGCTTCAAAAACTGACTCTTCAAATTTAATTGGTAAAGCAGTTTCTAAAACTAACATTTTTCTATCTTTAGAAAAATGATCAGTAGCTGCCTTTATTCCATCAGCTGTATGTGTATCTAAAAGAACTTTATATTCTTCATAAAATTCTTTAATTAAAGCCATTCTGTTTACATGTTTACTCGACGAAGAAATAAAACCAAAATCATCAATTTTATTTATAAGATCTTTTTCCAAAATAAAAGATCCGCCTTGATCTACTTGTTTCCAATAATTTGTTAAGGTCGATGAATCTCGACCCAATAAATCAAAAATAAATCTCTCAAAATTAGAAGCTTTAGAAATATCCATTGAAGGACTTGAGGTTTGAAAAGTATTTTCAGAATTTCGGGGTTGATATTTTCCAGTATTAAAAAATTCATCAAGCACATCATTTTCATTAGTAGCAACAACTAAATGTTTTATAGGTAAACCCATCATTCTTGCAATATGGCCAGCACAGATATTTCCAAAATTACCAGTTGGAACTGTAAAGTCTACTAACTCTGTACTTTCTTCGGTAACAGATAAATAACCTTTAAAATAATAAACAATTTGAGCTAATATTCTTCCCCAATTAATCGAATTTACTGCGCCAATATTATTATCTTCTTTAAATTTTAAATCATTTGAGACTGCCTTAACTATATCTTGAGAATCATCAAAAACTCCTTTTACTGCAATATTAAAAATATTTTCATCTTGTAAACTAAACATTTGTGCGCTCTGGAAAGGGCTCATTGTGCCATAAGGGGATAACATAAAAACTTTTATACCTTTTTTTCCTTTCATAGCATATTCAGCTGCAGGCCCTGTATCACCAGACGTTGCGCCTAAAATATTCAATGTTTTATTTTCTTTAGCAAGGACATATTCAAAAAGATATCCTAAAAATTGCATTGCGATATCCTTAAAAGCTAAGGTTGGGCCATTTGATAATGATAAAAGATATAAATTCTCTTTTAATTTTAAAGTTGGTGTAATGTCTTTAGAATCTTGATTTGGTCTATTAAAGCAAAAAACTTCAGAAGTGTAAGTTTTACTTACAATTTTCCTTAAATCATCCTTAGGGATATCATCAATAAATTTTTCAAAAATTGTAAAAGCTAATTCTTGATAAGTCATAGAACGCATTTGTTCTAAATCCTGATTTGTAAATTTAGGATAATTTTTTGGTAAATACAAGCCTCCATCTGGTGCTAAACCACCTAAAAGGATTTTACAAAAGCTTAGTTCTGGCGATTTACCTCTTGTAGAAATATACTTCATAAATTTAATTAATTATTTAATTGTTCGACTCTTATTTTAATAACCTTATCTTTATTTTCTGACATTGCTTCTATCTTAGATATTATCTTATTCATTTTATCTTCAACCACACCTGATGTAATAACTATAATATCTGCTATCGCATCATTATCATGTATTTCTTTTTGGACCATTGCATCAATAGAAATTGAATTACTAGCAAAAATTTGAGTAATTTTTGCTAAAACTCCAGATTGATTTGCCATAGTAAGTCTTAAATAAAACTCGCAAGCTATTTCTTCAATAACAAGTATTTTCTTATCTTTAATTTCTTCATCTATAAATCCTAAAATAGGAATGTGTGGCATTTTTTGTAAATCGATACTTCTTGCTATATCAATAATATCTGTAACAACTGCACTTGCTGTTGGTTCTGATCCTGCTCCAGCCCCATAATATAATGTTGGGCCAACCATATTACTTTGAATAAGAACAGCATTCATAGATCCGTTAACATTTGCTACCAATCTTTTTTCAGGGATTAATGTTGGATGGACTCTAAGCTCTATTGAATTATTATGAAATTTTGTTATTGCTAATAATTTAATTCTATAGCCAAGCTCTTCGGCATAAATAATATCTTTTTGATTTATTTCACTTATACCCTCTACATAAACTGAATTAAAGTTAAGAGGTATTCCAAATGCTATAGAAGCTAAAATTGTAATTTTATGAGCAGCATCAATGCCTTCAATATCAAAAGTTGGGTCGGCTTCAGCAAAACCTAATTCTTGAGCTTGCTTTAAAGCAACATCGAATGTTAAATTATTTTCCTTCATTTCAGTAAGAATATAATTAGTCGTGCCATTCAAAATACCAACAATCCATTTAACTTTATTAGATGCTAAACCTTCCCTTAAAGACTTTATTATTGGGATACCACCTGCTACAGCAGCTTCATAAGCCAATATTACATTATGTTTATTAGCTAAATTAACTAACTCATTACCATGTAATGCAATTAAAGCTTTATTAGCTGTAACAACATGCTTATTATTTTTTATTGCTGCCTCAACTAAATCTTTTGCAACCCCTGTTCCACCAATTAATTCTACAACTATATGGATATTTTTATCTTTAATAAGATCAAACGCATCTTTTAAAATTTTAGTTTTATCGTCAACAACTTCTTTTGCTCTTTTTAAATCTTTTTCAGCTAAAGCAAAAACAGTTATTTCTTTTTTTGTTTTACGATAAATTTCAAGAGAATTTTCTTTTAAAACCTTATAAGTACCGCTACCAACTGTCCCTGCTCCAATTAAACCAACATTTATTTTATTTTGCATTTTTTTACTTTCTATAATCTGTTAAATATTCTGAAAACCTATTAAGCGCAATTTTCAATTCGTCTTCATTTGGAAGAAAAACCATTCGAATATGATTATTATCATGCCAGTTAAAACCACTTCCTTGAACCATTAGTACCTTTTTCTTCTTTAAAACATCAAATACAAAATCTTGGTCATCTTTTATTGGGTACATCTTGGGATCAAGTTTAAAAAACAAATACATTGCTGCAGCAGGTTTAACACAAGTTACGCCAGGAATATTGCTTATCATCTCATATGCTAACTCTCTTTGTTTGAATAAACGACCTTTTGGCGACACTAAATCATCAATACTTTGATAACCCCCTAAAGCAGTTTGAATAGCCAATTGACCAGGAACATTTGCGCATAATCGCATTGATGCCAAAATATTAAGGCCTTCTAAATAATCTTTTGATTTAGTCTTATTTCCAGAAAAAACAAGCCATCCTGCTCTATAACCACAAGCTCTATAATTTTTTGATAATCCATTTAAAGTTACAAACAAGATATCATCTGCTAGTGATGCTATAGAAGTATGCTTATTACCATCGTATAAAACTTTGTCATATATTTCATCGGAAAAAATAATTAAATTATTTACTCTTGCAACCTCAATTAATTGCTCCAATAATTCATTAGAATACAATGCCCCAGTTGGATTATTTGGATTGATAACTACAATCGCACGTGTTTTTGATGTTATTTTAGACTTAATATCATTAATATCCGGAAACCAATTCGCTGATTCATCACAAGTGTAATGTACTGGCTTTCCTCCTGCCAAAGTCACTGCAGCAGTCCATAACGGATAATCTGGTTTTGGAATAAGAACCTCATCATCATTATTTATAAGGCCTTGCATAGCCATTACAATTAACTCCGAAACTCCATTTCCTAAAATAATATCGTCAACATCAACATTATTAATGGATTTTTGTTGAGTGTAATGCATAATGGCTTTTCTAGGCTCAAAAAGACCATAACTTTCTGTATACCCAGAAGATTTATTAATATTTCTAATAACATCCTGTGTTATTTCATCTGGTGCCTCAAAACCAAATTCTGCAGGATTACCAATATTTAACTTAATAATATGATGCCCTTCCTCCTCCATTTTTTTAGCATGAGTTAAGATTGGGCCACGAATGTCATAACAAACATTATCAATCTTTTTAGATTTTAAAACAGGGGTCAAAATATTGTATCTCGATTATTAAAATTATGTGTTATCTTACCTTTCAATTAAAATTAAGCCAATGATAGATTAAAGCTATAAATCTTCAGTTGAAAAAACTAAACTTGCATTTGTTCCACCAAAACCAAAACTATTAGACATAACAGTTTTTATTTTTTTATTTATCCTTTCTCTAACAATCGGAAGTCCTTCAGCAGCAGGATCAAGATCATCAATATTAACTGATGGTGCTATAAAATTATTTTCCATCATAATTAAGCTATAAATGGCTTCATTAACACCAGCTGCTCCTAAAGCATGTCCTGATAATGACTTTGTGGATGCAATATTTGGAATAGCGCCAAACTTACTATTTTCAAAAACAGATCTAATTGCTTCAAGCTCTTTTATATCACCTACAGGGGTACTTGTTCCATGGGTATTAATATAATCAACTGAATTTGAATTTTCTAAAGCTAAAAGCATACAACGCTGAGCTCCTTCACCACTAGGTGCAACCATATCAAAACCATCTGAAGTTGCTCCATATCCAATAATTTCAGCATATATTTTTGCCCCTCGTGCTACAGCATGATCATAATCCTCTAATACTAAAATGCCTCCACCTCCTGAAATAACAAATCCATCACGTTTTGTATCAAAAGTTCTAGATGCTTTTTCAGGTGTATCATTAAAATTTGATGACATTGCCCCCATAGCGTCAAATAAAAAACTCATTGTCCAATGTTCTTCTTCTGCCCCTCCAGCAAAAATAATATCTTGTTTTCCAATTTGGATTTGCTCATAAGCATTTCCAATACAATGAGCGCTTGTAGAGCATGCGGAACTAATACTATAATTAATTCCTTTTATTTTTGCTCCTGTTGCTAAGCATGCAGTTACTCCGTTAGACATGGTTTTAACTACCATATAAGGCCCCACTCGTCGAATACCTTTTTCTTTTAAAATATCAGTGCTATTAAGCATACTTTCTGTAGAAGTTCCACCAGCTCCAACAATTAACCCAGTACGTATATTTGAAACCTGACCTTCATCTAATTTTGCATCTTTAATAGCTTCTTGCATTGCTAACCAAGCATAAGCATGGCCATTAGCCATAAATCTAAATAATTTACGATCGATTAATTCTTCCACATTGATATTTATAGAACCAGCTATTTGAGATCTTAAACCTCTATTTTTATATTCTTCTTGGAAAGTAATACCAGATTTTGAATTTTTTAAACTCTCAGAAACCTCTTTAACATTATTTCCAAGGCTTGAGACAATTCCCATTCCAGTTATAACAACCCTTCTCATATAAATATCCTTAATTTAAAAATTATCAGTTGTAACAAATAACCCAACTTTAAGATCATTTGCTTGATATATAACTTTTCCATCAACCTGCATTGTTGCATCAGCTATACCCATAACTAATTTCCTCATAATAACTCTTTTTAAATCAATAAAATAAGTTATCTTTTTTGCTGTAGGCAAGACTTGTCCTGCAAATTTCACCTCACCACTTCCTAGAGCCCTACCTTTTCCTTGCCCACCTTTCCATCCTAAATAAAATCCAAGTAATTGCCACATAGCATCCAAACCGAGACATCCTGGCATTACTGGGTCTGATTCAAAATGACAATTAAAAAACCATAGATCCTTTTTTATATCTAATTCAGCAATAATTTGTCCGTTATTATACTTTCCTCCATCTTCAGTGATGCTTTTAATTCTATCAAACATCAACATTGGAGGCATTGGTAATCTAGCATTCCCTTTGCCAAATAATTTACCCTGACCACAAGCTAATAATTCTTCATTTGTATAACTATTTTTTTTCATAAAACCTTCGAATTTTAATGATTATAATTAGCTCCTAATTAATTAATAATATGTTAAATTAGCAAGCATATCTGTTGTCATATCTGTTTTAAATTAACAAGTATATCTATACAGAATAATTACTAGGAATATATCACAATGAACGACCAAAAACTTACGGAATGGCGAAAACTTGCCATAACCTTAGAGACTGAAATAAATAAAGTTATTGTTGGGCAAGAAAGTCCCATTAGACTCATAACTAATGCTATATTTTCTAGAGGACATGTTCTTCTTGAAGGTGATGTTGGTGTTGGAAAAACAACGCTCTTAAGAGCTTTCGCAAGAGCAATCGGTGGTGGATATGAAAGAATTGAAGGTACAATTGATTTGATGCCAAATGATTTGGTTTATCATACTTATTTAGGTGAAGATGGAAAACCTCATGTCAGTAATGGTCCTGTTTTAAAATCTGGAGAAGATTTATCTATATTTTTCTTTAATGAAATAAATCGAGCTAGACCTCAAGTACATTCATTGCTTTTAAGAATAATGGCTGAAAAAACATTATCAGCATTTAATAAAGAATTTAAATTCCCTCATCTAATAGTTTTTGCTGATAGAAATCAAGTTGAAAAAGAAGAAACATTTGAAATTCCTTCAGCCGCACGTGATCGATTTATGATGGAAATTCCAATTATTATTCCTCAAATAGATGGATTAATGAAAAACTTAATCTTTGATACAAAGTTTCATAATGCTGATGAGTTAATTAAAGAAGTAAAACCAGATTTAATAAAATTTGATCAACTCAATCAAGTATCTGAAGGTATACAAAAGAAAATTAAAGCGTCCAAAGCTCTTGAGGATTACTCATTAAATTTATGGAAATCAACTAAAAATCCTGAATTTTATAATATAAAAATTAGCGGGATTGATATGCAAAGATTGATTATTTCTGGAGCTAGCCCCAGAGGTATAAGCATGATGATAAAAGGAGCTAGAGTTAATGCATGGCTAAATAATAGAGACTCAGTATTGCCTGAAGATATTCATGCTGTTTTCCATGAAACAATTGCTCATAGATTAGTATTTAATCCAGTTTACGAGCTTAGAAGAACTGAAATTTCAAGAGAACTTTCAAATGAAATACTTAATAAAGTTGCTGCTCCATAATGGGATACCAAACAGATATATTTGATTACCATATAAATTGGAAAACAAAAGGCCACCACCCTGGACAACACAAAAGTGATCAAAGAGGAATGGGGATTGAATTTGCAGGTCACTCGAATTTACTAGACTATCCTGACCCAAGAAGAATTGATATCAGACAATCAATGCGCGATCCTCTTGAACAAATCTATGTCAGAATATTTAATCAAAGAAGCGCGACTCCAATAATGATAATTACTGACCTTTCTTCTAGTATGAATTTTGGTGCTGAAAAAACAAAATTAAAATTTACATCAGAAATTGCTACAGTTATCTTAAACTCAGTTACGAGCAGAAAAGATGCCATAGGATTTATAGGTTTTAACGATCATACTGAAACAGAATGGTGGGCACCTTTGTCCTACAGGCCTCATAGAACGAAATTACTTATTGAAAAACTCAAGGATTATCAACCAAAAAATTCTGGTCATCAAGGGATTAAAAGAATCCCTCAAATACTCCCTAATGATCACACATTAGTTTTTTTGATATCTGATTTTCATATGCCAATTAATGATATTGAAGCAACCCTATCAAAATTAAACAAACATACAGTTGTTCCAATTATTATTTGGAATAAAAATGAATATGAAGGCTTACCAGATTTTGGAATTGTTACCATTAATGATTCAGAGTCAGGAGAAGAGTCTACAATATTTCTAAGGAAAAAATTAAAAAATAATATTATAAAAAAATTTTCAGATCGAAAAAAAGAGCTTAAAAATATTTTTATGGAATATAATTCGCCGCCTTTTTTTGTTGAAGATAGTTTCAATCCACTTGATATGACTCAATACTTTAACGAACACTATCATGCATAAATCAATATTATTAATAATTATTTTAATATTTTTTTCAGGGCAAGCATATAGCTATGAAGATCCAAAAAAATACCCGGATATTGATTCTAAATTTATAAGTTTAGAAATCAATGATCCAGAACAAAAAGTTGGTTACACAGTTGGCGATATTATTAAAAGAGAAATAATATTTACAGTTAAAAAACCATACAAACTAATTGAAGAATCACTTCCAATTGTAGGATACAAAAAAAAATATCGCGGACAAGCTTTAGGAATATCTTTAACAAAAATTAATATTGAAAAAGAGATTGAAGAAACTAAAAGTAAATTTAGAATAAAACTTGAGTATCAAATATTCACTAATAATGTTGTTGCTAAACCTGCTTTTATAACTGCCGATTACTATAGATTAATTGACCCCAAGAACCCAAAAAAAGTAGTTAAATATAGAATACCGGAGCTTACTATCGCCGTCTCTCCAATTTCAATTTTTGGCCAAATTAAAATAGAAAATGATATGAGCCCGCTTCGTGGGCCATTTAAAATTGATGCTAACTATCATATTAAAAATTTAAGATTTTCTATTATAGGATTAATATTTTGTATTATCTTACTTCTATATATCTATAGCCAATTTTCTTTAATGCCTGGGCAAAACAAATTCTTTAGTCATATTTATAAAATAAATAGAAAAAATAAATATTTACAAAAAAATAATGAAAAATTTATTACCGATATTCATAACGGCTTTAATAAAACTATAGGCCAAACTTTATTTAAGAATAATACAAATATTCTTTATAAAAAAAATAAAAAATTTAAACATATTGAAAAAGAATTAGATATTTTTTTTAATTTATCTAGAAATGTTTTTTTTGAACAAAATAAAAAATTAAATCATGAAGAAGTTCATAATTGGTTAGTGTTATTTTGTAAGCATTGTCGTATGTGTGAAAGAAAACTAATTGTTGATTCAAAAGATATAAGTACCTTAAATTTCTAATGAATTTTATAACGCCATGGGTTTTAATTTTTCTTCCGCTAGCAATAGTCCCTTTGCTTATAAATCAATCTAATCAAAATATTTATCCATGGAATAAAATGATTTTCCAAGATGGCTTATCAAAAATTATTAGCTTTCTTTTAAAGATTCTAAGTAGCTTAATAATTTGCCTCATTATTCTTGCTATAAGTGAGCCTTATTCTAATCAAAAAATTATTTATAAAATTGGTGAAGGAGCGCAAATTGGTTTAGTTTTAGACCGAAGTGCTTCTATGGATGAACCTTTTTCTAGTGGTGATAATGATACTGTTGGAGAAACAAAATCAGCAGCTGCAAGCCGGCTCATAATTGATTTTTTTGAATCTAGATCGAATGATATGGTTGGAGTTATTACATTTAGTAATTCCGCTATGTACGTTCTTCCTTTAACACAGAATAAAGATGCTATTAAAGCTGCGGTAAACGCAACAGCAGGAAATGCCCTATTCCAAACTAATATTGGAGCAGGATTAACAAGTAGCGCAAAACTTTTTACTAATGTTAATGATTCAGGTTCAAGAGCCATTATTCTTCTTTCTGACGGTGCAGGAAGAATTGACGCTAAAACTCAACAAAAAATTAGAGATTGGTTTTATAGATTTCAAATAGGTATCTATTGGATTGTTCTAAAACAACAAGGTGGCTTCAGTATCTTTGATGAAAATTTTGTTCCAAGAGATGAAGAACAATTACCACCTCAAATTGAATTATATGAATACTTTAAAACTTTTAGATCACCATTTCATGCATATGAAGCAGAGGATCCAAAATCTCTTGCTCTAGCTATTAAAGACATCAATCTAAAAGAAAAAAAACCAATTAGATATGAAGAAATAATTCCTGGAACAAATCATTCTAAAAAATTACTAGTCGCTGCATTTTTTATGGCTTTATTATTACTTACTTTAAAATTAATTGAGGTAAAATCATTTAAATGAAAATTACGAGAATTTTTACTGTAAAAAAATTAACATGGCTTTTATATATTGCTTTATTCGGCTTCACTATTTTAAGTATTTATTCAATAATTAACTTTTATCAAATTAATAAATTTAATAAAGACATCAATAAGGGTATTACGCCTAATTTATTTAAACAAAGTTATGAAGCAAGATTCTCAACAGCTTTTTGGTTAGCAAAAAAAGAATATTTTAAAGAAGCAACAATTTTATTTAATAATCTACAAGAAGAGGCTAGCAATAAATATAAATCAGCAATTCATTATAATATCGGCAACATTTTCTTTATAAGAGGTTTGAAAATAAATGGGACAAGTAATAGTACGGTAGTTCGTCAAGAAGCTGAATATCTTTTAATACAAGCTAAAAAAGCTTATATAAAATCAATTAAATTAGATAACACGCACTGGGATGCTAAACATAATTTAGATAGATTACTAACTATACTTCCTGACTCTCCAACACCAGGTGTTGGAGAATCTGACTCGCCAGGACTTATTATGGGGAATATACCTATAGGCCTACCTTAAATCAAATGAAAAAATTTTTAAAAAAAATAACACTTAATAAAAATTTAGCTCTATTACAACTTACTTTATTATGTATTTTATTTGCGATATTTAATCCAAAAATAAAGGTTACTAGAAATATTTATAATTATATTTTTGTAGTTGATATTTCTCAAAGTATGATGACTCAAGATATAGAGATTAATAATCAAAATATTTCAAGGCTAAACTATACAAAAAAAACTATAAAAGAAATCATAGGAAAATTACCCTGCAAAACTAAAGTTAGTATTGGTATGTTTGCAGGAGTTAGTGTTGCTGCAACTTATACACCAATTGAAGTATGTAATAACTTTAGTGCTATTAATAAAACTATTGATCATCTTGATTGGAGGTCTACGTGGTCAGGAAATACTCGCCTCCGAGAATCGACAATTAATCTGGCAAGATTAATAAGAAGCTTTCCAGAATCAGCGCAAGTGGTTTTTTTTACAGATGGTGAAGAAGCTCCAAGATTACATGTATTCAACACTAGAGATCTAAATCAATTTCAAGGTGGTGTTGATTGGTTATTTGTAGGTATTGGAAGT
>Ga0315326_10001434_pt1 | contig 12377 bp, 10 predicted proteins | sample M180m32315metaG_FD_203457 | JGI IMG/M metagenome (GOLD analysis project Ga0315326, IMG submission 203457) | Ammonia-oxidizing marine archaeal communities from Monterey Bay, California, United States - M1 80m 32315 | ecosystem: Environmental > Aquatic > Marine > Coastal | place: USA: California... | reverse complement strand
AAAACAAATCACTTGCTATTCTATCCGCAAGAAATTTACCTTTTTTGGTAAGCACAAATAACTTTTCATTTTGGGTTAAAAATCCATCATTTTGATGTTTTTTTACTTCTTTTTGAAAGAAATCGATAATTTTTAATGAAAATCGTTGAATTATTTCATTTTCATCTATCCCCCATTTTGTTCGAAGAGTAGTTAATATATATTCGTTGTATTTCTGTTCTTCGGTTAAAATTTCTCGTTCGAAATCAAGTTTTCTGTTTTCAAGAGAATTCATATACCTATTATTATTGGCAACGTTCCATTGTCTTGAAGTTCCATCATAGCTATGAGCCGAAGGACCAAGACCAATGTATTCAACTCCTTTCCAGTAGTTACTGTTGTGTAACGAAATGAACCCATCTTTGGCGAAATTAGATATTTCATATTGCTCAAACCCATTTTCTGCAAGTGTTTCGATCAACATTTTGAACTGCTTTTCGGCAAACTCATCAGTAACTTGAAACACTTGTTTCTGTTTCACCATATGAGCTAAGGTCGTTTTTGGCTCAACAGTTAAGCAATAACTAGAGATGTGCTGAATATTTAAACTAATTGCTTGCAGTAAGTTTTTTCGCCACTCTTCATTTGTTTGATTTGGGACTCCATAAATTAAATCGATTGTGATGTTATCAAAACCCAATGCCTGGGCATTCGCAACACACTTTATTGCTTGATCTTTGGTATGACTTCTATTCATGAAAAATAAGTCTCTCTCTCTAAAAGATTGTATACCGATACTTAGCCGATTAATTCCCGCTTGTTTTAACTGTTCTAATTTGATGTGATTGAGGTCGTCAGGATTTGCTTCCAAAGTGATTTCTGCATTTTGATCGACTGTATAAACGATACGGACCTTGTCCAGCAATTTCTTCACTTGCTCTTGGGTCAAAAGTGAAGGTGTTCCCCCTCCAAAATAGATAGTCTCAATTGACTTATCTTTCAGGTACCCTTGGCGCAATTCAATTTCAGCAATAATTGCATCAACAACCTTGTCCTGATTTTGTGTTGACGTAGAAAAATGAAAATCGCAATAATGACATGCTTGCTTACAGAATGGAATATGAAGGTAGATGCCCGCCATTAATAACAGATAGAATTTAGATCCCCCGTCTTCTCAACGCTTCGCTTGGAATAACCAACATTCATATTTATTTATTCAGTACGATTCGGAACGTAGTTCCTTTTCCTTCACCAGATTTATGAACAAATATTTTACCTTTATGGTAATCTTCAATAATTCTCTTAGTAAGTGAGAGTCCCAAGCCCCACCCACGTTGTTTAGTAGTGTACCCTGGTTCAAAAATGGCCTTTTGTTTAGTAGAAGGAATCCCTTTACCTGTATCTATAATGTCTATTATGATATTGTCACGCTTTTCGATAACGTCCAGTGTAATGTTTCCATTTCCTTCCATCGCATCGATGGCATTTTTACACAAATTCTCGATTACCCAATTAAAAAGAGAAATACTCAATTTGATCGTTAAATTGCCAGTTGAAATAATTTCAATTTTCACCTTATTCGATGTTCTATTTCTAATATAATCCACCGCATTTTCGAGTACATCGTAAATATTCTCTTCCACTAGTTTTGGTGTAGAACCAATTTTAGAAAACCGATCAGTAATCGTTTCTAATCGATGGACATCTTTACTCATTTCGTCGGTTGTGGAACCATCCACCCCTTGCGATTTTAGTATTTCTACCCAGGCCATTAAGGACGACAAAGGAGTTCCCAGTTGATGGGCTGTTTCCTTTGCTAAGCCCACCCATACTTGATTTTGTTCTGCTCGTCTTGCAAGGTTAAATAGAGAATAAGATATTAAAACGAATAGTCCAATTATCCCAAATTGAATAAACGGATAATAAGTCAATTGAGTTAACAACTCTGAATCTTGGTAGAAAATATAACTTTTTTGACCTTCTCCCAAATCAACCAAAATCGGATCGTTGTGAGACATCATTTCATTAACAAGTTGCGTTCGGAGTGTTTTATCTTCAACAATTTCTGGGGCTACATTTCCGTAATTAAGCACCACTGTTTTCGATTCATCCATAAATAAAACAGGCACAGATGCAGAATTGACTACTATTTCGGAAATAAAAGATTTTACCAAATCATCTAAAACGTGTTTTAGCTCTGCAAAAAGGCGAGAATCTTTATAATAAAGGTAATTCTTTCTCCCTCCAAAAATTGTGATTTGAATAGGTTCGTTCAACTCCCCCATTTTTATCATCTGCTCTTTTAACGATGCTGGGTCAACACTTTCTCCTTCTAAGTTTCGATACGAAACCACATTGCCCTCATCATCGGAAAGTATTACTGGGACGGTAGTGTTGTCAGCAACGACTTTAAGAACAAATGTGTAGTCTTGAATTTCTTCGTTGCTTGCCAACTTTTTGGTTGCTTCAGCCCACAACTCAACTTTATTTCGTTCTTCAACTCCAATTTTGGTAAACAGCTCATTAGTATATTTTACTAGATTAGCCTTCTTTCGAATTGCATCTGCCCACAACCGAACTTTCTGTCTTTCTTCCAGCTCTATTTTCCCTGCCAACTGGCTGGTGTGCCAAAAGGAAATACCAATAATAAGCACCGCTATTATGCCCAAAATATATTTCCAAAGTTGCTTTTTTGAATATATGTTCACGGTTCAAAGATAATGATTGATTGCTTTTTGGAGTGAATGATGAAATTCCTTCTTGGGGAGCCCCATGTTTACCATATTTCTAGGACTACAAACCTATCAAATAGACAATAGAAATATAGGTAGCATAAACAGGATATGCCAACCCCATTTTTACAGACCACCGTATTCCCTTGCATCAATATAATAATTTTCTGGTGCAAAACCAATTCTATACTTCAAGGATACAAACAATGGATCATCAGAAATCATCATCATCAAAATCAAAGTCATCTGTATTCTTTTTTTCTTTTTCCTCTTTTAGAATATTTAAAAACTTCTGCTTGGTTGTTTTATTGTTTTCGCCTTCCTTCTTCTGTATTTTATTTTGGGAATCATCTTCATCCCATTCTATTGCGAACTCCAGTTTCTCATCAGATTGCTCTGCTTCTATTAGTGTTGTATCATTATTAAACAGTCCAAATTCATCTTTAAAGGCTTGCTTCACTGCTTGCTTTTCTTTTCGAACTTCATCTTTGGCTGTTTCTGAAATCGTATTCTTTTCATATTCTACAATCGGATTTTCTGTGGTGCCCGTCATTGTTAAATAAACTTGTGTTCGTCCTTGGCTATTTTCCCTATCCCCGTTTCTTGTCAGTAACTCTGAGAGATAAAAATTCATTTTGTAGTTTATCTCGTTATTGAATGTGTGCGTTCCTTCAACTACCATATTCATTGCCGAAGAATTAATCTCCATTTTTGGAATAGTAATCACCTCATTTTTTATTAAAATTTGATTTCGTAATGTGTTGAATTTAATATGCTCCAGCTCTTTCTTGAAATCCGCTGACTTGATAAATATATTCAATAGCTTGTTAGACTTTATATAATCTGACACACTATAAAGTGGTTTAAATCGAATTAACTCACCGTCGCTAATAGTGATGTCAATATTTGTATATATTTTTTTAGGATTCACCTTAAGCTTGCTGGTAAAATCAGTTTTAAAATTAACCGTGGCGTTAGCGTTCCCTTTTAAATGTTTACTGGTAAGTTCTTCCTGTCCAAAATTCTCGAAGTCATAGAACAGTTTTTTGATGTCGATTTGGGTAATATTTGCTCCTATTACTGCTCTATAATTTCCTCCATTAACGGGATAAAAAATACAATTAGCCTGGTATTCTCCATCCATAGAATTGAACTGAAGTGGAGAAATTTTCAGTTTACTATTCGAAAATTTCATAATACCAGAAATATCTGTAGCCGAAAACCGTCTAAACAAAACCTCACCAACATTCGCTTTTAGATTTAAATTAATATTCTCTGGAAGAACAACAGAATATGCCGTGTCACTCTCATCAACATTGCTAGAAAGTAGCTCGTTAAAATCTAATTTACTTGAGTTGAACTCTGCTTCGACAGTTAACTTCTGCCCATCAATCAACAAAAAAGCCATCATATTTGAAAAAATTCCTGTAAGCGAAAAGTCTGAATTAATAACTGACCCCGACAGCTCATTTATCAAAACATCATTACCGTGAAGAGCCAAATCTGCATTAATGTTTTTGTAGTATTTATCTGATCCTTTGACTTTGAAATTCACATTTTTTAAATTAACGGCCCCCGAGGTCTTAGCTCTTTCCAAATCACTTAATTTTAGATTTGAAATATCATCGACCATTCCCTTGTAATTTGCGTCAATTTTCATGTTGCCTTGTATGACCGAAAGTGTGTCTAAACCTAGAAAATTCTTTGTGATTTCTAAATCAAACACTCCAACAAGATTCACCTCAACCAACGGATGTTTTGTTCCTTTCATCTTGTAATCTCCTTGTACCAATCCTCCATCGAATTGAAAAGAAACATTGGTGAGCTCAAGGTTGTTATTCCCTGTATACAAACCGTCTAAGTTCAAATTTCGGAGCTCTATTTTTTTAGTTTTTTCGACTATTGTTCCATTTTTTATAGCGAAATCGGCCGTAATTTTGGGAGTTCTATTATTTGAAACTTGACCTATTATGTTTGATGAAAATGTAATCTCTCCTTCACTTTTGTAAGCTTCCAAACTCTTTGAATATCTCTTCGGAAGAAGTGCTAAAGACCTCACAATATCTAAATTTTTTCCTTTTACATTCAAATCGATCAGAGTATGGCTAGCGTTATCAATTGTTCCCTCAATTTCAAAATCTAAACTATTATCGACTTCCAAACCGCCTCTTCTGATATCATAATGTTTGGTGCTACTATTGATATATAATCCAAAGTCAACATTTAGGTCGCGATTTGTAACCCACTGAGTTGATTTTAATTCGCAAACGCGCATATCGAATTCGCCATATATATCTAGCTCGAACTCATCTTTAGAAAATAGACCTTTCAAATACGCATGATGCGCATCAAATTGAATTTGATCTTTTCTTGCCGCTTCTTCATAATCTACTTCCACATTGTTAAGCGTAACTTGCTCTAAGTTAATTAAAAAGTCGTTGGTTTTCGACTCCGTTTTTTTAAAAATGTGATAATTATCGTACCCTTCTTTGTCAACTCGTGGGTTAATAAAGCCATCCTCAAGGGTGATTTCTCGAAGAATAAATCGGTTTTTTAAGATGTCAACTAAATTAAACTGAAGATAAGCATGATGAAAATAAAAAAAAGTATCCTGCTCTCCTACCTTTATCAGTGCATCTTTCGCCCATACATTTTGAAATTCTAATGATGTATAAGGAAATTTTTTGAAAACGGTAAGTTGCACATCGTCAACGCCTATTTCGGCCGCTAGCTGCTTGTTAATCTGCTGAACTGCTAAAGTTTTTAAGCTTCCTTCATAATACTTACTGATAACTAGACTTGCTCCAAATCCGAGTATGGTCATAAAAACCGAAAACCATATTAGCCGCTTTATAAACTTCATCTGTTATATAACGAATTCAAAAGTTTATTGGTATTTATCCTAAACGTTTCAGCATGTCTACTTCTTGTGGAGACAAGAATTTATGCTTTCCTCTCGGGACATCTTTTTTTGTTAATCCAGCAAAATAAACACGGTCTAGTTTAGTTACAGTATAACCCAACGCCTCCATCATTCTACGAATTACTCGGTTTTTACCTGAGTGCAATTCTATTCCTATTTGCTTTTTATCCTTACCATCACCAACGTAACTCACCGCGTCAACGTTTACCACCCCATCATCTAACTCAACTCCTGAAATCATCTTGTCCAAATCTCCTTTTGTTACGTTTTTATGAACAACAACATGGTACACTTTTTTGATTTGATATTTAGGGTGAGTCAACTTCTTGGTTAACTCTCCATCATTTGTAAAAAGTAATAAGCCAGTTGTTTCTTTATCTAATCGTCCAACTGGATATAACCTTTCTTTACATGCTCTACCGACTAAATCTAATACTGTCTTTCGCTTTTGGGGATCGGTTACTGTAGTTATATATCCCTTCGGCTTATTAAGTAACAAATACATTGGTTTTTCTTTCACAATCTTGTCATCACCAAAATGAACTACATCTCCAGGTGATACTTTTATCCCTAATTCAGTCACTACCTTTCCGTTGATTTTCACAACCCCAGTACCAATTAATTTATCTGCTTCCCTTCTTGAGCAAATTCCAGAATTGGCAATATATTTATTCAGTCGAATCAACCCTGAATCAGCATTTGTGACTTGTTTTTCTTTTTTTTCGTCATACTTTTTTTTTCGAAAAAAAGCATCTTTTTCTGCTTTTCTATCAACAGGTTTGCCTTTACGTTTATTGTTTTTTGGATATGCCATGGCACAAAAGTACTTAGTATGTAATTCCACCCTACAAAGAACTCGCTGTATTGCTAACAATTCAACGTGTATACTAATCAAACGCAGAAAAGGCATTGTCAATATGCTCAGCAATGAGTTCGCCATTCTCTCTTAAAACTGAAATGACATCAAATCTTGCTTCTTTATCAATATCGAATTGCTCAATATAATGGTGAGCCGCTTCAATAATTCTCTTTTGTTGACCGCTACTTATAAATTCTTCAGGATTTCCGAAATATGAAGTTCCCCTAGACTTTACCTCAACAAAAATAATTTCATCGTTTGTCTCTGCAACAATGTCTATTTCGAAACGCTGAAACCTCCAATTAACAGCTGATATTTTGCACCCATTCTGTTTCAACAATTCGACCGCCAATTCTTCACCCTTTTTTCCGAAATTATTGTGCTGTGCCATTATCTAGGTATTGGAATAATAGTTGTTTTAGGTAGGTTAAGAATTATTATCTATTTTCGAAATCAAATATAACTAACATGAAAAAACTACTGACGTCAATTGCATTAATCGCCTTATTTACTATTAGTACTGGATTTGCTCAATTTCAAGGAGTTATCGAGTTTGAGAAAATAAAAACGGAAACAACTAAGTATTCCTATTCTGTTAAAGGGAATAAAGTTCGAATTGATGAAACGGGTACCGATGGTTCAGTAAAAGGTATTATGATTGTTGATTTGTCTAAATCCACTGTTACAGCCATAAGTCCTGAAAGAAAACTATATATGGATGCCACCAACAAAAGAACTGCACCAGTAATCAAGCCAGAAATAACAAAAACAAAAAACAAAAGGACTATTAATGGTTTTGACTGCACCGAATGGATTGTTAAATACTCGCAAGAAAACACTCAAATTTCTTATTGGATATCTCCTGAAACAGGTTTTGACTTCTTTGAAAAACTTATCAAGGTGCTAAACAGGAAAGATAAATTGTCTAAGTATTTCATCGCTATTCCAGGTAATGAAACTGTTTTTCCTGTTAATGCTGTGGAAAAAAACATGGACGGCACTATTAAAACAGAGCTAAAAATCACAAAAATTGACAAAAAAGAACTACCTGATAGCTTATTCGAAGTTCCTCAAAACTATCAGAAGTTTGAGAGATAATTACTGCTTCTCATAAAGGAGTTTAACTGAAGAGCCAACCACTAGGTTGGCTTTTTTGTTTACTATAATTGCCCTATTATCATTAATATGACCAACCGGAAACCCGAAGCATAGCGGATAATCAAATTCGGCTACAGCTTCTAAAATAATTTCTTCGGCCGTTTCCCCGAACGGAACAGCGTTGTCATTCATGTCGCTCATCGCCCCAACAATAAGACCTGCAAGATTACTCAGCTTGCCTGAACGTTTTAGGTTTTGCATCATACGGTCTATATGATATAGATATTCATCCAAATCTTCAATAAACAATATTTTACCCGTTGTATCAATATCAGAAGGCGAACCAATCAAAGAATACAGAATAGATAAGTTTCCTCCAGTCAATTCTCCTTCACGTGTACCTTTTCTATTAAATTGATGAGCAGGAATCTCATAGGTCAATCGCTCTCCAAAAAGTGTCTTTCTCAAAGATTCTAAGGCAAGTTCTGTATTGGTTTCAAAATTAATGGGCATTGTTCCGTGAATGGTTTGAATACCTAAATTGCCAGATATATGAGAATGCAATACCGTAATATCGCTATAACCTACTACCCATTTTGGAGTTTTTTTGAACTTTGAAAAGTCAAGCCCATCAACTATTCTCACAGTACCATAGCCGCCTCGAGCACAAATTATTGCTTTGACTGAATCATCATCTAGAACGGTCTGAAAATCAGCCGCTCGCATTGAATCATTTCCGGCAAATTGATTGTTTTCCTCAAAAAGGTGATCTCCAAAAACTACTTCCAAACCCCACTCTTCTAATTTATTAACCGCGAACGACAACTCTTCTTTAATAATTTTTCGCGCGGTTGATACAATGGCTATTTTGTCTCCTATTTTCAAGTATGGCGGCTGTGGCATAATATGATTGGTTTGCTATCTTTACGCGCTAAAAGTAGCAATAATGACCGAGCCAAAAAGATATACGATTACCTCTGCACTTCCTTATGCTAACGGACCGTTACACATTGGCCATATAGCAGGGGCATATCTTCCTGCGGATATTTATGCTCGACACCTTCGGCAACAAGGGAAAGACGTTTTATTTGTTTGTGGTTCTGACGAACACGGGGCAGCTATTACTCTTAGAGCAAAGAAAGAAGGGACAACCCCCAAAGCAATAGTCAATAAATACCACAATCAAATAAAAAAGGCATTCGAAGATTTCGGAATGTCATTCGATTATTATCACCGAACATCTTCAGAGTTACATCACAAAACTGCTTCCGATTTTTTTAAAGTATTAAACGACAAAAAAGCATTAACCATTGACACATCAGAACAGTATTTTGACGAAGATACTCAACAGTTTTTGGCGGATAGATACATAGCGGGCACTTGTCCAAAATGTGACCATAACGCAGCCTATGGTGACCAATGTGAAAAATGTGGAAGTGCTCTTAGCCCAACAGAACTTATTAATCCCAAATCCACTTTAAGTGGAGCTACTCCTATATTAAAAGAAACGTCTCATTGGTATTTACCAATGCAAGACCATGAAGAATGGCTCAAACCTTGGATTGAGGAAGGGCTTTTGGCCGAAGAAAAAATTCATGAACCCAAAGAATGGAGAACCAGTGTGAAAGGGCAATGCATGAGCTGGATAGATAGTGGTTTACTCCCTCGAGCGATGACTCGCGATTTGGATTGGGGAGTAAAAGTACCCGTTGAAGGCGCTGATGGCAAGGTGCTTTATGTTTGGTTAGATGCTCCGCTTGGCTACATTTCTGCAACAAAGCAATGGGGGGCCAAAAACAATAAAGACTGGGAGCCTTATTGGAAAGACAAAGACACTAAATTATTGCATTTTATTGGTAAGGATAATATTGTTTTTCACTGTATTATTTTTCCAATTATTTTGAAAGCACATGGAGACTACATTCTGCCTAATAATATCCCTTCGAACGAGTTTTTAAACCTAGAAGGAGATAAAATATCTACTTCAAGAAATCATGCTGTATGGCTGCACGAGTATCTAGAGGATTTTCCTGGAAAACAAGACGAGCTGAGATATGTTCTTACCTCTATTGCTCCCGAATCTAAAGACAGTGAGTTTACATGGAAAGATTATCAAGCTAGGGTCAATAATGAGCTGGTTGCTGTTTTCGGGAATTTCGTGAATCGTTCTGTTGTTCTTACTCATAAATATTATGATGGAGTTATTCCGCAAGCTGGTGAATTGACTGAATTGGAAATTGCTGTTCAAAAAGAAATAGAAACAAGCATCCAAAACCTTGACAAAAACATCAACGCATACCGATTTAGAGATGCTCTAGCAGATGCAATGAACATTGCTCGAGTTGGTAATAAATACCTAGCAGATACAGAACCTTGGAAGTTAATAAAAACAGACGAAGAACGAGTCAAAACGATCTTATATACTGCTCTCCAAATCTGCGAACAACTAACAAAAATGTTTGTGCCGTTTTTGCCAAATACTGTAGAGAAACTACGAAATATTTTAAACCTTTCTGATGAAAGTTTAACTGCTGGTAATACCATTAATAAAGCGGAACTGTTATTTGCTAAAATTGAAGATGCGCAAATTGAGCGCCAAATTGAAAAACTAGTAGACACCCAAAAATCAAACCCTAAAGCTTCACCAATGAAAGAAGAAATAACTTTTGAGGACTTCACTAAAATGGATATTAGAATTGCAACAATTCTAACGGCGGAAAAAGTGGAAAAAGCTGATAAATTGTTGAAACTTACAGTGGACACCGGAATTGATCAAAGAACGGTTGTGTCTGGTATTGCAGAGCACTATTCTACTGAAGAAGTTGTTGGTAAACAAGTTAGCATTTTAATGAATTTAGCACCGAGAAAAATTAGAGGTGTAGAATCGCAAGGTATGATATTAATGGCGGAAGATAATGCTGGGAATCTTTCTTTTGTTTCCCCTACAAAAGCGGCCGAAAACGGTTGCGAGGTGAGATAGATTGAATTTGTAACATTAGTCACTAAGTAGCAAAAATATCTAACTTAGATTTGTCCCGTAATTCAAAACAACAATTGCTATGTACAAAAATCAAAATATCAATGCTCTTGAGAACATAGAGCAAAATGACACCAACGTCTTTCTTGATGTTAGAACTCTAACTGAGTATTCCGATGGTCACATTGAAGGCTCAATGAACATTGATGTAATGTCAGAAAGTTTTACTAAAAAGATAGAGTCTCTAAATAAGGATAACAACTATTTTGTTATTTGTAAAAGTGGTGGAAGAAGCTCAACTGCTTGCAATGCTATGTCCGAGGCTGGATTCTCTAGCATTTCGAATATGGAAGGCGGAATGATGAGTTGGATTGGTAAAATAAATACGCTATAACATGGGGCTATTAGATTTTTTAGGGCTAGGAAAAAAGAATGAACAAATTCAGGGTTTCATAAATAGAAATGCTGTGATTATAGATGTGAGATCACCTTCAGAGTATATTTCTGGGCATTTAAAAGGCTCACAAAATATACCTCTAGAGACTGTTAAGCATAAAATGGAAAAGATCAAAAAATTGAACAAACCCATTATTACATGTTGCGCGTCAGGAATGCGAAGTGCTAGCGCGGCTAGCATTTTAAAACAAGAGGGCATCGAAGCGATTAATGGCGGAAGCTGGAATAAAGTTCACTCACTAGTTCAAACTATATGAAAGACTTTAATACTGCCGACGGCTATACATCTAACGCTAAATAATTCCATAAATTGCAGCTTCTGAAAAGGGCAAAAGTTTACTTTTGCCCTTTCATTTTGGCCCCATAGTTCAAGGGATAGAATAGTTGTTTCCTAAACAATTGATCGCAGTTCGAGTCTGCGTGGGGCTACTTTAATCAACAACAAGGGGAATAGATCAGAATGTCGCAGTTCAATCTTTTTATGAATAAGGCTTCATAAATTTTTCATTGCAATACGAGAAACTATTGCATTATCAGCTTCACTATTAAAAACATCGGTATTTTTTTTGGGTTTTTATAGCTGTTAGTTCTTTCTATCTATACTGACAATATACGCTAGGCGACAATCAAGGGTGTAAAATACTCGCTTATAAGACTTATGTTCGCGCAGGTATCTTCTTTATTTAGAGACACATAAATATTCTCCTATTCGGTCAATTATCTGTTTGCCTTAGCGATTATAAAAGTTAACTTTGTTTTTGTCTAGAAATACGAATTACTGGTTTAAATGTCGCTTTTAGTATTCCAATCATATCGTAAAGTTTACTCAATTTTACCGAAACCGTTTCGAATTAAAGCGATACTCGTGATTACTGCCATCATACTTAATTCATTTCTAGAATTAGCTGGACTAGCTGCAATTGTTCCTGTAATTTCAATCATGTTAGAAGAAAATGCCATACAAAACAGCGAGCTGCTAACGTGGCTATATAATTTTTTTGGATTCAAATCAGATAAGCCTTTGATTGTCGTTATCGCATTTGCACTATTGGGAGTAATCATTTTAAAAAATATCGCTGGTCTTCTAATCTCAAAATATAACACTCAATATATTTTCAGTATAAACAAATATCTCTCTGTTAGTATATATGAAAAATTATATTCGTTAGGATATAGTTATTTCAAATCCATCAACTCTCATGAAATGATTAAAGACATTTCTTCGATTCCTACCTATTTCAGTTCAGGAGTCGTGCTTCCCCTTCTCAATTTATTTAATGAAGTTTTAGTTCTTGTACTTATTGTCATAGGACTGATAATCTACGACATAAAAATTGTGTTCTTGTTAGCTAT
>Ga0315326_10001422_pt1 | contig 12424 bp, 10 predicted proteins | sample M180m32315metaG_FD_203457 | JGI IMG/M metagenome (GOLD analysis project Ga0315326, IMG submission 203457) | Ammonia-oxidizing marine archaeal communities from Monterey Bay, California, United States - M1 80m 32315 | ecosystem: Environmental > Aquatic > Marine > Coastal | place: USA: California... | reverse complement strand
AACGACAAAAGTAACTAAGAGGAATAATTTAAGACCCCTTTTAAGCGAACCTATAAGAATAGAAGAGGATGACACAGAAAGAACCGCGGAGACTAAGAAAGCTAAGCGTAAGGTGCAAAAAGAAATACTCGGATACTTAAAAGAAATCCTTGAGAAGGAAGAAACTCGATTTGAATTTTTAAGATTCCTTACTAGTGCGCTTTCTTTGCCCGAACGAGATATTGAAATTATTTGCTGGGGTTCGCCGCGAAGCATTTTTCTTGAAACCATACCGACAATTATTCGTCGATTGGAATCAAATTGGCATTGTGTAAAAAATGAAACTGCAGTTCCTTTTGGTGATATCAGTCAGATAGACCATCCATTTCCAGAATTTTTGCCAAAAACTTTATTTAGTGATCTATGTTTACCTGAAATAGCAGTAATAACTCCGGAAGATTTTAGAGACGAAGGGAACACAGAGTCGGCATTTCTTATCTTAAATGAATTGGCTCCTGGGAAAGTAACAGAGCGCTATTCAATATGGACTCCAAAAACATTATGGGTGGATCCGGGTATAGGGGGGAATCTTGATATTAGCGAAAGTATTCTTTGTGACTCAGACGTAATCGGATACAGAAAGAACTCTGAAGGTACAGAAATTGAAGTTCACCGACCATATGCAGTAGCCCCAAATGTGACTGAGTTGAGCATATCCACTAAGTCGATAGGAAGATACATATGGCAATTCGAAGGTCAAGTAATTGGTGAGATTAAGAGTGCTGCCTTTTCACAGACATCAAAGTGGAAGAAAATTATCGAAAGCGTCGATTTTGCAATGCAAGTAGGGGACAGTGGTGTTCGAATTCTAAGGTTCGCAACAGAAGGAAACGCAGAAATAACAAAAAGAGTAGGACACGAGACCTCACGAGAAAAAGTTTCATATCAACTTTGCAAAGGAAATGAGCCAGTGGCTATTGGTGTCGAGTTGGAGGTTGATGCTTTTAGGTTGGTGTTCTCACCTCCAAATGACTTAAAAGAATTTAACTTAGAAAATGACCAGCGGCGATTTCGTCAGTTGAAGTTTGACAAGTTAGTTCATGAGTTGAAATGTAAATTAAAGGAACAAGATGTAAATCCATTTTTGATCGACCTTTTAGCACAACTAATTGTCTCTTCTGTTGTACAAGAATCGCAAACTATTTCCTCAACAGGATCGATTCAAATTGATTGGTCCAATGATGAAACACGCAAGAATATGATTGCTTCCTTCGATCGGCAGCATAGCGATCCTAATTTGTTTACTGACAATGAGGATACTGAAAGTAAAATGCGTATCCAGATCAGTGAAATATTGCAAAATGAAACAAACTTGTCGATTATTCGTGATGAGTATAATACCCTCTGCACGAGTCCAGATGAGACATGGATTCCATGGCTAAGAAGTCGCTGTACTGCAACGCTAGCTGCAGGAATTGAATTAGCGATCCAAATGCTTTTACCACACTTTAATGTGGATTCAGATCTAAATATTGATATCACTGAAAATGCTGACATATTCGAAATCTGGTTCTCTGAAAGCGTTGTAGGAGGTGGAGCAATAGTCGAGGCATTTCATACTGCATACGAAGAAGACCCTCGCCGTTTTTGGACTCTTGTTGAAGCTGCTTTTCATCCTGGTGATTTGGAAGAAGCAGCAATTAATCTAGAAAAGATTTTACCACTCCTACAAAATACAGAAATCGCTGAAGCAGCAGTCTCTTTCAGAAGTGCGACAGATGAGGATGTCCTTCCATCCTGGCAAACTCTTCTAGCTGAAATGGCAAATAAGGGTATTATCCCTAGTCACGCTCTGTCCTCATCTCTTTCAGCGCGAATTTTTCGTGATGCTTCTACTGAGGAAACTGACCTGATGATTCAGAAAGTTTTCGAAATTTGGAAAACATTAGAAAAGAATATTGACATAGCAGTAGATTTAAGGAGTTTTTGTGGGTTATTACTTGAAGATGAAAATTTCATTGAAGAGTTAAGCAAATCTGTCCCGGGATCTCCTCCGTCTGATCCAGTAGACCGACGGAAATGGGCTTTCGACATCTTGATCGGTCTACTCTGGCATCCTCCTGAGGTAATTAGGCAGAGTGAGCTCAAAGCTAATATTAGGTTCATAGAATTTGCCGATATCGCCTTGACTGAGAGATCTCTCATTCTTGACTTACTGCAAGTAAACGATGTACGAGTCTCAATCTCTAATAGCAATTACAGGGAAGAACTGGAAAACCATCTGATAGATAACGGTAAATGCGTGCTGTGCGTACCCATTGAAAACGCAAAAGAACTAAAAGCAACACTAACAGATCTATTTATCAACCCCATAGAGATGGGATGGTTATATCTGTACCCACGTATTAAAGGTTTAAGAAAAGGACCGTCAGAATTTGAAATCACGCTGGAACTTGCAGAGGCTCCACAATGATAAATACAACAGAAAGAATAATTAGGCGGACACAAAATAGATCCAAACACGCTGTAGCAGATTTATTGGAAATGTTATTTGCTATGGAATTGGCTATGCCTAGTAAGAGATTACTAATCATCTCACCCTGGATATCTGATTTACCAGTACTCGACAATCGTAATGGAGCTTTCTCTCAGCTAGAAACCAGATGGGGAGCGACACAGATTCGATTTACAGAGGTATTACGTACTCTTTTACAGCGAGGTGTGAAAATTAGTCTGGCCACTCGAACTACAACACGAAATGAGGATTTCATTTCTCGCCTACTATCAACTTCAGAAATGGACGGAACGCTAGATAATTTAAATGTATCTCAAGACGAAAACAATTTTCTTTTTGAAAAAGAGCATTCAAAAGGACTGATTAGTGACACCTGGGCTCTGATTGGTTCTATGAATTTCACATATTCAGGAGTTGAGATAAATGGGGAATTGGTAACTTTTAAGACAGACCCGAATTCAATCGGCCAATTGGCTGCTGCCTTTACAGATCTTTTTGAGGCAGAAAATGAATGACCCTCATGTTGACTCTTTTGATGCATTCTTATCAAATTTCTTTGGAGAAGATAACGAACTTAACTGGCCTAGCGATGTCAGCGATTTAGTAAATATTGTTGAAATCAATAGAAAAATTGCGGGAACAGGCGATGGGGGACCGTATGTTTTGCCCTACCTCTCTAACAATCGAACAACATATTTTTGTTTTGTCACTCAAAATTCGCAAATACAAGAACTTAAACGTGTCTTACTCGCCTTCATAGGGCAAACATACACAAGTTTCACCAGCCGAAAAGTTGAATTACTACCCACAAACAAAACGCATCAACAATTAGAGGAGTTTGCTGGTTCGATTGACAGAATTAGTTCATTTGAAGTCGTCGAGAGTCTTCCAGAGGCAAAGAGACAAACCCGAGAACAGATACTTCGACTACTTAATTTAATTGAACGCCGACCAACAAGGCTCTTAGATGTAAAAGAATCTTTTTGGCAACTGTATAGAGAGTTTGAAAGCGCTCTTAAAGACAATCATGAAGAGAAGGCTAAGGAATTACTAAGACCTCTCGCTGATAGGGCACATCTTTCTGGTATTAACCGTTGGTTTTTACAGGTTAGATATCTGTCGCAATTCCAAAAATGGAACGAATTTCTTGAGCAACCTTTCCTTCAGGATTTATTGCGGCTTCAACGTCCAGCCTTGGTTTCAGACTCTTTGGCAAAACTTGCTTTACACGTAGAACCTTTGCTACTAGAAAGAGACCCGAATAAACGTCTCGAAATATTCAAAACAAAAACTTTCCCAGCTTACGGAACTTTAATTTCCTCTGTCGAAAAAATACGCTCCGAGTTCGGAGCCGAATACTATCTCCTAACCGAATTAAGTGCTGGAGTACCGGAAGAGACTTTACGAACCCGTTTTGAGGGGCTCAGGTGGCTGGACGAAGAGAATATAATTCCCTACCTAGAGGAATTCACACCTCTAAAGACTGATCAGACTTCATTTTCATTCGAGAAAATAAATGAGATTCTCGAACAAGGAAATTTTGATTTATTATTGGAATTGCTTGCGGAGTTAGATCCAGAAGTAAACCTCATTCACCCTTTGCTACAAGCTGCGCATGAAACAAATTATTCTCCAAATTCAATAGCACAACTTGAACGGTATAGAAATTTTCTTGGTGAAAAAGTAGTAAATGATGAAATTGAGAAATCGAAGAAAGTTTTTTTCCGAGAGGGCACTTTTGAAAAAGTAAATGTTTCTATTTGTGAGCAAATTACTGGCCTTGCTCATGGTGAAATTTCTTCTGTTTCCTTCGATGAATTATTAGACGAACTTTCAATCGTAGAATTAATTCACAATCAAAAAAGCATGACTGAATTGATGATCTGCCTAGAGGAGTTAGGCACCACACCCGGTCTGCACCCCATCATCGATCCGTCTCTAAGAATTTTAAATCGAATAAGCAATTCAGCAGGTGTCGATTACCGTCATCAAATTAACTTGCTCAGGTGGAAAATTATAGAGATATGGAGTTTAGGAAACGATTCAGGTGACCAAGAGACCGCTCGTAGAATCTTTGACGAGATTTCAGACCTGTTGGATGATGGAATAACTCCGGAAGAGTATGAGGATCTAATTCAAATGGTTAATGCAACATGGTCACCATTTTTAACCGACCGATCATTCGAACTAAGTGTAAGAGCGTTAGAAATACTACTAAGCGGCTATCCAGCCGGCAGCGCTCCAGAGTCGCTTATAGCATTCGCAAGTCCTATATTCTCACGTGTGACGCCAGCAAACGTCTTGAATTTGGATCAATCAGATTTATTATTAGCGGATTTATTAAGTGAACAACTTGATTTAGGTTTCCAGTTAGAAAATCTGATCCCTGCTGAGAAGTTAGAGAAGTTAGTGGATGTAACAATTTGGCCGAATTCTATTGGTATTTATAGTTTGGATGAGTCAGCCATAAGTCGTTGCAAAGCAGTCATTTCCAAAAAAAACCCTCAAACAGAAGTGCGCGTTTGCACAGGAAAAGTATTAAATGACTCTGAACGTTCAATTGTGAAGAATGTTGACTTGATGATTGTAGCAACAGCTGTTGCAACACATGCAGCTACGATCGTAATAGATCAGGAACGCGGAAATAAGCCATTACGCCGCGCTCAGGGTAAGGGTTCTTCAAGCATTATTAGAGAGATTTGGTCTTTTCTGGAAGATGATGAAGACGAAGAAGAAGAAAGTGAATCGGAGTAAAAAATATTTTGCATAAGACAGTAATTGGCTAGGTGGAATTTTGGTGGTAGGAACGAACTAAATATCGTGTGACTTGGTCTCTATCATTGCTGAGATTTTGAATTTCATTCCATTTCTTGCTTTCACCGTTTGAAAATTTCCATGTTCCAGTGGTCCATTTGCAGTATGGAACAATAGTTTGAATTTCTTCATAAAAATGAGTTTCAGTTACTTTAGAGATATCGCTGTACGAAGCTAGAATCTCATCCATCAGAAAGCTCATGCTTCTTATGCCAGTGCCATGCATCAAGCGAGATTTTCTTGAAGGCAACCCCCAGGCTTTTGGAAAACTCTCTTTGACAGCGGACCAGTAGTGTTTAAGAACTAGAAGCATTTTTTCAACGTCACCGTCTCCAGTTTGCGGATCCCTAAATTCGTACAAGGCGCCATTAGTTATACTGCCACTTAATGCTGTTACTAGCGGGCCGGCAGACACGACCCCTTCATTTCGCGTTTGAGTCTTGATTATTCCCTTAAATGGCGAATCACCGTCACTATTTAATCTTTCTATTAAACGGTTCGGAAGGACACGTCTGCTCAGCCGCTTAGGTAAAGTCACTTGAGTTGAAGGTAGCAATTCGTCTATTAGTAAACTCGGTAAAGGTTTTGTTTCATTAACAAGAATAAATTGTTCTCGTTGTTCCTCTACATCGCTAGTAATAAAAGCAATAACACACAAATTAAATCCTTTTACGCGTGCGTTTCGGATTGCAGCTGATCGTTGCTGTCCGTCAACTATCCAGCCTGGTTTATCTTCATCGAGTTGATTTTCTTCAACGGGAATGACAAGTTGGCCTATTGAACCAAAAGCACTTCCCGGTTGTGTATTGTCCGGCTTGAATTTGACTATTGGGTTGAATGCAACAACAAGAGCGTTCGGCAAAAGAGGATTGTCTGACTCTAAATATCTTCTAATTTCATCAACATGTGGAGATATTTCCGGACGTTGATATCCAGTAATCGAAATATTTTCATCACGTTTCACGCGCGAAATAGTCGTTATCTTTGGAAGTAATTTGCCGTCAATTGCGAAAGCATAAATCTTCTGTTTTTTTCCCTGTTTGATTTCAATTGCAGGAACAACTATCTCTTTACTTAACATTGGGTTTTCTTGTGGTAGTTTCCCATCTTAAAAAATCTTGCTCAACTTGTGCCGAAATACAGAAAGATTATGAAATCCGCGCCTCTTATTTCTTTCAGACCCACGAAATATCATCACTTCAATTCCCACTTCCATACAGATACCACAGTTGCATTTTTTCCATGGCGCTTCTTCGAGTGTACGTTCGTATGTGGCACTACGGTTTATCCCTTCTTTCGCATAAACAAGCTCATACTCCCGTAGCAAATTAAGAACATACTTGATTGAGCGTCTTCCTGCATCAAATTTTCGTAATGCATCCAAGCATTTAGCTTCAAGTTCCATTGCTTTTCCTTGATCCACCTCACCTGATTTAATTCGTCTCACTAAGGCTGGATTGGCATTTGTTTGAGGCACCTTTATGGCAACGTAATTTAGTTTGTTCGTGTGGTAGTTGTCATCCTCATCCATAAAAGACTGTCGAAATGGTGACGTACTGTCGATGCTCGTTACCCCCAATGAAGCGAATTCAGCAATTTTATCTAGTCGAGTTAGACCCAGTAGGTGAAATTCTGTCGAAGAGCGTTTGACTGTTGAGCACTCACGTAAAACATCCAGCACATCGGTGGTGCGGAGTGGAACCATTCCGCCGAATGCAATCTTTTTGTAGCCGATTTTTTGCAATTGATTAACCGCACTTTTGTAAGATTCCGGATCCCAACCATGGGCGACTGCAAGCGGAGTAAAAGCACACTTTTGTTTTTTAACGGTCTTAATGAATTGTGACGCAATACTTATAGTCAATTCCTGTCTGTACACCCAATCTTCTTGTAAAACTGCGCCCTTTTTTATCTGGGCATCAGAAAGGTAGTCAAAAATTATGTGATCCATTGATACGCCAAAATCTAAGTTGAGCCCTTCATAAAAATTGATGACTTCATCGACTGAATACGGAGGTTCTTGTTGGTCTGCGTAAGTAAAAGCTCCACAATCACCCATTATTTGCAGATTTCTCTTTTTGTAGTTAGCGCGAAAAAACTTATGTGCACCTTCTCTGTATATTCTACGCTTTTGGTCTTCTGTGTAATTTCCAGATCGATCTGCTAAACCATCGACAACAGGTTTTGAAATCAACAGTCCGTCATATGGGACTTTTGAGAGAGTTTCATGAGCATAAACGTCATCTCTTTGTCTAATGCGATGCTGTGGATGCTCTTCCGTAATGAAATTGAAATAAGGACTAACTTGGTCCATTGAATCTGGAAAGAAAAAGTGCATGGTTACCTAATATAAGCTGCATTCATGGGAGCGGCCATTTTTCTTCATTTAGAAGATAGTTCGTTCGATTTATTGTATAGATCTTTAAAGCGCGTATCTTTACAAGCGTAACCAAGGTCTCGATAGAGCCTTAAAAGAGAAGTAAACGAGTGACTTATGCTTCGTTTTTTTAGTAAATTTATCATTTCTAGAATTTCATTGTCGGTTAATTTTTTCCGGTTGTAAGGAGTTAAGTCTGGTAGTGTTTCTAAGCTTTCAGCGACCATCTGACGTACATCTTTGAAACTAAAATTGTGTTGTCCATAAGAGTTTATAATTTTAGAAGCTGTTAGAAAATTTATACTAAATGGTTTACCACCAAGTTCCTGTGTATAACGAGCATGAATAGGAATATGGATATTCTCAAAAGGTTTGGTTAATTCTCCGCTAGTTAGTAGAAAAATTTGGTTCTGTTTCTGTGAACTATTGACGGCTTCCTCGAGATCATTTGAAACCGCGGAAAAATACTTGCGGGATAGGGAAATCACTATTGGACTTTCAGGATTATTCTTTATCAAAGATGCAAAAGAGCGGTTACTTGCTTTTGTGGGGCCTTTCCATTCATTTAATTCCGACCACCAAATGCGATCAAATTCACGATTATCTTTTGCCTTATTACCCGTTCCTACATAGTTCCTATCTGCACGTTCAAAAGTTGCGTTATAACTTTCGATTAATGAATCTGATCTAATTAATCCATAACCAGCAGAAACAATCCATAATTCAATTTCAATTTCAATTTCATTTAATCCTGAAATCGTATTCTTTACTACGCTCCAACCCTCGCCAGCGTAAAGATCAAACGCGTTAATCAAAGTGGATTGAGGGTTTGATATTCGAGTTATCCATTTTTTTGCTCGAACTTTTGGATTAGGTGAATAACTTGAAATAGCCATCTCTCTAGCAGGTTTAAGTGTTTTACGATTTACGCAATTAACTACCCAAATGATTTTTTTAGTATCTAGCATTTTTCTAAACTAGTGGAGTAGTGGGACAAACCTAATATTAGCTGTAATTTTATGATTATTCTGACGCATTTCTTTACTAGAGTTTCTTCATGAAAGTAGCCATCACTGGAGCAAGCGGTTTTTTAGGATCACACTGCGTAGCAACTGCAATCAATAAAGGATTTTCAGTAAGAGTCCTTGTACGTGATATTGGAAAAACTGAAAACGCTCTAGAAATGCACGGGATTAAGAAAGACTTAGTCGAAATTGTCCACGCAGACTTAGAAGACAACGATTCACTTGATAAAGGCTTAGATGGTGTTGACTCTCTTTTACACACAGCAGCGATCTTTAGCTTGAGTCCACTGGATGCTAAATCGATGATGAATGTAAATCCCTCAAGCACCGAAACTCTTTTATTATCCGCTGTAAAACATGAACTGAAACAAACCGTTTATGTATCCACTATGGGAGTTTTCGCACCCATTAGTGGTGGTGATATTGATGAAAATACTCCGACCTCAACGGGATTGGGACCCTACACGAAAAGCAAAATCCAATCAGAAAAGATTGCAAGACAATTCCAGAAGGATGGGGCTCCCGTGAATATTGTTTACCCCGGTGGAATATTTGGTCCAATCGACCCAAATCCTAATTTAAGCGACTCTATGGGAATGCTGACAGAGATACTTAAGCGAAATATTGGCTTAACCGCAAAATCAGCCAAATTAGCGATGGTAGATGTAAGAGACGTGGCTGAAGTATGCGTCGGAGCGTTAAATACAGAGTCAAAAAACGCTCGTTACCACGCGTGGGGTGAACTGGTAACCATGGATCAAGTTATAGAACTCGTTAAAAAAATCACAGACAGAAAGATTCACTTCTATTCAACCCCACTTTTTTTATTAGATGCATTAGGCACATTCGGTGAAATATTTACGCTTACAACACGCATACGCCTACCTTTCGCAAAAGAATCAATGAAAATGTTCACACAAAATGCGCGCGTTAAAGGACCAGGAGAGATTGATCAATCTCCAGCTAATAAGGATTTCGGGTTTCAAAGCGTTTCGCTCGAAGAGTCTTTGACAGATGCACTGAGATGGCTTCACCATGCGGGACATTTGACGGCTAAACAATCAGGAAAATTAGCAAACATCTGATCCCCGAATTCACAAACCTTTTTATACGTGTAAAATCAAATTATGTACAAGTACGCGAAACTAAAAGCAGCAGCGGCAACTATAACTGCTATATCTCTACTAATTTTGGCAATCTTTTCTATTAAAATATGGATAGAAGAAAAGCATCAAACATGTGCAGTGCAGTTGACTACATATACACAAGCAGTTGAATCTCTAGCTGGCTTACGGGTCACCTCCATGAATAAAGAGGAGATTGCAGCTCGTACGATTAACGAATTAAGAGCGTGTGTTCTACCAGAACTAGAGGACCTTCCAGAAGTAGAAGAATCAAACACTCTTAACTAGAGAAGGAGGCGAGAATGAATACCTTCAAAGAGTTATACTTTCCCTCTGGTGAATCTAGGGAGTTGAATAAACGTCTTCGTGAAGAGCATGAAAACTTCTTAGCAGAAAACCCCAACTGGGTACCAAACGAATTACGATTATTACCAAAAGTAATAGCTAGAACGTTCAATAAAATGTGCCCGAAAACACCTTTTATGGTTCCATTTGGTTGGATTGATGGCACCACATGGGCCGATCTAAGAGAACAAGAAAGAATTTTCTCTCTTCCTGAAGATCAAAGACATGAGGTCGCAGAGGCCCATAAAAACGCTATTCGAGGTCGGTGTTTTAGAATCCCGCGACCGTATGAATTAAAACCTGATGAAGCGGCTTTTAAAGCCGTTCAAGATTATGCAATTGTAGACAGAAGAGTTTTCAATGACGAAACCTTTGATCTCAATGTCCCTGAAAATCTCCTAGATGCATTCAACTCGTGTTGGGAACGTATAGCGGAATCAGGTGAATGGTGGACCGGCAAAGAACGCATCGCTATTTTAGAGGAAGTAAGAAAAGCTCGTGAAGAAGGCCAGCCTGGTGTTGGATTACCTCTATCGGATTTGAGTGATGACCCAAGTCCTATCATTTCACCACTTGTATGTGAAATTGCGCGTAAAGTCACTAGCAATGCCCATGAGATCGACGATAAATGGGCAAAACAAGCTATTGCTTATATCGGAGAGGGAAAATATTCCGAGTTGGTTTCTCTTGTTGTAAATATCTTACCTATTGATGTTTTTTGCTTACTTTTAGAAAGGCCAGTCGTTTCTCTTCCTGTTCCTAAGAATGGAAAACCTAGTGAATTAATACCTGACGGGTTAGCTGACGGTGGAGCTTTTGTTCCATGGCGTGCTGAAAACTGGGTCGGCCCGAATGTCGCACGGGCTCTTTCTTTTGTTCCCAAGGATAATGCAATACGCATGAAGCTTGTAGAGAGCATGTATGCGGGGTCCGATAAATTCATTTCAATGATTTGGGATGATAATGAACCCTTAGATAGATCTCAGGTTGAGATAATTGCAGCTAGAACCTCATCAATCAATGAGTGCTTTTATTGAACATCATCACATGTAATGCTTCTCCGTGCGAGTAGTAAAGCCACTGAAAAAAATGTTTCTTTGTCATGTGCAATCGGTGATCCAATAGCAACTGACATTGAACACGGTGAACTTTTATTGCAATTCACCGAAGCTGCTAATAATCATCCACCTGAAGTAAAGAATTTAACTAAAGAGATCATTTCAAATATCGGAGAGATGGCATTTATAAAAGCTTCATCAATTGTTGCAATTTTTAACGGACTTGTACGTTCAGCTGATGCAATGGGTATTCCTCTCGACGATGTAACAATGTCAAACACCACTCAAGAAAGAGAAGACCTTGGGCTCAACAGCTATCAAGGCTTTAATAACTCGTCGGAGTGCGATTACTAAATGGCTACCTTTTCTTGTTTCGATGTAGAGACAACAAGTCTGGACGCTCGAAAAGGGCAAGTAATTGAAATAGCCATAGTAAAAATAACACATGACGGGGAATTGTTAGAAGAGTGGACGACTTTAGTAGGTCCAGCACCAGTTGATATTGGTAGGACGGACATACATAGAATTGAACGTAGCTGGTTAGATACAGCTCCGCTTTTTCACCAAATTGCAGGAGATATCTCAGAAAGATTTGACGGGTCAATACCAGTTGCTCATAACGCGCTTTTCGATTGCTCATTTATCTGTGAAGAATGGAAAAGAGCCGGCTTGGGTGTCCTTCACATAGATCCCTTTGACACAGTTCCTCTAGCAAAGCAGCTTGACTATCCCGGAAAACTAACTGAACTAAGTGATGCACTTGATGTTCAATTAACTAACGCTCATGAAGCGTTAGCTGACACACATGCTCTCGCCGCGGTCCTTATCAAACTTCTTGAATTGTCAAAAAAACAGGTCGATTTACCGGTATTTCAACCATCATTATCTACACCGAAAGCATCAGGAATGTTTAAACATCGGCCACCCAGTTAAGATGAGTTCCGATCAGAGTCTCTTTAATGTATTTTCCCTTCTAGCACTAATTTTTTTTGTAAGCAGTTCGTGTACAAGTACCGATGAACAGCTTGAAGTAGTGGGAATGCGCCTTTTGGGTGAAGCTTCTGAAATTGAAACTTCTCTATCTGGTAGTCCGATAGAGACCAAATCACCAACAGAAGATTTGACTTCTACAAAGCGCTCTAATGATTCTCTATCTGCAATTTCGACAACCAGTGTTGTTGAAGTTT